>LUMV01000150.1_pt1 | contig 40833 bp, 51 predicted proteins | sample 729731 | NCBI WGS metagenome assembly LUMV01 (sample SAMN03860301, study PRJNA289734) | marine metagenome | biome: seawater column; feature: ocean; material: water; isolation source: Red Sea water column Station 192 - depth 200m | place: Saudi Arabia: Red Sea | collected 2011-10-15 | depth 200 m
CGTCTAACAGATGCTGTTACTAAAGCACTAGAAAGTGCAAAATTAAGTAAAGATGGAATTGAAAAAGTTGCAAAGAAAGGTCTCATGCTATACAATAATGCACAAGCTGAACCTGGTCAAGCAGTGGGAATTGTAACTGCACAATCCATTGGTGAACCAGGAACTCAAATGACATTAAGAACATTCCACTTTGCAGGAATCGCAGAACGAAACGTAACTCTGGGTCTTCCAAGACTAATTGAATTAGTAGATGCACGAAAAAAGCCAGTAACTCCAACTATGGACATTTATCTAACTGGTGATGCAAAAACAGACCAAACAAAGACTGTACAAGTTGCACGTAATATCTTACAAACTACAGTAAATGATCTTATTTTGGATGTTGATACTGATTATAAAACAAAAATCACTCTAAATCTAAATGAGAGAAAGCTATCTGATCGTGGATGCACATTAGATGATGTTACCACTTCACTAGAATCCAATAAAAAATTCAAATTGGAAACAATGGGAAACTCTGTTGTTCTTAATCTTGTAGATGAAGATGCTGATGCACCTGCTGTAATTACAATTAGAAACAAAGTTCTAAAAACAACTGTAAAAGGTGTTCCAGACATTGCACGTGTAACAATTGTTAAGAAAGGAGATGAGTATGTTATTCAAACAACTGGTTCAAATCTTGCTAAAGTTTTGGAAGTTGAAGGAATTGACAAAAATAATGTTAGAACAAATAATGTATCTGAAATTGCAGAAACACTAGGAATTGAAGCTGCAAGAAATGCTCTCATTAATGAACTAAGTACTACTCTTGAGGATGCAGGTCTTGAAGTTGATCAAAGATATCTCATGTTAGTAGCTGATTTGATGTGTCACCGTGGTTACATGCAACAGATTGGTCGTCATGGAATTGCAGGTACTAAAGATAGTGTTTTGGCACGTGCAGCATTTGAAATTACTGTACCAACCATTGCTGGAGCAGCAAGAACTGGTGAAATTGAACAATTAAGAGGAATTACAGAAAATGTAATTGTTGGAAGTCAAATCCCAATTGGAAGTGGAACTGTAGATTTGTACATGCAGGTTGCAAAGAAACGTGGTTCTGATAAATCCTAAAAAATATTAACAATAAAAAACTGTGATGATTATGATAGAAACTTGGGTTGAAAAAATTCGAACAAACGATCCAAAACAAGTTGCATCATTATATCATGATGATGGACTATTACTAGGAACATTCTCTGATATAGAACGCAAAGGACATGATCTTATCTTAGCATATTTTGAGAATTTACTAAAATCTAAAGTTGATGTTGAGGTAGTTACACAACATAAACATGAAACTGACTCAATCATTGCAAATTCTGGTTTGTATAATTTCATAGTTGATGGTAAAACTGTAAATGCAAGATTCTCATTTGTCTTCATAAAAACTGGAGATGACTGGAAAATACTCTCTCATCATTCTTCAGTCCTACCAGAAAGTCACTAAGACTTTTAATCATTAAAATTTCTAGACAGACATTGGTCAAAAAAAATTCTGAATCAAAAAAACCGCAAGAACCAAAAAGTTTTGCAGCTTTTCTTAAAAAACGTGCACCGATATATCTTGGTTTATTAGGTCTGTTTTTTGTTTTTGCATACCCTGCAATTACAGAAAAAAATCTTGATTCTTTGCTAGATGATTCTTTTGAAGGTGATGAAAGAATTGCTTTAGACATGGTAAAATTCTACACGGGACCTAATGATACTGGAATTTCAATGATAGAAGTGATAGAAGAAAAAATTAATGAAAAATTTGAAGGTATCAAAATATTTGATGATGAAAGCACTAGTGCCGAATTCATTGTAGAACCTATCCCGCCATTTTTAGAAGCTAATGATGAATTTACTCATCAGGTAGTTTTTACGTTTAACACCGAAAGTAATCAGCCATTGGTTTACAGTTGGTTTGTAAATATCCAAAATGGAGAAATTTCTCCTAATGATGTTGACTCAAAAAACATCCAACAAACTGTTGATTATTTTGATTAATTCCTTTAGGTATTAATTATCAATAATTTATGTGATATTATGAAAACCAGATTGGGATGTTCATTTGAGATAGATTTTGCTCACACTTTACGAGGTCATCCAAAATGTGGAAAACCACATGGTCACACTTCACGAATAATTGTTGAAGTTCAAGGAGAAGTCAAAAAAGGTGAATCATACGAAGATAACATGATTATTGAATTTGATAAAATGAAGAAATTATGTTGGGCAACAATTGAGCAATTAGATCATAGAAATCTAAATGAACTATTTGATTTTCCAACATCTGAAAATATTACTGCGTGGATATTTGATAATCTAAAAGATAAGGTTCCACTACATTCTGTAAAATTCTTTGAAGGAACAAACAAGTACTGTGAAATCACATCTGATTAAATTATTTAACTAAAATTTCATACGTAACTGTATCTGTTAATGGAATTGCTCCTTTGATTGAATTCCAAACAAACCGTTCTACCAAATACTTACCTGATTTTTCTGGCATCCATGAAACTGACATTCCTAATTCTTGAGATGGCATTGTTTGTCCTGTTACCCATGATAATAACACCACGTCACTATCCTCATCTTTTATCTGCACTATGTATGTAAAATCCTGAGAAAAATCAACTCTATTTTTAATCTTGGAAAAAATCATCCCTGTTTGTCCAACTACTAAGTCTTCAATTGAATCTCCTGTTTGCCCTACAATTCCTACCTCTTCCATGATTAATCTCTCAGTTGATGGTATCTTTGTGATAACTACTTCTTTTGCAAAAACATCTAGATCATCACTTGTATTGTATGGTCTTGGTAATGTTCTATCTGAATATTTTGCAATAATTTCTGAATCTGGTAATGCATACAAACGATTTCCATTTGACTGATCATTTTTTGTTAGATAAACTAAACCTTCGAAAATTCCAGAATTTTCTGTTGTTTCAGTAATTTGTAAATCTATTCCTGCCCCATCGTCATCAGAAAATACATCAACATATACTGTATCAACACTTTCTGGATTTAGATTCATATCCATATCAAATAGTTTTATTTTTGCAGCGTCTTCAGTAACTTCAATAATTCGTAAATCTCCCAAATTCCAACTTATCTTTGCTGATTCAGATAAAATTACTCCATCTGCAAATTCAAATGAAACAGTGATTCCAGAATCTTCATCATTTTGTAAATATCCGCCATTTGGTCCACTACCTAACGTCCTTGGATTGGTATCATCTATCCCATCTCCATCTATGTCATGAAGAAACCCTGTTAGAATTATCTCACCCGTAAAGATACCACTTGAAGGATCAGTTTCATACAATTTGTATTCACTTAATCGATGATTATTTGTATAAACATCTACGGAGTATTCTGGGTCACCTCCAATACTATCAATCAAATACTTTCCTGTATTCCAGCTAGGTGCGACAATTGTAACCTCTACTTTTTCTGTCCAACTGTAAACTGATTTATTGAAAAATATTGGTGCGTATGGTTTGTCATAATCAGGAATATCTTCACCAAAAGCAACTTGTGAAACTGGAATCAAAAGCAATAATGTAAAAAAAATCTTTAACATAATTCTGCTATGTTTTAATATTATTTATACAAGAATAGTTTGCAATTGAAAAAATCCGAACTTCGTAAATTAATCTCTGATTATAATCTTCTGAAAATTAAATCTAAAAAGCATAATGTTTCAGAAAAATTAAAAGAAATTGAGCACAGATACTATCATGAAACTGGTAGAAAACTATCTGATGATATTAAATTAAGTTAAATCTCCGTCTTTTAGCTTTTGAAGATCTAAAATTCTTAAACACTCTTCGAGCTCTTCTGGTAAATGTTCATTAATTGGTCGTTGACAATTCTTGCAAATTGTCCCTTCCATATCTGAATCTGGTTTCGCCATCATAATTATCGCCAGTCCTTTAGATTTGGTTCACATTTCGAACATTTAAGTCCGTTTGTCACTTGACCACATTTAGGACATTTTGATGAAAATCCTATGACATCATTTTTGCCTGTTTTCGTATATTTGAATATCAAAATGAAAGCTACCAATATGCCAATTGCAGCACCGGCAACCCAAAGTAACATACTATGTCTAACTCTTTATTCAATTAAAAACTAACTAAAAAGTAATGAAAAATTCACGAACAGGGTGATTTCTGATTAGAATTTTCTCTTATCGCCTTCTAGTAATCCTGGACCTATGTGAATTTTGTCTATGTGACTAGATAACATTTCTTTGTCCTCAAACTTTGATTCACAGTATGGACATGCATGTTCTTCCATACGTCATATTATCCTCTACAGAATAAAAGGGACACTTCTCTAATTCTACCGCTTCGGCTTTAACGTCTAGTTCTTTTGTATCACCTAATTTTTGATATGTTAATTTTTCTAATGTCTGTATGATTGTCCTTGCAGCTCTATACTGTGGAATTCTAGGCTCCAATAATTCACCATATAATCCAATTCCATTAATTCCATTTAGTTTTGCATATCCTAAAATCAATCCATTAAACCCTGTGATGACTGACTCTGTTGGTGTAGTCTCTATTCCTAATTTCTTTACTAATTCTAGCATATCTTTTGATGTAGTTGTAACATATGTTGTAGGGCTCTTACCAAATGATCTAGATGTATGATATCCTCCGACAGTATAGATGAATTTTGCATCATATCTTTTTGCAACATTTATGACATCTTGACATAATTCATTTAGTTCTTCATTTTCTTGAGGTTGACCTCTGCCTCCTCCAAAAACAATGATATCTTTACCAAATCTATATTCCCATTTTTCTTCTGGAATTTCGATATAACCTCCTTTATCATAGACATATGGTGGTCTAGATGATGTTGCATGTCTAAAGGACACTGTTCCCAAACTTTTGTTGATGTGATTTACTACAATACTTCCGACATTTCCCATATCTTGCATTGCTGCTATTATTAGGGGTTTATTCACATCTGCAACTTTTGTATCTTCAAAATGCACATGGATCCCTGAAATTTGTACTTTAAAACATGTTTGGTACTAGGAATGTTAATTGTTAGCACTATTTTGTAATTATAGCACTAGTTAAATATCATTATTGTTTAATTGATGTATAGTTACAATCGTCCGAAGGTTCATCACCTGAGAACTGTCGCCGGAGTACAACCGTTTCCGGCCTTAAGTTCTCTAAACAGAACTGTCGCCGGAGTACAACTATCATCTATTTCATCGCTTGATAATTTTGGAAATTCAGCACACCAACATGAAATATCATTATCACATGAAAACTCATCTCCACATTCAGCACATTTTTTGTTCATTAGTTATCTGATAATATGCTCAACACTCTATTAGGAATATCTGGCAATCTGCTTACTGCTAATACTTTGTCATATCCTAAATATTTCAAATTATTTGCAATTGAGGTGGCACTAAATGTATCTCGACCAACTCCAATGGCAGTCATTTTAATTCCTAATGATTTGTATGATTTGAGTATCATTTTTACTGCATTAGCATCTGCTGGTTCTCCATCTGATAATGTCAAAAAGATATCTGGCTTTTTAGAGGTTAATACCGGAAGCATTCTATCATAAACTTCAGCAAGAGGTGTTCCTCCATTAGCAGAAATCTGTGCTAATCTCTTTGCTGCAGAATTATTCCACTTCATTTCTGATGGTTTTACCAACCAGCATACCACTTGTCTATCAACTGTATTGAATGCATAAACTGAAAAATTAACATTAAGAAATGATAGTACCTCACACAATCCAATTGTTGCTTTTTTGTATTCTGTCTGTTGATCTGATACGCTTGAAGAATGATCAAGTAAAATAACAATTCTTGATTTTATTGATTTTTTGACGTCATGGATGAATGGTTTATGAAAACCTTCGATGTATGTTTCCTCGTCAAATTCCTCTCCTGTCAAAACATGTTCTTCTTTCCATCCAGTTTTCCACTCTCTGAATCTATTTTTTAGATTACTGATTAAATCTTGATCATAAATCTTTGTTTCATCAACATTTGTTGCATTTGGAATTTGAATTCCAATTGTTTCGGGCATCAATCCCTTGTTTTCATTCTTTTTTGTTTCTTCTTTCATCAGATTGAACTCTTTTGCAACTTCTTTACCTTCTATTGCTTTTTTTGGATCAATCTCTCCTAATTCTGATTCAAGATTTTTAGTAATTTTTTGTACAGCTTTTTCAAAATCTTGAGGCATCACCATCATTCCTGGTCCTTTCAATGGAACTGATAATGGAATTGTGATTAATGGATCAATATCTAAAATTGTCTCCAAACAAAAACTGTTGGTAAAATCCTTCTACAATCTTTGATTTTCCTAAAAGATTGTTTAACAGTGGTCTGTAAATCCATTGCCATGAATAATTAAAAATCAATTCTCCATCCATTCCTTGCCAAACTTTTCGTCCAACCATCTCAATTCTTCTTCTTTCAATTGCATTAAGTAAAAATCCAAATGCATGATCATTTGATAGAATTTTTTCACAATTTTTTATTTTCATACTTTCATACCATGCTGCAGTTCTGAATTGTCTATATCGTGAAAACTCATCTCCGTTGTAATCTAGTACTGGCGTTAGAATGACTTTGTTTTCCTTCATTCTTGTTTCATTAACCTTGTTTGATGACATTGTAACAATTATTTTGTCATTTTCCGACCATCGTCTGACTAAAAATGTGGCAATTTCAATTAATGTATCGTTTCGAAGTGCTACAGATGACATTAGCTTTCATACATTGATGCAATTATGTCATTAACTTTCTGTAGTTCTATATTTCCCCATTGTGCATACACATTTCCAAAAACTATCTCTGCTGCTTTTTTTGGAGACATATTCCCACTAATCAATTTTGAATATGCTATAGTTTCTCTTAATGATGGTGAGTAGTATAACTCCTCAACTGATGCAGCTTGTCTTAATGTATTTGCAAGTTTGATTCCCTGCGTTAATGATTTTTCATCTACATTTGGAACATGTTTCTTGACAATCTCAAATTCTTGTTCTTCAGGTGGATAATCCATTCTCAGTCTTATTGGAAATCTACTCAATAGTTGTGGTGGTAATTCTTTTGTTCCAACATGGTTTAATGGGTTAATTGTTGCTATGACAAACCATGATTTTCTTGCAGTAACCACTTCCCCATCTGATTCTTTGAGAACCACTTGTCGTCTGTCATCTAACGCCTCGTCTAATCTTAGTAAAACATCTGCTTCTGCAGCATTTATCTCATCAAGATATAACATATCTCCTTCTTTCATGGATTTTATCAAAATTCCCTCATCGAATTGGATATTTCCTTCAGTTAGACTCTTTGAACCTACCAAATGACTTTCTCTAGTTCTTAAACTAAAGTTAATTGATTCAAGCTTAACTGATTTTTTCTTTGCAAATTCTCTGACAAGCGTAGTCTTTCCAGTTCCTTTTGGACCTATAACCAAAACAAATATTCCTTGCTCGTATGCTTTTTCTAAAGTCTCAAATGTATTACTCCAATCTAGATATTCTGGAAAATTCTCCTCAACTTCTGATTTACCTTGTTCTTCCATCAAAGTACAATTGTTTGATTTTCTACTTTATTTAAGACTAGTTCTACACTGCAAATGATGCTATCTTTACGTATGACTCATCTAACGTTTTATGTAATTTTTTATTCCAGTCATCAAATCCGGATGGATCTTTTGGATAATTGTTATAGTGTTCAACAAGCCATTGATTCTGACCTGATGTGTATCTAAGACCATTTGCAACTGTTTTATTCATTGCACCTCTAATTATCATTCCAATCTTTCCAAGACCTGAAAAGTCTGGATGTTCTCCTTTACTTATTGATTCAACGTCCAAATTACCTAGGAAATGTTTCATTCCATAACTGATTTGTTCATTTGTCATTGTTTGAACTAATCTTCTGAATAATTCTAAACCAGCTGTTTTGTAACCGTATTCTTTAATAAAATCCAAATTATATTGCCACAAACTTGCTTCTGAAACATCATTTGCTTCAATTGCCTGTGCAACGTTATTTCCAAGTATTGTTCCTGCGATTAATGCTGGTCCAATTCCTCCTGCATCTATTGGTTTTGGCATCCATGCAGAGTCTCCAACCAACATATATCCTCCTGAAACCATACAATCATTTTGTCTTCTTACTGAAACTTGAAAAACTCCTGTATTGTTGTGAACATCTTGTGCATCTTCAGATAGTTTTGCATTTTTAATTGCTGTATTTCTATCAAGATATTCTTGCATTAATGATGCAACATTATCTGATTTTCCTAATCTTTTATTTCGTTGTTCTAGAATTGTCTTTTCAACTCCTAATCCGATATTCACTTTATTCTCTCCTTTTGGAAACACCCATCCATATCCTCCTGGTGCAATGTCTTGATCTAAGTGAATTATACAATAATCTGGATCAAATTGTGCTAAATCCTTCTTTCCTTGCTCAAAATACATAATATGTCTACCAGTTGATTCAACATCTCTTCTGTCTATTTTTTTCTCAACTTTTGTAGAATTTTGTAATTGGTTTCTTAACATTGATGTGATTCCTGTTGCATCTACCACTAATTTTGCAGTCTTCTTGTAAGGTTGCTTTGTTTTATTGTCTAATCCTTGTATACCGACAACTTGCATTCCATCATAAAGTAATCCTGTAAGATTAATCTCAAAATCAAATTCTACACCCATTTTCTTTGTTCTTGCATTTTGGATTTCTGGAAGTTTCTGTCTGTTTAACATATACCCTGCACCGTCAAATGGAATTGCAGTTTCATAATCGGGTGAAAATGCCATGACTCCTTTTACATCATGTTCAATTTCTGGTCTAGTCCATGGAACTTTAATTCGTTCAGTCATAAAGTCGACTGCTTCTTTTGAACATGCATCTCCGCATGTCCATCCTGGAGATGATTTTCTTCCAGGTAAATGTTCTGGATTTCTATCTACTGAAAGAATTCTCAAATTTTGATTTGAATAATATGAAATTGCTTGAGCTGCAATTGTTCCAGTTAATCCGCCACCTGCAACAATTACATCATAATCTGTTTCCAATACTTCTCTGTCTGAATAATCATTATTTAAAACAATCAGAATACTATATTTGGGTCGGTTCGTCGCGGCGTCATCAGCGCTTGGCGCTCAGACTGGAGCGGCTTTTATTTCCTCATTCCCGCTGTTATTTGACGATAAATATTATTAAATGATCTATAACGATCACACTTTCATTAATTCCTGATAAATTTTTTTTGTATTATTTTTGACATAAACAGGTGTACTGATGTTAATCTTAATTGCATCTTCTTTAGACATTGTCAAATTTTCAGAGACTAATTTTTGCTTACTAATACGTAAATTTAATCCTGATGATGTAACATAATCTTCAACATTTTCAAAAACTTCTTCAAAATCATCTTTTTTCATCTTTGAAAAGAATACTTTGATAAAATTTTCTGCATTCTTTTTTTTCAATTTAGATGATATCAATAATATTGGATTGTTAAAATGACCTGGCACCTGTTCAATCTGAAAATTCTTTTGTTCTATATCAAATACATTTTCTAAAGATTCTAAAACTTTATTTTCATTCTCTGTAGCATGAAGAATTAAATTAATTTTCACTTCTAATTGCATTTTTAAAACATCAGTTTATTCTGATTTTGTCTTTTTACTTTTTGCTTCAAGTAAGACTGTTTGTGCAGATGCTGTTTTGATTAGTTTTACCTTCTCTAATCCTACATGTCTTAATTTTATGACTTTCTTAGCAGCAGCCATGATGTCAGAGTTTATCTTTCCATAACATGTTGCTTGAACAAATCCATCAATATCCATAGTTGGAACTGTTTTCTCAATTACATCTTTAGCAATTAGGCGTAATTGACGTTGTCTTGATGTATTTAGTTGTCTATGAGTAAGGGCGAGCATTTTGATTCTGAAGATATAGTTATCTTTAGTTTCAATATCAATTACGAAATTTACTTTTGATGAACCTCTTCGAATCAAACTTCTTAGGAACTCTTTTGAATATTCAAATCTCTTGAAAACTGTTTTAGCTTTGTTGTCTGTTACACTATCTATCTGGAAAATTATTTTGTACTGATGTTGTGATGGATCTCCTTTTAGAATATCCCATAATGTAACTTCTAAAATTCGACCTTTTGCATTTTCATCATCTGTAATTGGAACATAACCAATATTGACATTGTTAAATGAATCTGGAGCAACAACATTTACCCATTTTTTTTCTTTCCACTTGTCCTTGATCTTACGAGCTTTTCTTGCCAATTATCTTCGACCCCTATTTTCTGAATATAAACTGTTCTAGATTATATGAGATTATCTCCAAAGTATTTCTGTAAAACTTTTGGAATCTCCACATGTCCATCCTTTGTTTGATTATTTTCAAGTATTGCAACCATAGTTCTTTCTATTGCAACCAGTGTACTATTCAATGTATGAATATATTTTGTATCCTCATTACTTTTCTCTCTGAATCTAATTTTCAATCTTCTTGATTGATAATCTAAACAATTTGAACATGACACAATTTCTCTATACGCATTTTGTCCTGACATCCATGCTTCTATATCATAAGTTTTAGCTGAAACTTTTCCCATATCTCCACTTGATAATAACATCAATCTATATGGAATTTCTAATTCTTGATAGAACTCTTCTGTATTTTTAATCATTTTTTCATGCTCATCCCATGATTCTTCTGGTCTACAAAAAATGAACTGTTCAATTTTTTCAAACTGATGAACCCTGAAAATTCCTTTTTGATCTTTTCCGTGTGCTCCTGCCTCTTTTCTAAAACAAGGGCTGATTGATGCATATCTCAAAGGAATTTTTCCACCTTCTAAGATTTCATCATAATGCATTGATGCAATTGCATGTTCTGATGTTCCTATTAGGAATAAATCCTCATCTTGAACTTTGTAGATTACTTCTTCAAAATCATCTGCTATCACTGCTCCCTCCATTGATTGCCTGTTGATCATATATGGTGGTTGGATTAGATTGTAATCTCTTTTTGAAACAAAATCTAAAGCAAATGCGGTTAATGCTTGTCCTAATTTCACTAACCCTCCTTTCAAATAATAGAATCTTGCACCAGCTGTCTTTGACGCTCTCTCTAAATCTACTATGTCTAGTCCTAATCCCAAATCGATATGATCTTTTACCTTAAAGTCAAATTTTGGTACATCTCCCCACGTTCTTACTTGTTTGTTAAAAGATTCATCTGGCCCCTTTGGAACTGAATCATGTATCATGTTTGGAATTGAAAAAGATAATTTGTGATAATCATCATCAATTGTTTTTCGTTGATTCTCCATATCGTCTAATTTTGATGATATTTGAGACATTTCTTGTAATAATTCTGATGCGTCATTGCCTGCTTTTTTTTCAGTTGCAATTTTCATTGACATCTGATTTCTCTTTTGTTTTAGTTCGTCGGTTTGCTGCATCATGTCTTTTCTCACTTTGTTTAACTCTAGCATTTTTTCCAAATCAAACTCAACTGCTCTATCTTTCAACATCTCTTTTATTTTCTCAGGTTCATCTCTGATAATTTTTGGATCTAGCATTACTTGATTACCTCCATGGAAAGATTTACGTGTTCCAATACTTCATCCACAGTTGAAATCAGTTTTTTCAAATCTCCTTCACTTGAAAAACTAAACAAAAGCTGGTTTTCTTTCTCTTTAATCTCTAAACTCAAACCTTGAGGAAAATTCACATTGTCTGGTTCAAGTGCCTTTTCGATTACTTTGGCCTTGTCCTTCGAAATGTTATTGATTGCTATCTCTATCTGGCATTTTGGTAACATTGTTCTCAAGATAATCTAAAAATCCATCCAATTTGTCTTTAGTTATTTTTGCTCCTGCTGCAGCCTCATGGCCTCCGCCAATTCCATCAAATTGTTCAGCTCCCCCTCTCATTAATTGACTGAGATTTATTGAACTCTTACAACTAGCTGATTTTCTTGATGAGAACTTGATTGTTCCTTCGGAGCCGTCTGTTCTTAAAATTACTATTTTTCCCGAGTTTTTTGGTGATCCTGCAATTAATGATGAAATTGTACCTGTCATGGTTTCTGGTACTAATCCTTGCGCGTTAACCATGACGCAGTTTTCCAAATTACTTATTCTCCATCTCTCATTTGTTAACACATTCATGTATTCTCTAATCATACTCCTATATTCTGACAAAATCTTCTCGCCTTCTTGCAACATTGTATTTCTGTCTCCCATACAAATTGCAATGCCTACTCCAGATCTGTTGATTCTTCCACAAGAATTCAACATTGTAGAGAATTCTCTACCATCTCTGAGAAAACTTCTTTTTTCTTCTCTTGGGAATGTGTATGTATATCCAATCAGTTCTTCCATGACCTGAGTGGCATTATCTCCTTGAACAAATCTACTTATTGATTCAATTATGCTCTGTTTCTCTTCTTGAGTTAAATCTGCTGGAACTCTCCATCTTGCTCCATCCTTTAGTTGAATTCCCGCATTTGTCAGCATTGCAAGACATGCATCTCTATTCCATGTTAAGCCCTCAATAAATGGCTGGGATGTAAATGCAATTGCATCAGGAAGTGGTCTTGTTTCTCTTCCAACCAAAAGTAAATCTAAATCGATATTCACTAATCCTAATTTTTTTGCAGTTTCTGCTATTTCGATATTCTTTCCAGTAAATGATTTTCTTTCTCCTTGATCTTGTCTGTCTCCAAGCGCAGATACTACTGCGACTCTCGATAAATCTTCGTTGTCATCACTAAGTGCCTTTGCAGCCAAATATGCCATTCCTCCTGCACAGATCTCTACGCCACCATCCATTCCATACTTCCATGCATTTATGACACGTTCATTATCGTGTTCCTCTTCAGCAATTTCATGATGATCTAACATAAGCCAATTATCTGATAATTTCTCATCAAGTGATTTTCCAAAACCTCCGCCCAAATCAGTAATTACATGCAAGTCTCTTGTCTCCTTTTGCATTCTATCCACCAAATTCTCACTAAATTCATTGGTTGTTCTAACTGTACATTTGGCACCCTGTCTGATTAAGGCCTTTGAAATAATTGATCCAGATGTAATTCCATCACAATCAATATGGGTTGTAACTAGAATATTTTTTCTTGATTTCACTGCATCTGAAATTCGATCTGAAAAATTAGATAATGATTCTTCTAAAACTTTCCCCATTACTCTAGCTGTGCTACTACAGACTTATATTTCCATTTTTGATCTATGTCGCCAGTTTTTTTGTAATGTGTAGATAATCTGTGAACTTTTGCCTCAACTAATTCTAAGGCTCTCACGTTTCTGCTATCTGATTTGTTGTCTTTAAGATGTTTTTGGAGATTAACTGCCTTCATCACAATATTGTTCAAGTCCTCTGGAATCTCTGGCATCAATTTGTTCTCTTTTAGAACATTTGTGATACTTTTGTTAATGATTGGTTTCACCAATGGAATTGCATGTTGGTCTCTTAGTTTGATTCCAATTTGACTGGCAGTCATACCTTCTTTTGCATATTTGACAATCAAAGCCTCAATTTCTTCATTGGTTTGCTTAACCCATTCAGGTTTTTTCAGATCGATAGGTCTGATAGAATGTGACTTCCCGTGGTTGTGAGTATGGAGTCTTCCCATTTTTGTGGCTAAATTACGTACGGAATTAAATGTATCTAGCGAGACTGTTCAAAAAAGTTAAATAATAATGGTAGTCAGAAAATGCAGATACAAATGAACAAATCAATCGTATTAGGCGCACTTTTTGCAGCTGTATTCTCAGTGGGAGTTACCCCAGCATTTGCTCAATATATGGGCAGTGGTGGAGATGGTAGCCAAGACGGTGGACATCCATCAATGTCATTGGAAGCCTCTCTTGAATTAGCAGCTTCTAAAGTACAATATGCCGCAGATAACCCAGGTGCAGGTTCAGGTACTCCATACATGGATGCTAACGGTGTACTCGGTGCATCTGCTATTGCAGCAGCAATCTTTGGTGGTATCGCAGGTGCCTTCTTCTTAAGAGGAAGAACAGGCAAATATGCCAAAGCAGGAACAGGATAATCTCCTTCCTTACTCTTATTTTATTCCTAAACCATAGCGAAGGCTGATCTCGGCGTTTACTTATCAAAAAAAATCTTTATATCTACGCCTGAATTCAAAATATTGATGATTCCTGTATTCGGAACAATCTTGAGTATATTGTCTAGTCTGACCGGACAACTCGGTCCAAACTATGACCCACTATTCTTCGATGTTATGGTATACATCTTTGGAACCATAATGTTCACAATATTCCTACTCGCATTGATTGCGTACTGGGTACGTATTCACGGCTGGGGATACAAAGACAATCGTGAAAGATGGGTTGATGAACTTGACAGACACTTTGAGAATGAGGGCATCGGTTTAATTCCAGATAATGGAAAATACTGGTAATCTTTCTCTCTTCTTTCTTTTCTATTTTCGTCGTCTTTAGTGAATACTAAGTATTACAACTACGACTTTGAAAAATTTAATATTATTTTCTAAAGGTCTGGAGGTAAGAAATCCGCATCTTTTGAAGAGTCATAATCCTTTGAAATGAACTCTGCTCTGTAGGTATATCCGTCAACCATTAACTCATTTATGAAATAAGGTGATTCTTTACCGTTAACGATAATCTTTGATTTACTAAGTTCCATATCTCTCATTGGGAAGTCCCATGACCATAGAAAATGACCGATCTCAAATGGATATTCTTCTACCCACTCTGCATAGATAGTTCCATCATCAGTTAGGGTGTATAGTGTTCTTTGGCAACCATCCTCAAATCCAATGTTTGCTGGAATGTCTGCTTTGTTCTTATCGACATAAAGTTCTAGTTGTACTGAAATGACATATCTGGTATCTCTGTCATTGATACAAACTTTGAGAGGATCATTTTGACTAAGTTGGCCTTGGATTAGACTACTTGCTACTCCTACTGAAATTGCAATGATTGCAGTTATTGCTAAAAATCGTAACGTCTTTTTCCTCTTTGCCGGATCTCCCAATCCTGGATATTTCATAGCAAAACTGCATTATTTTGGAATAAAGTCTTTTCTAAGCCTCAGAAAAATCATCGATTATTTCTAAGGTATCGAATTGGTCCTGATGATCTGCAATGAAAAATGTAATCTGGTCTGAATCTACTTCCACCCATTCTGACTCTCCTTCAAATGGAAGAAAATCTTCTACTGCTATGTCATTTGGACCTGAAAATCGTACCAAAACTTTTTTCTTTTTTTCCAAGGCAAATGGCAATTTGAGAACTTTACCTCTTCTTTCATCTTGTATGTTGATTGTATAATCATCTCCTCGAAATTCTACCTTTCCTTTGAAGTAGCTTTCATGAATGTTTAGATGGTCAATTTTGAACGTATATGGCATGATTACTCTAAGTACTAATAAAATAAAAAGAAATTGGAACTAGAATCGTGACTGGAAATTAAGTATTGATTAACTTTTAATGAAGAAACTTAAGTTAAATAACTATGATGTATGACCTTGGGTTTTTGATTGAATAAAAGGAAAAAAGAGTGAGTTTAGATTACTTGCCAAGGTCGTGTTGCAAATGTGATTACATAACCAACTGCAATGATGATTGATTGATATGCGATGTTGGTGTATGGAATTGGTTTGAGAATTGGTTCTCCCTCTACAACGACTGTTTGTCCTGGTCCAAGTCCAGGTCCTACGTGCTCAATGTTCAATTGAGTGTGGACGTGATAAACTCCTGGTTCAAGAGCTCGTGCTGAGATTTCATAATCTACAACATCGTTTCCTGGAATGTCAAAGACATTACCTGGTGGATCTCTTGCTAGAATTTCCCATCTGTTACCTGCGTTAGTTGACTCTGAGAAAATTGATGACCATGCACGCATGTCTGAATCAATCAAACTTACGAATGCACCGCTCAAAGTTAGAACTTCACCGGTTTGGAGGGATTGTCTGTTGAATGTTTCATCCTCGATTCGAATGAAACGACTTTGCAATTGTGCTTGTACACCGTGTCCTTCAGCAGTTTGAATCATTGTTGCTGCATGAGGTCCAAAGACTCCTACTACCATAACGGTTGCAAGTGCAAATGCCATAACTTTTCTATCTACCATATGTTATCCCTTAATTGTAATCGACAGGAATGAGGAATTTAAGTTTTAACTCTGTTATCGATCCACGCTATTTCCTTCGTAAATCGTGTCAATGTTAATCATCAATGTTAATCATTGAATTTCTTAAAAAATTCTTGATAATAATTACAATATAATCATTTTCTAATCGAAATATTTGATATATTAATCCTGAAAAAATAAAATATTTCAAAAAAATTCACTGATCATGAACCTCGTGGCTTATATTCCAAAAAACACGTATAGTTACTATGGCACAAATGCCGGCATTACTCCCAAAAGAAGTCGAAATCCAGAGACTAAAGAAAATCTGGTTAGTAGTCATCGCTATGGGATCAACAGCCGCATCCGTAGAAGTCGACAACTTTGTCGATGGTTCACTCCATCAGACTTCTATTAGAGATTCAGCATTCACTCCAGCACACTGGTGGTTATACTCTCACTTTGTAGCACTACCACTTGGTTGGGGATTCGTTGCAATCTATGATAGAAAAGTCCCAGTATTGAGAGGACCAAACAACTCTATGAACACTGGTCTAAAGATGACAATCTTAGGTTATCTTGCAACCATGTTTACTATTGGTGTTAACGAGATGTGGCACTTTTGGTTCGTCGAAGAAATCTTCGCAGTTCCAAACCACTGGATGTTCAACATGGGTGTCGTCGTAGCCTTCATGGGTGCTCTAGCTTATGTAGTTAGAGTCTATGCAAGACTCGTCGAATTAGGTGCAGAAACACCTGGTGAAAACCCATATGTTGCAGAAATGTACAAAATGGCCCTTGAGGGTAAATTGTACAGCAGATCCATACCATAATCAGGTACGATTTCCGTACTTTGTTTTTTTTATATCCCTACCTAGAGGTAGATCGACCTAGGTTCAGAATTGAAGAAAGACTTTAATAGATTCTGTCGAGTGTATATTCAATATGACACTTCCAAAAGGATTTGGTTCAGGTGGCGGTGGCGGAGCAGGATCTGCTGACGTCGAGAAAATGATTGGCCGTCGTGTTGAAAACATGACTGGAATGATCACCGCATCATATCTAGCAGCATGGCTCGCTACATTTGGTGGTACTGCAGCAGGATACTTCGTTTATCCTTGGGCATATCCAACCCCAAGCGGACATTATGCATTTATCGTCCTGACCATCATCGAAGCAATTGGTTACCTCTTCTGTGTCAAAGTAATGGAAGAAGGAACAACTAAGAAAAGTAACGGTATAGTTGGTGGAACCCTTGGTGGTACAACCATCGGAACAATACTTATCGTTATGTTCGTAGGTAAATAATCAAAAACAGTCCTCTAGGACTTTTTCCCTTTTATCTGTCCTCTAGTCACGGTTTCGTATGCACGATCTCGTGAATTTCCCAAATTTTTATATACTAACCATCAGGAGTATTTTCAATGGTCTGGCTTAGACGATGTACTCACTACTTGTTCATAGTAGTAGTCGCAGTCAATTCAACTCTGCTTACAATTAACGCAGGAGACTACATCTTCTATACTGATTGGGCCTGGACATCGTTTGTAGTATTCTCAATATCTCAAACATTGATGCTCGCTGTAGGTGCAGCATATTATCTGACCTTCACTGGAGTTCCAGGAACCGCAACGTATTATGCCCTTATCATGACAGTCTACACTTGGATTGCCAAAGGAGCATGGTTCGCATTAGGTTACCCATACGACTTTATTGTTACACCAGTTTGGCTACCGTCAGCAATGCTGTTGGACTTAGCATACTGGGCAACAAAGAAGAATAAGCACTCTCTGATACTATTTGGCGGAGTCTTAGTTGGAATGTCATTGCCACTATTCAACATGGTCAATTTGATCACTGTGGCAGACCCACTAGAGACTGCATTCAAGTATCCAAGACCAACGTTACCACCATACATGACTCCGATAGAGCCGCAGGTAGGTAAGTTCTATAACAGCCCAGTTGCACTTGGTGCAGGAGCTGGTGCAGTACTTGCATGTACTTTCACGGCTCTAGGTTGTAAACTAACAACCTGGACATACAGATGGATGGCCGCTTGGTCAAAGTGGGATTAAACAAACCCATTTCCTCTTTTCATTTTATTCGTTTTAGTTAGGCTGTGCCTTATTCGATGATTTTTTTCAAAAAACGAAATTTGTATTTAACCTATTGCCCATAAATCAACTAAATCTTCACACTTAGTGATCATAGATTCACTTGGCTAGAGAAAACCTCATTATGAAAGAAATGAGTCTTGGCACAAGAGTATCGACAAATTGCAGTATCTGAACCAAAGCCCTTTGTGAAATGGGTTGGAGGCAAAAGACAACTTATGCAAGATTTAGAGAATAATTTCCCTAAACAATTTACCACATATCATGAACCCTTCCTTGGCGGTGGCGCTGTCATGTTCAATCTACTTACTAAAAAATCTCAATTATCTTGCAATGTATCTGATTTCAATTCTGATCTAATTCTTGCATACGTGACAATCCGTGATAAATTAGAAAAATTAATCGAATCGTTAGAAAATCATTCAAAAAATTATCATAAAAATTCTACTGAATATTATTACGAAGTTCGAAAACAAGAACCAAAACAGCAGATTGAAAAAGTATCCCGATTGTTATTCCTCAACAAAACCTGCTTTAACGGATTATATCGTGTTAATAAAAAAGGTCAGTTTAATGTTCCATTAGGCAGATACACAAATCCAAATATTGTAAACAAAGAGAATCTGACCGCGGTAAGTAAAATCCTGCAATCCAAAAAAATCAAAATTTCTTGTAGGGATTTTGAGGCTGTTTTAGGTGATGCAAAAAAAGGAGATCTAGTATATTTTGACCCTCCATATCAGCCAGTAAGCAGCACTGCAAATTTCACAAGCTACACTCATCGTGATTTCACTGAAGACGATCTTGAGAGATTGGCTAAACTTGCAGATAAACTTCATTCCAAGGGATGCTATGTTTTGCTATCAAACTCTAATTCTAAAACAGTCAAAGATTTCTTCTCAAAGAAGTATTGGAAAATATCTTCAATTAATGTAAATCGTGCAATTAATTCTAATGCTCAGAAGAGAACTGGTCATAAAGAAATTATCATAAAAAATTACTAAAAGCTCCGAGCGGGATCTGAACCCACGACCTTTACATTACCAATGTAACGCTCTACCAGGCTGAGCTATCGGAGCATAAACTTTTCAATATTTGGAATCCTTATAATTCTTGATTGGATATGTTCCAACCCAACTGTTAAATTTCTCGCAAATTGTTGATTTTCTAGTGGAGGGGTAGTCAAGCCTGGCCAAAGAAAGCAATTATGCTTTTGGACACGCGGGACTTAAGATCATAATAATGGGTGATCCCGTCTCTCAGGAGTTCGAGGGTTCGAATCCCTCCCCCTCCACTTTATCGATGATTTCTGAGACCTTTGGAATTTAGTTTTTCATAAATTTCTGGTATTGACCAGACATAACCAATACAATGACAATCTTTTGCCTCACACAACTGGCAATATAGTTCACCTCTTTGAAGAACAACTTCTGCAATCCTATTTTGAATATTATTTTTTACAATAACCCTATCTTCTTCAATTGAGATTAATTCTAATTTTGGAGCATACTTTGCAAATGTCTTGTCTTTTAGCATGGAATCTTCTAGCATGTATGTGATATAACCAGCGAAACTGTTGACACCTTTCATTGTTAGTTTATCTTTGTTCTTTTCATAAACATCGTAGAACTTTTCATACACTTGTTCTGAAATTGTAATTGATTTGAATCCTGGTTTTGGCATTTTACCTTCTCTTACCGTACTTTGAAGTACCAAGTATATAATGTTTTTTCAGTAAAATTTGTCACCTTATGCGTAAATCATTTTTTATTAAAATTAGACTTTATACCATAGATATTTGATATTTTCATATGGCTCGCGGTTATGATGAAACAGAGGTAAAATTTCGTTTAATCAAATTATTACATTCTTCAAAATCAGGAATTTCAGGAGTTGAAATCTCTGAAAAACTTGGAATTAATCGTGTGACAATGTCTAAGTACCTAAACAAATTTGCAGCCGAAGGTACTATCACTCAAAAAGATATTGGAAATCTCAATCTATGGTTTGTTGATGATGATATTGAACAGCTTCATTTTCCAGATGACTATTTCATTGTACAAGAAAAATTTCTTTCAAATCTGATTGAATGTATGGAAAAACCAGTCTATAATTTGGTAAAAAATTGCATTAACTCAAAAGCCAAAATGGATAAAATCATAACTGAAATCATTCTTCCTTCAATACCACAAATCCAAAAATTATTTGATGATGGAAAAATTGGAAAATCCGAACAGCAATTGATGAATGGGATTATTGCCAATTCAATTCAGATGATTACTCAACACTCTGGTAAATCAGAATCTGGAAAAAACATAATCCTCTTATCTGCAGATCCTGAATCCTTGTTAATTTCTGAGGCTGCTGCTGCGGCATTTCGTTCCCAAAACTGGAATGTATTCTCAATTGGAGATATGTCCTCATCAATTGATGTCTTGTTTGATCTTGAATTACGAAAACTATTGTCAAAAACTTGGAAATCAAAAGAAGGCATTATGATAATTTTGATTTTTTCACAATCTGAAGAAGGTCTCAAATTCTTTTCTGATTCTTTTTATTCAGTCAAAGAAAAATCTGAAAATAATCTGTTCATTGCATTATCTGGAAAAACTGGAAAGAAGGTAAAAATCAAAGCAGACTTATCTTCTCCAAAACTTGAAGAAATTCTTCAATGGTCAAACACCAAATTTGAAAATATTTAGTAAATTAATGGGCCCGATGAGATTCGAACTCATGGCCTTTCGATTATCAGTCGAACGCTCTAGCCAAGCTGAGCTACGAGCCCTCGAAAATTTTCGAGGACAAACTGCACCATATTTCTTTGCAATCTCTTGAGTTTCATCCACTAAATAATCAATTTCTAGACCTTTCTCTTTTGCAACAGCTTTCATACTCTCAAAATCATCATCTGGGTATTTGACTGAATCATTACTGTTTATTCCTACTATCGAAATATCGTTTTTGAATTTATCATGTAATTCTTTTATTGCATCAATCTTTGCTTTGACAAATGGGCAGTGATTACACATGAATATTACCAATAATCCTTTTTTTGAATAATCTTCTAGAGAATGCATTTTATCATCAATCCCTTTTAGACTGAATCCTGGTGCAACATCTCCAGTTTTTAATGAAATAACTGATTCCATTTTTGCCATAGAAAAATCAATTTGTACAGCAAATAAAAGGATTACAAATATTCTAAAAGACAACAATTAAACTCTCATAATTATTCAAGCAGTTAATGGGCTTGTAGTTCAGACTGGTAGAATACTCGCCTTGCACGCGAGGGGTCCTGGGTTCAAATCCCAGCGAGTCCACCATTATCTCTCATCCGATCACTTTCGAATATCGACTTCGAAGATGGATTTAAATATCATTGATTTGGCAAAATTACTATGGCAGGTTATGAAGCCTCAATAGCAGTTTGGATTCCACTAATTGTTGGTTTAGCACCGGGACTAGTTTACTGGTTCGCAATTACTGGATCTAAAACGAGAGTTTATTTTTTAAAAGAACAATAACTATACGTGCAGTTCAAGTTAGTCGCAATGGGTGGAACATTTGATATTATCCATATTGGGCATCTAAGTTTAATTGAAAAGGCAGCTTCAATATCTGAGAAAGTAATAATTGGCCTCACCTCAGATTCTCTTGCTACTAAAAACGGCAAAAATCTAAGAAATAATTTTGAAACAAGACTGAACAACTTGAAAAAAACTCTAACTGAAAAATTCTCTGATTCATTATTTGAAATTGCAAGATTAGATGATGATTTTGGCCCTGCAGTTATCAAAGGTGAAGTTGATGCATTAGTAGTAAGTGAAGAGACTAGCAAGAAAGGTGATATTCTTAATGCAAAAAGAAATGATCTAGGTCTATCTCATGTTGAAATCATAATCGTGCCTATGAAATTAGCGTCTGATGGAGAAAGAATCTCTTCAACACGTATACGAAATGCCGAAATTGATGCTTCCGGGAATGTCATAGTTGACTAATCACTGCTCATAAATTGAGTTATCCTGATAAAACAAAAATCTCCAAGACTAGGCTGTGTCTATAATTCATCCATTACTACAAAAACTTCAAAATGATGTTCAACAATTACAGCAAGGATTACAACCTGACCACCTCTCATTTTGGTACCAAAAAATTATTGGTGAAACAAAAGAAATGGCACCTCCATGGTTACAAGATAAAATCAATGTAAAACAGGATCCAATCCTTCCGATGAAATTCAATCTTGATATATCAAAACGAGCTGTTAGATATTTTGTGATTGCTGTTGAAAATAATCTTCCAAATATGCCTTATTCTACTCAGATGTATTTTTTGAAGGTTCAAGAAATTCTAAGCTTTGAGATGGACAAGTCACTAGTTTAGTTCTTCTTTAACAATTCCAACTCGTTCTTCATCAGTTGTTGTACCGGCAATCTTACTTTTCTTCTCAATTACTGACTGCATAAAATCTGTAAATTTTACAACCTCATCTTTATCTTTTAAAACTACACTATGTGCTGATTTGTCTTTTATTGAAATTACAATCTCTGTTCCAAAAACGTCTATAATTTCTGTGATGAATGTTTCATTTCCTTCTTTGACAAAAATCAAACTGGCCAATTTCTGTGCTTCATATTTGTCTTCAGCGACAATCTCTACTCTATTCATCTGATAACAAAAATTTTGATAAGCTCTTTTTAGCCTCTTCTCTTTTCTGTTGATGGTCGATATCTGGATTTCCTCCCAACTCTCTATGTTTTTCAATATCCACCTGTCCACCAGAAAAACCATACTTGTTGATTTTCTTTTTTACTTCTTCAGGAGAATCTGTAGTGTAAATTGTACTTTTTTGGTCTGATGCAGACATCTTTCCACCTGGACCTGTTAAAGATGGAATCATAATATTATGAATTAAAGCTGGTTTTGGTTTGTTTATCTTTGGTGCAACATCGCGTGTTATTCTAAAGTGTGGATCTTGGTCAACACCTAATGGAATTAACACAGGTAAATCCTCAATAAAACAAGGCGCAGATTGTAATGATGTGTAAAAAATCATCCCAACATTTGTATCATTTGTAAATCCAAATACTGCTTTAGTATTAGAAAAATTAATCTTTTTTGCAACCTGTGCTGCAATTGGATATAATTTTTTGATATTTTGTGTATTGATAATAATTTTTGTTTTCTCTGGATTAAAACCAAGTGCAATGAAATCTAATGCATTTTCTAATGCAAAATTATTTGTATCTTCTAAAGTCAAATCTGATTTTGTATAAAATTTCTCATCATCAGTTAACTGAAAGTAGATGTTAACATCAAATTTTTCTTGTAACCATTTTGCAAAAACCCATGGTACTAGATGACCAATGTGTGTGTTACCTGATGGCCCTCTGCCTGTATACAAAAAGAATTTTTCTCCTTTTTCAAAATTGTCTAAAATCAAATTTAGATCCCTATGTGAAAAGAAAATTCCTCGTCTTAACATGAAATGATCTTCTCCTGTAATTTGCTTCATTTTTGATAGAATTTCTGGAGAAATCTTCTGTGTTCCAAACTGTTTGATTAATTTCTCATAATCTATGTCACCTTCAACATTCCATGGAGTAACGACAAATTCATCTGATGACATTCAAGTTTGACTTAGGTTAAGCTTTAAAAAGTCTTTTTGGCACGTTGTACTGTGTCACAAGTTTTTCATGATATCGAAAAAAAAATTCTAGAGACATTACAAAAAACTCCAAATCAAACTCCTGAACAATTATCAAAAAACACCGAATTATCAATTGATCAAATTCGTCGTGGAATTGAATGGTTACGTCTAAAAGATCTTGCTATAGTAAATGAATCAGAACAAGTAAGTATCTCGCTTGGTCCTAATGGTCTTGATTCTCTTAAAAATGGATTACCTGAACGAAAACTCATCAATCTAATAAAAAATGAGCCAAAAACTTTTGATCAAATTCGTTCTGTATTGTCTGGTGCTGGATTTAACGCTGCAATTGCTAATGCTAAAAAAAATGGATGGATAAAAATTGAAAAAAATGATTCTGGCTCACTTGTATCACTAAAAGAAAAGCCAATCGAAACGCCTGAAGAAAAACTCCTTGCATTCATAGGAGAAAAAACTGTATCACAAGATGAAATAACTAACTCATTGGCACTTAAAATTCTGTTATCTCGACCAAATTATATTATTCAAACTTCTGAAAAATCAAAAACCATCTCTCTTACCGATACCGCAATGTCACTTGACACAAGCATTTCATCTAGTGGTGCAATAGATGTTGAAGCCGATGTTCCTCCAGTATTTGCTGCTAGAACACACCCTCTACAAGATACAATTGATGAAATCCGAGAAATTTTTGTCAATCTTGGTTTTTCAGAAATTCTAGGCAATATGACACAATCCAGTTTCTGGAACTTTGATGCATTGTTTACTCCACAAGATCATCCTGCTAGAGAACTTCAAGATACATTTTATCTAGAAAAATTGGAATCAAAAAATCCTGCAACCTCATCCCAAATTAAGAACGTATCATCATCTCACACTAAAAATTGGAAGTATGATTGGAAGTTATCTGAATCACAAAAAATGGTATTACGAACTCATACAACTTGTGTTACAATAAAGTATCTTGCAGAACAAAAACCAGACAATGCACGGATTTTCTCATTGGGTCGTGTATTTCGTAATGAAAAAGTAAGCTACAAACATCTTGTTGAATTCAATCAGATTGAAGGAATTGTAATAGGCAATAATACGACACTACGTGATTTAATGGGAATACAAAAAGAATTTTACAAAAAACTAGGACTAACTAAAATAAAATTCTGGCCAACATTTTTCCCATACACTGAACCTTCATTACAAACAATGGTGTATAATGAAAAATTAGGAAAGTGGATTGAATTATTTGGCATGGGAATATTTCGACCTGAAGTAACAAAACCTCTTGGTATTGACAAACCTGTCTTAGCTTGGGGTGGAGGAATTGAACGAATTGCAATGCTAAAGTATGAACTAGATGATGTTAGAGAATTTTATAATAACAATCTAAGTTGGTTGAGGAGTGCATAATTGCCAGTTGTTGAATTAAACATAAATCGAATCAGAAAATTAGTTTCTGGAAAAACAACACGTAAACAAATTCTTGATGCATTACCATTTCTTGGATTAGATATTGAATCTGAAGATGGCGATGAAATTAGAATCGAATATAGTCCAAATAGACCCGATTATTCTACTGACTATGGAATTGCAACTGGATTACAAGGTCTCCTAGGAATAAAAAAAGGAATTCAAAAAACTATCATAAAGAAAAAAGGAAAATTTGCAATCAAAGTAGATTCCTCTGTAACTAAAATCAGACCATACGTTACAGGTGTAATTGCCACAAATGGAAAACTAGATGATGTTTCAATTAAACAATTAATGAACATGCAGGAGGATCTTCATTTTGGAATTGGAAGAAAAAGAAAAAAATCATCTATTGGATTACATGATGCAGACAAAATCTCTTTTCCTTTAATCTATTCAACCACATCTCGTGAACACAAATTTGTTCCATTAAATAGTAATACTGAACATACAATTGATGAAATCTTAACAAATACTGAAGTTGGTCAAAATTATGGTTCAGTTTTAGGTGATGTCAAACAGGTACCAATAATCACCGATTCAGAACAAAACACAATTTCATTTCCTCCAATAATTAATTCTGCGTTAACTACTGTTACTCCTAACACAAAAAATATTCTAATTGAAGTTACTGGAATTGATAAAGAATCTGCCGAAGATATGTTGTCTGTGGTGATATCAATTTTACAAACTGCCGGATTTGATTTTAATGAATTAAAAATTTCTGGGAACAAAAATTCTACTCCTCAACTAAAGAATCGAACTATGATCTATGATACTAAATTTACATCTGAAATACTTGGAATTGAAATGAACTCTTCAAACATGGTCACATGTTTGAAAAAATGTAGATTAGATGCATCTGTAAAAGGTAAAAAAATTACATGTACTATTCCAAGATATAGATTTGATATATTTGGTCCCATGGATCTCGTCGAAGAAATTGCATTAGGATATGGAATTGCAAACATTGAACCAAAACTTTCTCCATCAACAACTATTGGTCAAAAAAATGATGTTACAATAAAAACAGGATTGATTAGTAAAACTGCCGTTGGTCTTGGATTTCTTGAAGCAATGAACTCTAGTCTTACAAGTAAAAAAACTCTTTATGATATGACCAAAAGAGATTCCTCTAAAATAATATCTGTTCTTGATTCAAAAAGTCAAGAACATACAATACTTCGTGATTCTCTGTTGCCTAGTTTGTTAGAAAATCTTTCAAAAAACATTCATGAATCTTATCCTCAAAAACTCTTTGAAACTGGTGTAGTATTTTCAAAATCTCAACCAATCAATGAATCAATTAATTTTGCAGCAGTAATTGCCTACAAAGATACAAACTATTCTGAAATTAAAGCGATAATGCAATCTATTCTTAAAACTAATTTCAAAATAGAATCACAAACTAAAACTTCTAAAAATCAAGAATTATTTGTTGAAGGAAAACATGCTGACATTCTTGTTGACGAGAAAAAAATTGGTGAAATTGGAGAAATTAATACAGAAATACTAGAAAATTTCCGTATTAGAACTACAGTCACAGGATTTGAGATAAAATTATCTGGATTAATATTTGACTAATTCGAATTAGGTTTGCCCATAGAGCACGCATTCAGACGGATTAGGATGACGAGATCGTATAGGATTACAATGATTTCTAATTCACCCAGGTTTGCGACAAATCGGGCAACCCCGGTTTCAGATCTAAAATGAGGATTTGGCTAAAACCAATGATTTTTTGCGAGTCAGGACCGGGGAACATTTTCTTAAAATTTAAAATGTACATTTCTAAAATCTAATTTGATTAACATGGTAAATTATTGGCTTGCAAAACAAGAACCAAGTGGACCTAGAGGCTATCACATACTTGATCTGAAAAAAGATAAAACAACAGTCTGGGATGGTATTCACAACAATCTGGCATTAAAACATATGAAAAATGCAAAAAAAGGTGATCAGATTATCTATTATCATACTGGTACTGAAAGACAAGCTGTTGGATTAATGACAATAACTTCTGATCCATATCCAAATCCAAAAGAAGATAACAAAAGATTCATTTATCTTTCATGCCTGTTCCAGAAAATATTTGGAAAACTGTTCTAAAATTATCTGAAAAGTAATAGGATAATTGATATACATGAACGTTGTAGTTTTACTATGGCAACAGCATATGTACTCATTAACTGTGAGCTTGGTTCTGAGGAAGCTATTATCTCTCAGTTAAAAAATCTTGAAGGAGTAATTGAGGTTCACGGTACGTTTGGTGCTTACGACATATTGGCAAAAATTGAATCGTCAACTGTTGAAGCATTACGTGAAACAATTACCTGGAAAATAAGAAAAATTGAAAAGATTAGATCCACTCTAACCCTTATGGGTATAGAAGGTCAAACCTAATCCTCATCCTTTTTGTTAAAATGCTCTTACACTTTATTTTTGTAATCAAGGAAGAGGATCTTGATTCTCGAAAACAAGAGTTTGAATATGTTAAATCAATGGCAAAATTTTTCCAAAAATGGATTAAAGAAAATTTTGAAAAATCATATGAAATACAATGTGATGAAATGATTACAAAACCAAGAAGTATTTTACAAAAATTAGACTCACATACTTTACTAGATGATCATCGACAACGCGGTGAAGATACATATCACTTTTACTTGACGCATTTTAGGCCTCTATGGACTGACTGTACATGTGAAGGATTTCACGCTGAAAATTTCGGTATGGCATTATGGCAAAAACCAAAAAATGGTTTTGATGAATTATTTCTTGCAGAAAAAAATTGTACTACCGTTTGCCATGAAATCTTACATGAAATGCTAAGACAGAAAAAACACAAACGTTACATTGAAGATGTTCATGACTTGCAAGTTCAACATCTATTCAATGATTTACCTTTTATTCAATATGATGAAAATTTTGAAATTACAGAAGATAAGCCTAAATTTCTATCAATGGATATATCAAAAATAAAATATTAACATTTTACAACAGAATAAATTCTGTTTTCAAAATTTGCAGTTTTAAATTCTAATTTATTTTCTGCATCATCTTTTCTAGATTTACTTAGATTCTCTAATTCCACTAATGCATCTCCTTTGAAACCTACTGAAGAACCATAAATTGCATCAATTAACTGTGTTCCATGTTCTCCACTTTTCACATCGTCCGCAATATCATAAAATTTTGCAACATCTTTTTTGTTTACAGAGTTTCCAGTTGCTTTGTTAAATGCAATTGCCATGTACATTCCGTTACTCTTTATTGCAATAGGGATTTTGTGATCTTTTCCAGATTTTCCAGGAATGCTTTCATTTATCAAAACTTCACATTTATGATACATGCTTGATACATATGCAAAAAATCTATACTGAGCATATTTTCCTTTTTTGTCTTCTTCACATTCAACAAAAATCTTGTTTAGTAATTCTAATGCATTATCATTCATGCTTTGTAGTCTGTCATCAATTCTACCTCTTTCCAAGAGTTCTGAATCAGTATCTTTTGCGACTAATTTCAAAATAAAATCAGGTAAATTGTAATTTTTTAATGCTGTAACATAAGCACCAGCTTGTGACATGCCAAATTTTGGGAAACCCTTGTTAACCATCTATGTCGATCCTCCTAATTGATTGACATTCTAATACTGAAAACACAAAGCAAATAATCTATTTTCTCTTATAACTGTATGTCGAAACTGTGAAACTATTATCACTGACCGTTTATAAACTGAAAATTTCATTATCAAATATTGTCCAAAATTGCAATAGAAACTACACCTGAAATGGTAAAAAAAGTATATGAAAAATTAGATAAAAATATTTCAAAATTTCGTACTACTGTAAATAGGCCTCTTACTCTTACAGAAAAAATTCTTGCAGGTCATCTTGAAGATGAATTTTTAGATAAAAATTTAGATGAAAAAAAGAATTATGTATTTCTTAGACCTGATCGTGTTGCACTACAAGATGTAACTGGGCAAATGGTAATGTTACAGTTCATGCAAGCAGGTCTAAAATCTGTAGCACTTCCTACAACTGTTCACTGTGATCATCTTATTCAAGCAAGAAAGGAAGGAAAAGAAGATACAAAATTAGCAATGTACGAAAATAATGAAGTTTACAAATTTCTTGAAACTGCATCAAGCAAATATGGTGCAGGATTTTGGAATCCTGGAGCTGGAATAATTCATCAAGTGGTATTGGAAAATTATGCATTTCCTGGTGGATTGATGATTGGTACTGATTCTCATACTCCAAATGCTGGCGGACTAGGAATGATTGCTGTTGGCGTTGGCGGTGTTGATGCAGCAGAAACTATGGCTGGTATGCCTTGGGAATTACTTTATCCAAAAAGAATTGGTGTTTATCTTAAAGGTGAAATGAATGGTTGGACTGCACCAAAAGATGTAATACTTTACGTTGCAGGAAAATTATCTGTATCTGGCGGCACGAATTCTATAATTGAATATTTTGGACCTGGTGTAGAATCAATTAGTTGTACAGGAAAAGCAACGATAACAAACATGGGTGCTGAAATTGGAGCTACTTGTTCTGTTTTCCCTTATGATAAAAGAATGGAAACCTACCTTAATTCAACAAACAGAGAAGATATTGCATCTCTTGCAAATCAAAATGTAAACTTACTAACAGCTGATCCTGAAGTAGAACAACATCCAGAACAATTCTTTGATAAAGTTATTGAAATTGATTTATCTGCTCTTGAACCACATGTTGTTGGTCCTCACACTCCAGATCTTGCACGACCAATATCTGAATTATCTGATGAAATAGACTCTAAAGAATACATTGATGAATTATCTGTTGCTTTGATTGGAAGTTGTACTAATTCATCTTATGAAGATATGTCTCGTTCTTCTAGTGTTGCAAAACAGGCTGAAACTCATGGAATTAAAGCAAAAATACCTCTGTTAGTAACTCCTGGTTCTGAACAAATTCGCTCAACCATTGAACGTGATGGACAAATTGATAGTCTGAAATCAATTGGTGCAACCGTTCTTGCTAATGCTTGTGGTCCATGTATTGGTCAGTGGCAAAGACCTGAATTAAAAGATGGAGAAAAAAACTCTATTGTCACATCATTTAATCGAAATTTTCCTGGACGTAATGATGGAAAGAGAGATACTATGAACTTTATTGCAAGCCCTGAAATTGTTACAGCATTTGCATTAGGAGGTAGTCTATCATTTAATCCTCTGGAAGATTTACTTGAAACAAAGGATGGTAAAAAAATCAAATTATCTCCTCCTGAACCTGCCCCTGAAGTACCAGAAAATGGTTTTGTACAAGCAGAAGGAGTTTATGTTTCACCCTCTGATAATCCTGAAAATGTAACTGTATTGATAGATCCAAACAGTGACCGACTACAAAAACTTGAACCTTTCTTACCTTGGGATGGAAATGATTTCTCAGAACTTAACTTAATGTTAAAAGCAAAAGGTAAGTGTACAACTGATCATATTTCTCCCGCAGGACCTTGGCTTAGATTACGTGGTCATCTTGATAAACTAAGTGATAATTTACTTTTAGGAGCTGTTAATGCATTCAATGATCAAGTTGGAAAAGCCAAAAACAGTCTCACTGAAAATATTGAAAATTGTTCAAACATCGCAAGAAACTACAAAGAAAAAAATATGCGTTGGATAATAGTAGGTGATAATAATTATGGTGAAGGAAGCAGTCGTGAACATGCTGCTATGACTCCTAGATTCCTGGGATGTGCTGCTGTAATTGCAAAATCTTTTGCAAGAATCCATGAAACAAATCTCAAAAAACAAGGAATTCTTGCATTAACATTTGAAAACTCTGATGACTATGAAAAGATCAAAGAAGATGATAAAATTAGTATATCTGGCCTAACTCATTTTGCACCTGACAAATCTTTTGAATGTATGTTAAAACATTCTGATGGAAGTAGTGAAAAAATCATGTTAAAACATTCTTACAATTCTTCACAAATTGAGTGGTTCAAAGCTGGTTCTGCTCTAAATGTCTTAAAAAATAAAACAACGTAAGTGGGCCCGATCGGATTTGAACCGACGATCGACGGTTTTGGAGACCGTCGCCCTACCAGGCTAGGCTACGAACCCACAAGAATTGAAATATTATCAAATTCAGAATATTTGCAGTAAATTGGTCAAACCTATTCTGATTGTTGGTGGTGCAATTCCGATAATTCTTGCAATAATAATTGTAATTCCTTTAGTCACTGCACCTGAAATTGCAAATACTGCAATAGATCCACTTGATGAATCTGAAATCGAATTCACTGTTCATCAACTTCGAAATATTTCTCCTGGAATAATTGATAGACTTACTGCAGAACAAACTGAAATAATTATAATAAAAAATGATGGAACCGTAAATTATACAATTACAAAAGATGGAACCGTTAGTCCTGAGAAAACTATCAAAATTGATGAATCAAAAAGAATGAAGCTTGTTGCAATGATAAAAGAAACTGGATTTTTATCAATACCATTTGAATCATTTTCAATAAAGGATGATATAGAATCCTACCAAAAATTTGGTTTAAAAATAACTCTAAATGAAAATAGTAATCAATTATACTGGCCTGAACCTGATGCTACTGACCAAATGATTCCACCTATAATCACCATGGTTCAAGAAGAACTTGAATTAATCATGGAGATCATAAGGGAATAAATATCGATAAGGTAAAGATACTCTATGATCCCACTTTCTGGAGATATTCCAAATTCAAAAGGTGCAATTTGTGAAAATGTCGATTCCAATTCTATTGTTCGTGGAACCTCTACTCTAAAACGTGGTTTCGCACATATGCTAAAAAATGGTGTTGTAATGGATGTTACAACTGTTGAACAGGCTCAAATTGCAGAAGAGGCTGGAGCAGTTTCTGTAATGGTTTTAGATAAACTTCCTTCTGATGTACGCAAAGCTGGTGGAGTTGCACGAACTGCAAGTATTAGAATTATTGAGGAAATTATGGATCATGTAACAATTCCTGTTATGGCAAAATGTAGAATTGGTCATATGTATGAGGCCAAAGTTCTAGATGAAACTAACGTTGACATGATAGATGAATCTGAAGTTTTGACTCCTGCTGATGAATACCGTCATATTTGGAAATGGGATTATACTACTCCATTTGTAAATGGTGCTCGCTCTTTAGCTGAAGCATTACGAAGAGTTGAAGAAGGTGCCGCAATGATTAGAACAAAAGGAGAACCTGGAACTGGAAATGTAGCTGAAGCAATTTATCATATTAAAAAAGTAAATGAAGAATTACGTGCAATCAAAAGTATCTATGATTCTGATGATAAACAGGATCTTGTTAAGATGGCTAGAGAATTCAAAGTATCTTATGATCTAGTTGAAGAAACTGCAAAAATTGGAAGACTACCTGTTGTGAATTTTGCTGCAGGTGGAATTGCAACTCCTGCAGATGCTGCATATCTTATGTCTCTTGGCTGTGATGGAATATTTGTTGGTTCTGGAATATTCAAAGCTGAAGATGCACAAGAACGTGCTAGAGCAGTAGTTCTTGCAACAACCTTCTGGGAAGAACCCGACAAAGTCAAAGATGCACAAAAAATGATTGATGAAAGACAATCACTTCTTGGTCTAGACATAAAAAACTTGGAATTAAAAATGCAAGATAGAGGTAGTACAGTTTGAGTAAAATCAAGATTGGCGTACTTGCTGTACAAGGAGATGTCACAGAAAACTTTCTGGCAACTATGGCTTCAATGAGTGAATTAGGAATAGATGGTTCTGTCATTCAAGTAAAAACAGTAGAACAAATTTCTTCACTTGATGGATTAATCATTCCTGGAGGAGAAAGTACTGTGATTGGTCAAATGTCTCTTGTTAATGGTGCAATAAAAAAAATTAAAGAAAAAATTGAATCAGGAATGCCAGTATTTGGAATATGCGCTGGAATGGTATTCTTATCTAAAAACTCTCAAGATAGAGTTGTAGGAGATGTTGATCAACCTCTTTTAGATATCTTGGATGTAAAAATTGAAAGAAATTCTTTTGGACGACAAAAAGATTCCTTTGAGGCAAATATATCCATGGAACCTATCGGAATTTCTTCTTTTAATGGTGTCTTTATCCGTGCACCTTCTGTCTCAGAAACCGGTTCTGATGTGGAAATCCTAGCAAAGTTCAATGAGAAAATTGTTGCAGTAAAACAAGGAAATGTAATTGCTACAGCATTTCATCCTGAACTTACAAGAGATATCTCTCTCCACAAATCATTTGTAAAATTAGTTGATAATCAGTCTTAATTTATTTCTAAATTATGCATTGCAACTAGATCTTTTTTAAATTGATTAAGATTTTCTGGAATTTCGATTTTTATAGAATCTTTTAGAGATAGATTATTTTGTTTTTTCTCATTCCATACTCTGGAATTAAATTCTATTATTGGCTGAGTCATGGCAGTCATATTTTCAACATTTTCTATCTCTGGTAATTGTTCCTTGTGTATGCTGTTTTTTGAATAAAGTGTTAGCCAAAGATGTTCTGTAATTAAAGGGGTAATTGGTGCTAAAAGCTTCAAAATTGTTGAAAGTACTTTGTGTAGTGTAAAAATTGCACCATCTCTTTCATCATCATCAAATCCAATTCCATAAGCTCTTGCTTTTGCCATTTCAATATATTGTGCAGCAAAAATATTCCATGTGAATTCTCTTAATGCTGTAGCAGGAACAAAGAAAACTAGAAAGAAATCTTGAAACATTCCATAACTTACTCAAGAATTTTTTTGTTGATTCGATTTTTTGTTCTGAACATCTAAAGTCATATCCTTGATTGATTTCACTTGCACTCCAAAACCTAAATGTGTCTGCACCTGATTTTTGAATTACTGGCAATGGATCAATTGCATTTCCTTTACTCTTACTCATTTTCATTCCCTTTTCATCTAAACCATAACCCATAATCCATGCTTCAGACCATGGCTTTTGTTCAGTTAATTTTTCACATCGTAGTAATGTGTAATACAACCATGTTCGAACAATATCTTTTGCCTGTGGTCTTATTCCTGTAGGATATGTCTTTTTGAAAAATTCATCATCTCTGTTGAATTTAGTAACAAATAGTGGTGAAACACTAGAATCCATCCATGTATCAAATGTTCTGTCTTCACCTATGAATTCTGTATTGCCACATTTTTCACATTTTTCTGCAGGACAGGAATCCTTCCATGGTCGATAATACTTTCCTGGTTCTGGCACAAATGGTTCTGAACACTCTTTACAATACCAAATTGGTATCTCTGTTCCATAGAATCTTCTTCTTGAGATTGGCCAATCAATTGATATTGATTCTAGCCAATTCATCAAAATTTGTTTATGCATATTAGGATAGAATTCAATTTCTGAACCTAATTTTTTCATTTTATCAATAGAATCTTTTTGTTTCAGATAGTACTCCTCCATTGGGACAATTTCAATTGGAGTCTTACTTCGCTCTGACAAGGGTGTTCTATGAGAAATCTCTTCAATTTTTTCTACCAGACCTGAATTTTCTAAATCTTCGATAATCTTAGTTCTTGCTTGTTTTGGTTTTAGTCCTTGGTAATCTCCTGCAGATTCTGTCATTCTACCATCCAAACCAATCGCAATGACTTCTTCTAACTGTAATTCTCTAAATAATGCAACATCATTTTGATCACCATAACTACAAACCATTACTGCACCAGAACCAAATTCAATTTTAGCAGAATGATGTGGTGTAATTGTAACTTCTTTATTCGTTAAAGGAACTACCAATTTTTTTCCAATCAACTCTGAATATCTCTCGTCTTCTGGATTTACAATTACCGTCTTACATGCACAAAGTAGCTCTGGTCTTGTACTTGCAATGATTATCTCTTTATTTTGATCTTTAACGATGAATTTCATGTAAACAAGTTTTGTTGGAAGATCATCATATACTATTTCTGCATCTGCAATAGTTGTACCTGACACCCAATCGTAATTGTTTGGTCTAGTTGCAAGATAAATGACGCCTTTCTTCCAAAGATCAATAAATGTTTCTTGAGTAAACTTTCTGTATTCTTCTGAATCTGTTCTGTAATAATTCTTAAAATCACCGCTCAAACCGAGACTTTTCATTATCTCTATCATTTCAGCTTCTAAATCATCTAGTGCATTTTGACATAATTTCAAAAACTCACCTCTTTCAGTTTCACGCATTCGAATACCGTGTTTTTTTTCTGTATACAATTCTACAGGTAATCCATTTCGATCTATGCCTATTGGAAAGTAAACATTCTTTCCATTCATTCTTGCTGTTCTTGCAATCATATCAATTTGTGCGTAATGTGATGCTGCACCAATGTGCCATGGTCTGCCTGATGGATAAGGTGGTGGTGTATCTATTGTGTAATTGTTATCTTCTAGTTTGAAATCATAAAGTTTTTCATCTTCCCATTTTTTTAAAATTGCTTCTTCAAGTTTTGGTTCCCATGCTTTTTCTGTAATCTTTGGTTCCATATCTAAAAGCTTGATCTTTGTCTATAAATCTCTAGAGTGAGGTATTACCTTGTAGGTTATCTAGAATTTTTGCCAGATTAATGTCATTTTGAGAAATTCCTCCAACGTCATGTGTCATAAGATCAATTACAAGTCTATTCCATACGTTAAACCATTCTGGATGGTGATTCATTTTTTGAATTTCAGTCACTGCTTGAGTCATAAATTCCCATGCTGCATCAAAATCAACAAATTCCATTTCTTTGTGTAATTTGCCATTTTGAATGCTCCATCCCTTCAGTTCTTTTAGACTTTCTTGAATTTCATTTTCTGTTAGTTTTGTCAATCCCATGATTATTCTAAAAAATATGAACAATAATAAATTATAGAATTGAATTGACAGAATCGTGAATCAATTACTAGATGAAATCATCACTGCAATCAAAACTACTGTATCTGATAAATCGATAGGCGTTGCGTTTTCAGGTGGTGTCGACAGCACATTAATTGCAAAGTTGCTCAATGATCATGGTTATGATATACATCTTCTAACCATTGGTTTTCAGGATTCACATGATATCAATTTTGCAAAAGAGATTAATGAAATTCTAAAATTCAAACATGATATTTTAGAAATTGAACCTGAGTCATTTCAAAAGGTTAGTGAAGATGTACATGATATCATAAAAACTGATAATCTATCTTGGAATGAGAATTCAATTGCATTTTACTATGTATCAAAATTAGCAAAAAAACTGGGAATATCCACAGTTGTTACTGCAAATGGAATTGATGAATTATTTTGTGGGTACAATGCATATCGTGAAGCAATTGGAGTAGGTGTCGATGAAGTAATGAATGTCATGAACAAAAAATTAGATAATGAAAAGAAAATGATGATTGCTGTAAACGACGTAACCTCTAGATTTGATGTAAAAATATTACAACCCTTACTTAATGATGATTTCATTTCCTATGCTAAAACTATCCCTATATCTGAAAAGATTACTAGCCCTGATGACTTACAACGAAAACATGCTATACGTAAACTTGCTTTGTCTTGTGGTGTGCCTGAACTCTCTGCTAACAAACAAAAAAAGGCATTACAATATGGTTCAAAAATTCATAAACAGCTTTTAAAATTTAGATAAATTTTTTTGCATTTGCTTTAACATGTTTTTCCACATTGTTAATGATTATCTGTGATGCTCCAAGGTGTTTTTCAGCCACAAAAATTCCTTTAATCTCTTTTTCTGTTAATGATTTTAAAATATTCTTGTCTCCAATTAATGCATCCATGTAATTCATTCCTTTTTCATGTGCTTCAAAAGCAACTCTTTGTACATCTCTATATGCAATGAATCTTGGAATTCCTTTTTTGATTAAAGCCTCTAAAACAAATTCTGCAAATATTTGACCTTTGGTAATGTAGAGATTTTCCTGTACTCGTTTTTCATTAACTTTCAAATTACTAATTATTCTAATCATGGTTTCAATCATTTCGTCTAGTAGGATTGATGCCATTGGTATGGTGAATCTCTCATTTGCAGAATTTGATAAATCTCTTTCATGCCATAATGGAATATTTTCAAATGATGTATTGATTTGACTACGTAACAGTTTTGATAATGAGGAAATACGTTCACTCTTAATTGGATTTCTTTTTACAGGAACTGCACTACTGCCCATCTGACCTTTTTTGAAATGTTCAGCTACTTCACCAATTTCAGTTCTTTGTAGATTTCTAATCTCAATTGAAATTTTTTCTAATGTTGCACCTAAAAGTGATAACTGGAAAATATATTCTGCATATCTCTCACGTGGAATGATTTGCGTTGTAACTTTTGCAGGATATAACGATAGTTTCTTTGCTACTCGTTCCTGAACTCTAACTGCATTTTTACCCATTAAGGAACCTGTTCCTACAACTCCTAGTGTTTTACAAATTAGAATACGTTTTTTTATTTCATCAAGACGCTCTAGGTGTGTTGACATTTCTGCTGCCCAGTTAGCAAATTTTAAACCAAAAGATATGATACTTGCATGTTGACCGTGAGTCCTACCTACTGCTGGAAGTACTTTGTATTTTGTAGCATTTTTTGCAAGCACTGTCGCAAGTTTTCCAACTTTTGGTTGAATGATTCTAAGTGCATCTCTCATTTGCATTGAATTACTTGTATCTACAAGATCATTACTTGTTAATCCATAGTGTATCCATGGCCTTGATTCTTTTTTGCATCTTTCAGCTAACGATTCTACTAAAGCTGCTGTATCGTGATCACTTTTTGCTTCTAATTGTTTAATTCGTTTAGCAGTAATTTTGCCTGATCGTGCTGCTTTTGCAATATCTTTTGCAATTGATTTTGGAATTAGATTTATTTCACTTTGAGATAATGCAGCAGCAGCTTCTATCTCTAATTGATAATCAATTTTTTTCTGCTCACCAAATACCTCGAGCATTTCTTTTGTACCATATCTGCCACTATCTATAGGTAAAATTGCCACATTTAGTATAATTTTTTTACAAAAATAAACTTATGTTTATTCAGAAAATAAAATTTGAATTTGAACCGTCAAAGTTTATGACTGCTCCAGAAAGATACTTTATTTCATTCTTAACTATTGAACTTACAAAATTTCCAATTTCTTCAGGTTTGCCTAATCGTTTCATTGGTAAACTTTTAGCAAATTCATCTACATTGTCTACCAATTCTTTTGTTCTGTCTGTATTGATTGGACCTGGTGCAATATTGATCATTGTTATCTCTCTAGATGCAAATTCTTTACTTAAAATCTTAAACACACTTGAAAATGCAGCTCTATATGCACTTGAGATGATTAATTTTGAATTTGGTTCTTTGATAACATTTGATGTAATTGCAAAAACATAACCTCCATCGTTGATTTTGATCTTTTGTAATAATGTGCAAAAACCTACAAAGAGTTGATTGTGATACTTATCCCAGTCTTCTTTTGTAATTTTCTCAAATTCAATTACTGGTGGCCCACCTGTGTTTAATACCAATATGTCAGTTGAATTGTTATTTTCTGCAAACTCGTTAACACTGTCCAAATTTGAGGTGTCTACTTCACTGCTTGATAGTGAAATCACATCCAAATCTAGTTCTCTCAATGAATCTGAAATGGATTTGCCAATACCTCTACTTGCACCAAAAACAATTGCTTTTTTCAATATGAACTAGAAATTGTTATTTCATTTTAATTTATTCCACTATTGAATTTCATTTAAATTGAATAAGACAATTTTCATCATAGATAATGACTGAATTAAGACCAAAAAAAGTGGGTGAAAATGAATATCAAATTGATGCTGATTCATCACAAGGAATGAGAGTACCAGTAACAATCTATGCTAATGAAACATTATTAGAAAAAATGATGACTGATAGAACAATCAAACAGGCAATCAATGTATCTACTTTACCAGGTATTCAAGAACATGCAATAGTATTGCCTGATGGACATGAAGGATATGGATTTCCTGTTGGTGGTGTTGCTGCAATGGATGCTGAAGAAGGAATGATTAGTCCTGGTGGTGTTGGTTATGACATTAATTGTGGTGTACGACTATTAAGAACAAATCTCACTGAAGAACAAGTAAGACCAAAACTTAATGATCTGGTAAATGATCTTTTCAAATCAATCCCATCTGGGGTTGGTTCAAAAGGTGCTGTAAGACTAACACAATCTGAATTAGATGAAGTGTTAGTGAAAGGTGTATCTTGGGCTATTGATAATGGATATGGTACAAGTGATGATGCAAATGTTTGTGAAGAAAATGGACAAATGGCAAATGCAGATCCAAACAAAGTATCTGATAAAGCACGAAAACGCGGATTACCTCAATTAGGTAGTTTAGGTTCTGGAAATCATTTTCTTGAAGTTCAACGTGTAGAAGAAATTCATGATGAAGAAGCTGCAAAAAGAATGGGAATTGAAGAAGGAACAATCACTGTACTGATTCATTGTGGCTCACGAGGCTTTGGTCATCAAGTTTGTAGTGATTATCTTAGAATTTCTGAACAAGTACAAGAAAAATATGATATCAATTTGGCAGATAGAGAACTTGCATGTGTTCCTAATACTTCTGAGGAAGGTGAATCATATCGAAAGGCAATGTTTGCTGCATTGAATTTTGCATGGAGTAATCGGCAAATGATTACACATTGGACAAGAAAATCTTTTGAAAGAGTATTTTCTCAATCTGAATCTGATCTTGATATGAAATTAGTTTATGATGTAGCACATAATGCCAAAGTTGAAAAGCACAAAATTGATGGAAAACTAAAGAATGTTGTCGTACACAGAAAAGGGGCTACACGCGCTTTTCCTGCAAATATGGATGAAGTTCCTATGAAGTATAGGGATCTTGGGCAACCTGTTTTGGTTCCTGGTTCTATGGGAACTGGAAGTTGGATTCTTTTGGGAAATGAAAATTCAATGTCTGCAAGTTTTGGTTCAACTGCTCATGGAGCTGGTAGAATGATGTCACGTTCTAAAGCAAGACGAAATTTCACAGAATCTCAAGTAAAGAAATCTCTTAATGATAAAGGCATTTTTATAAAATCTCTAACAAGAGATGGCGTGGTTGAAGAAACACCTCAGGCATACAAGGATGTTGATTCAGTAGTAAATGTGTCTCATGATCTCGGAATTGCTACCAAAGTTGCAAAATTAGTTCCAATTGGAGTGATTAAGGGTTGAGTGAAGAAGATAAAGAATTTGAGATGTTAAAAGCTAAAAGATTAGCTGAAATGCAAAAAAATCTATCAATGCAGAATCAATCAGACGAAAAACCAAAAGAAGAAAATGAAAAACCACAATTATCATTACGTGATCATGTAGTGAAT
>LUMV01000313.1_pt1 | contig 37971 bp, 39 predicted proteins | sample 729731 | NCBI WGS metagenome assembly LUMV01 (sample SAMN03860301, study PRJNA289734) | marine metagenome | biome: seawater column; feature: ocean; material: water; isolation source: Red Sea water column Station 192 - depth 200m | place: Saudi Arabia: Red Sea | collected 2011-10-15 | depth 200 m
CGTTCGACGAGCCCCAGGCGCGCGAGCGCGGCGCCGGCGCGCAGGCCATCGCGCGCCACCCGGTGATAGACCGGCGGACCGAGACGGCCGAGCGCGCCCCCGAAGACGGTTGTGACGGGGACTTCCAGAATGGCATCGCTCCCCTGCCCCACCCACCAGGGCCGGAGCGGCGCGCAGCGATAGTCGGGACCATGGCCGGGACGATAGTCGAAGCCCGACCGGACCGAAGTGTCGAGCCGAAAGCCGAGATCGGCGAGCATCGCGGCGCTGCTGCGTCCCAGCCCGTAACGCCCCGCACGATAGGCGAGCGGCGCGGTGCCGAACCGGTCGCGGATGCCGTCGCGGAGCGTCTGCATCTTGGCGCGCTGCAGTGTTTCGGGGAGATTCCCGGTGTAGCTGTTGCGGTCATTCACCGCCTCGTCGAACGGCGGCGTGACCCAGGGATGGAGTTGGGCGCCGATGTCGCAGCGGCCTGACGCCAGCGCCGGTGCTAGAATGGCGACCGCCCGGTCGTCCTGCACGATCGGCCAGTCGACGAGATAGATGGGACGCACCCCGGCCCGTTCGAAATAGGATTGGCAGGCGGACAGCGCGGGGACCGAATCGAGCCGGAAATCGGTCCGCGAAAATGGTCCGTTCCAGTCGAAATCTTCCTCGGTATCGATCGTCACCCAAAAGCGCGGCGCCTCACCGTCCTTGAGTGCAATTTGACCGGATTCCGGAGGATAGGCCTGAATATTGGCCGCAGAACCCACCTTATTCCCCTTTACCCCGCCCCTATGCGGTTCGGCTATTCGCCGTGTTGGGCACCTAGTTCGGTGTCGGCCCTTGGGTTGGCCGAGGGAAGATACAAGGTCAAGGCATTATGACCGATATCGAGTCGTCCCCCGGCGCCGCGCGCCAGGCTGTCGACCAGTCGCAACGAAAAGCCGAGGCTGAGGATCGCGGCGCCGGGCGCCTCGCCTTCGGGGCTGAAGCCCGGATCGAGCAGATCGGCCGCCGATGCGAAGCGGATCGCGGCGGGACGCACGATGCGCAGTTGCAGCATGTCATCGGGACCGGCCTCCGCAACCAGTTGCCCGACAAGCGTCGTACCGGCTTCGCAAATATCGACGAGTGCGGTGAGCAGCCGACCAACCATCCGCCGCGAATTGGCATCGTCGGCATGAGCCAGAAAGGGACCGCCGACGCGCGAAATGCTGAGGTCGATCCGCTGGTCGGCGAGCAGCGGCGCCAGGTCGCCTTCGATCTGCGCCATCACCGTCGCAAGGTCGGCGACCTCGTCGCTCGCCTTCGTCTCAACGACGCCTGTCGAACGTGCCGCGACCTCAAGATCGTCGATGATGTCCTGAACCGCGCCCGCGTCGGCGATGATCGAATCGGCCATCTTGCGATAGGCGCCACTGACCGGACCGAACATCTGTCCCGAAATAATCTGGGCAAAGCCCGAGATCGCATTGAGCGGGCTGCGCAGTTCGTGGATCAACTGCCGGATCGAATCGCCCGAATCGCTCGATTCCGGGCGGCCATAGGGCAATTCATTGCGCTGCGGCCGCCGCGCCGTCCCGCGATAGCCACGGAACTGGCCGGTCGCGGGATCGAACCAGGGCAATGCCGAAAAGCGCCACTCGCCTGCATCGGCGGCCGATCCTTCGAGGATCATGCGAGCATTGACGATTTCGGCGCGCTGACGAAAGGCGCCGACCGCGGCGCCATCGGCGCCCGGCTCGCCGCCTAGGGCACTTTCCGCAACGTCCGATGCCGCGACGTCGGCAGCCGCGAGGGCGGGTTGCGGCAGCGCGACCGATCCCGCTCCCAAACTGACCAGTGCGCGGCGCACGCTCACGGGCAGATCGCTACGCCCGGCGAGGATCGAGCGCGCGGTTGCGGCGGTCGTCGGCAGCATCGCCAACCAATCTGCCTCCGCCAGCCGCGCGCGGCGCAGCATCGTCGCAGACACGGCCGGCACATCATTCGCGTAAAAGGCGACCAGCGGCGCAAAGCGCCCGTGGCGGGCCACCGCAACGGCGCAATCGCGGCGCACTTTTTCAGGCACATCGCGGCGCAGCACCGCGAGCGCGTGGAAGGCGCGGCGAATATCGGTCGTATCCAGTTGATTGCCGCGCTGCGCCAGAATATCGGTGAGTTGGCGCCACGCGGCGATGCTCGCACGGCGGTCCGCCGGCGCTTGCCGCAAGATGGTCGCGATCATCGAGTCAGCGGTCACGCGAAGCCAGCCCATTCCCATTTTGTTGGTTAGCGGAAGCTTAGCGGCTAGCGTGAATCATTCGCTCACGAAAGAGGGTAAGGACCCCACGTCACATTGTGGGACAATTGCAATCGCCTGAAATAATATTATGGTGAGGGCAATCGGGGAAAGCGGATGTTTCAATGATGGCAAGCCAGAAGTTCGATCAAATTGATTTGCAGATCCTCAACGAGCTGCAGAAAAACGGGCGGATAACCAATGTGGAATTGGCACAGCAGGTGGGGCTGACGGCTCCCCCGTGCCTGCGCCGCGTCCGCGCGCTGGAGGAGTCGGGCGTGATACGATCCTATCACGCCGATCTCGATGCCGCGAAGCTGGGTTACGGGATCACCGTCTTCGCGATGGTCAGCCTGCGCAGTCAGGCCGAATCCGACCTCAAGGCGTTCGAGGATTATGTCGGCGGGCTGGCCGAGGTGCGCGAATGTTACATGCTCAACGGTGAAATCGACTTTCTGCTGAAGGTCGTCGCGCGCGACTTGCAGAGCTTTCAGTCCTTTTTGACGGCGCATCTTACCTCGGCACCGAATGTCACGAGCGTGAAGACGTCGCTTACGATTCGCACCGCCAAGCAGCTTGCGGGCATCCCGGTCGAGCCATAATTACGGTGCGCACGAAAAAGGGGCGCCCTCCTTAGCGGGAGGGCGCCCCTTTTTATGCCTATTCAGTTTGCCGGCGCGGCGGCGGCAGTGGGCGCCTTGGCCGACAGGTGGATGGTCCACAGATTCGCCAGACGTGCCCGGTCCCCCTGCACCTTCGCGAAGCTGGCGATCGCCGCATCCTTCTGTCCAGCGAGAGCCTGCGCCACGCCGAGGCGATATTGCGCAAGCGGGTCGCCGCCGGCAGCCGCCTTTTCATACAGCGAGATCGCGGTCGCATAGTCGCCGATGCCGACAAGGCCGTCGGCGGTCTGGCGCGCCAGCTTGGGGTTCGCCGCGGTTGCGGGCTTGGCCGCGTCGGCCTTGAGCGCGACGGCGTCGGCCTTGGCGCGCGGTTCCTGCGATTCGAGGATCGTGTTGAAACGTTCGTCGGACGTCTGGATGACGTTCGCAGCCTGACCTTCCTTGATCACGGCAACCGCTTCACTCGGATAGCCTGCCTCGGTCGCGAGCGCGGCATATTCAAGATATTCGGGACGCTGCGTCATCGACTTGGTTGCTCGCATCAGGCGGAACGTGTCGAGGTTCATGACCTTGTCGCTCGCTTCCTGCTGCAGCAGGATGAAAAGCGTGTTCCGCCAGATCACGGGCTGCGGATAATCCTCCAGGCGCATCGCCAGCATATCGAGCAGTTCGCCATTGCGCTTCGCCGCCTGCAAGGCGCCTGCCGGACGAACATAAAGTTCTTCCGACGGCACACGGCCCGCGGCACGCGCCGCAGCGATCGCATCCTTCGCGACCGCCAGCCCCTGATCGACCTGGTTCAGCTTGAGATAGCTGTCCATCAGAAGAACCGGCAGGCCTTGCTCGGTGGACCCGGCGGCCTTTGCGGCTTCCAGACGCTTGACGGCCTTCGCATAATCCTTGTCGCCATAGGCGAAATTGCCCGAGAAGAAATTATAGGCGGCTAGGCTTTCCGGCGGCGTCAGGCCCGATTCGAGCATGCCGTCGAGCGCCTTGCCCTGGATCGCCTTGTCGCTCTTGCCGATTCCGAGTTGGAGTTCGTAGAAAGATACGAGATATTTGTCGTCGGGGCTCGTCGCGCTCGCCTGCCCTTCGGCCAATGCGGCTTCGAGGGCCGCCATGTCCTTGGCCTTCGCCGCCTCGGTCAGCTTCTTGAGCGCAGGGCTGAATTCCTTGCTGGGCTTGAGCTGCGCGCCCTTCTGCTCTTCTTCCTTTTTCGGCTTTTCCTTCGCGCCGGCGGGCGCGGCGACAATCAGGGCGCAGCCGAGGACGGCGGCAACGGCGGTTGCGGACGTCTGGCGGAAACGCTTGAACATCGAAATCTCTCCTTTGTATCGGCCGCCGGTTTCCCGCACGAACAGGTCCGGCCACGTTCAGCAACGCGGCTAGCCCCGTCGCGTTGCCATGGCAAGACGAGCACGGTCGATATTTCCAATGGAGATTGCCGCCTGAACGGCGTTTGAACCCGAAACCGGGTCAGCCGATGGCGTCGATGGCGGCGTTGATATCGCGCAGCACTGCCGGATCGCCCGGGACCCCGGCCATCGCGCCTTCCGCTAGCTCGATCAGCGAGATGACCCCGAAGGTCGCGGCGAGGCTCTTGAGCCGCAGCGCCGCCATATGCCAGTTGGCATCGCAGCGCGACCGGCGCATCAGGTCGGCAAGCTCGCGGGCGCTGTCGGCAAAAACGGCGCGCAGATCCATGGCCATCGCCGCATCGTCGCCGATGGCCGAAGAGAGAAAGCGATCGAGAGGGCCGCTGTCGAACGACATTCCACAGCCTTGACAGCCCATGGTTAAGTTTCCGTTTCATGGTGGGCATTTGATGCTAAGATAGCCCGATGACGGGGGAAAAGAAAATCGTCGGTCTGTGGCGGGAGTCCGCGGCAAACCCGGAGAATGATACGCCGGCGCAGACCGATGCACCGGCGAGCGAAACCGCGCCCGCCCTTGAGACCGATGCGCCGGTCGAGCGCGAATGGCTCGATATGTCGGCGCTTGCGACCGATGCCGGGGATATGAACGCGGACGCCCCGGTCGGCGCGTGGAGCGACCGTCTGTTGCCCGCGCTAATGGTGATGCTCGGCCTCGGCTGGTGCCTGTTCGCTCTGTTTACCGCGACGAAGGGTTTCGCGCGTCCGGTCGCGCTCGATCAATGGCCGGCGCTTGTCGCGACCCTGTCGATGCCGCTCGTTTTGCTGACTCTGCTCTGGATGGCGCTGCTTCGGTCGAGCCGGTCCGAACAGGCGCGCTTTGCCCGCCTCGCCGCGGCGCTGCGCCATGAAAATGATGCGCTTGCGCAATCGATGGCGGTGCTTGGCGAGAAACTCGGCGAGGCTCAGCGTCAGCTTTCGGAACAGGCGCGCAATGTTCAGCAGCTGGGCGTCGATGCAGTGCTCCGGCTCAACGACAGCAGCGACAAGCTCGCAACCAATGCGTCGGTCATCGCCAACGCCCACGACCAGCTCGCGCGATCGGGCGATGTCGCGATGCAGCGCATGGACGGCCTGCTCGCCGGGCTGCCGCGCATCGACGATGTGGCGCAGCGGCTCGCGGTCAATTTCCGCGAAGCGGGGCTCGTCGCACATCAGCAGGGCGCGAATCTTGAAGCCAAGCTCGCCGAACTCGGCGAAGAGGCGGCCAAGGCCGCGCGGACCGGCGAAGCCGCCGCAGCGGGCCTCCACGAAGCGCTCGGCGCGCTGCAACAGCAGACGCAGGAAACCGAATCGGGGCTGATTGCCGCGGCGTCGCAAGTCACCGACGCGCATGGCGTCGCGCTGGCGCAAATCACCCAATCCTCGGCTTCGATCCGCGATACGCTGCAGACGACGGTCGACAATCTGGGCGCGCGGCTCGACACCACCTGGCAACAATATCGCGACCGGGTCGATGCCGCCGCAGACCAGATGGATGCACGCCTTGCGTCGGCAGAAGCAGCCGGCACCGCGCTTGGCGACCAGCTCGCGGCGCATGGCACGGCGAGCGAGGAACTCGCGGCGCGGATTACGGCGCATGTCACCGAAACGCGGCAGCAGCTCGAGGTGCTCGATGTCAGCGTATCGGCTAGCACCGGCGTCATCGGCCGCGCGATCGACGATACCAAGGCACAACTCGGCGCCTTCATCGCCGATGTGCAGACGGGGAATAATTCGGCGCATCAGCTGATCACCCACGCCGAGTCGCTGTTGCTCGCACTCGATGCGGTGACGCGCGAACTCGACGAAACGCTGCCGCATGCGCTCGACCGCATGGCCTCGCACGGCAAGGCGACCCAAGGTGCGCTCGGGCAGATCAAGCCGCTGCTCGAAGCCTCCGAACTCGTTGCGCAATCGACCTTGTCACACGTCAACGCAGTCAAATCGACGTTGCAGGCGAATGAAGCCAAGATGGCCGAGCATGGCGAATGCCAACAGGCGCTGACCGACCGGGTCAACGCAGCGCTTGCCGACGCCGATGCGGCCCTGGCCCGGCTGCGCGCCGGGGCGGACGATTTCGCCGACCAAGGCGGGGCGCGGATGATCGCGACGCTTGCCGAAGTTCGCTCAACCGCCGAGTCCGCAGCCGACGAAGCGCGGCAGACGCTCGAGCGACTGGTCGGGAATGCCCGCGATGCGATGCAGGCGACCGCGACCGAGGCCATCGACGCGGCGTTCAAGACCGAAGTGGCGGCACAGCTCAAGGCGGTCGAGGATGCCTCGCAGCGCGCGGTGGAAGCCGCGAACGGCGCCGCCGATCGCCTCATGCGCCAGCTCATCACGATCATGGACACCAGCGCCAGCGTCGAACAACGCGTCGCCGAAGCCGAGCAGGCCATTGCCGCATCGGATCGCGACTCGCTCGCGAAACAGGTCGGCATCCTCACCGAAGCGCTCAAATCGAGCGCGATCGACATTACCAAGGTGATGTCGAGCGAGGTCAGCGATGCCGCGTGGGATGCCTATCTAAAAGGCGATCGCGGCATCTTCGCGCGGCGCGCGGTGAAGCTGCTCGACAACAGCGAAACCAAGGAAATTCTGCGCCTCTACCAGAATGACGATGGTTTCCACGCAGCGGTCAATCAGTTCATCCATGACTTCGAGGCGATGCTGCGCCTGTTGATCGGCGCGCGCGACGGATCGGCGATCAGCGTGACGCTGCTGTCGTCGGACATCGGCAAGCTTTACGTGGCGCTGGCGCAGGCGATCGACCGCCTGCGGAACTGATTGCGTAACCAGGGCGCGCGGCAGTGGATGGGCTGCTATCGACCAATTGGGGACTTTCGGATCTATCTGACCCGTTTGCATCGAGCGAAGTCGAGATGCCCATCGGGCTAGGTGTCGCGTCGACGGGTGTCTCGACTACGCTCGACACGAACGGAAAAATGAGGTTCGTCGGCTAGCGACCGATTGCAGACGTCGCCGACAATCGGCAGGATGTGCTGATGCGATCTGCTTTCACCAGTTTTACCCGCCCAATGCTATCCGCGGTTGCTCTGGGGCTATTGGCGACTTCCTGCACCAGTCAGGCCGTGAAGGCAGAGGATCGCCTGGTGGATGGCATCGAGCTCCCTTCAGAAGAAATGCTGTTAAGGGAGAAAATCGAGATCAACCAGGGGTTCGGTGGAGAGGGGTTTGGCGAGCATTTTCTTTCGTATGAATTGGCTTCGAATAACTCCCTCATTGTTACGTACACATTTCGACCTGAAGATAAAGTGATCGGAACGGAGGTTTTCGTTCTAGACCCTGATTTTGCGATGAAGGCGCGAAAACAGTTATGGCGCGTTCGCCCTGATAAGCTGGAGGGTATCGAAACCAACGTTCGTCCATCAGGCTGCCTGCGACGATGGGATCATGACTCACCTGACCTTGCGGTCGGTTTTGCGGCTCCAGACGCGATGTATGGGGTATTTGATCTGCCGCGTCCTATTAGCTGTGATACGCCCGCCGCGAAGGCCGCGAGGCGAATGCTCCATGGTGTTTTGGCGAGCTTTCCGAGATCAAAGGTCGCGGAGACTTTCATCAAACAGCGCGCGATCGAATGACCGCTTCCCACCCCACTTCCGCCGTTCGTCGCTAAACCGCCCTGCGACGTCAGGCGCGGCCGCTCAGGACGTCAGGGTTTGTCCAGCCGTTGATATAGGCGACATAGAAGAGGCCGAAGGCGATCGTCGCGACGATCGTGATCTGGATCAGGATGCGCAGCGGGTGGAAGCGCGCGGGCGCGCCCGGCTCCTGGCCGTCGATCAACGGCACGGCATCATCCTCGGCACGGCGGCCGTGGAAGGGCAGCACGAAGAAGGTGCTGAACGCCCAGATAAGCAGGTAGATGGCGAGCGCAGAGGTCCATTTCATCGGTCAGATATCCAGAATCAGCACATCGACGATCGGCTTTTTGCCGGTCCAGTCGGTCGCGATGCGCCGGACGCCAAGACGGATCGCTTCCTTGAGGGCATCGCGGTCGCGCGCCGGGGATTTGGCTGCCTTTTCTGCAGCGGCGTTCATTTCATCGAGAAAGACCTCGCGCTCGTCCTCGACCGGCACGCCGCGATATTGGATCGCGCTGTCGGTGAATTTGCCGTTCGACAGCACGACAGCGACCGAAATCTGGCCGTAGAAGGACAATTTGCGCCGCTCGTTGATCGTTTCGCCATCGGCGGGCAGGATCACGTCGCCGTCGAGGATGAGTCGACCCGAGCGCACGCGCTCGAGGATACGAGCGGGACCGGGGGCCAGGCGCACCAGATCGCCATTTTCCTGCACCAGCGCGTCGGGGACGCGTTGTTCGAGAGCGAAGCGCGCCTGTTCGTGCATATGGCGGATCTCGCCATGCACCGGGACGATCAGCCTGGGGCGCAGCCAGCCATAAAGCGCCGCAAGTTCCGGCTGCCCCGGATGGCCGCTGACGTGAATATGCGCCTGCTTTTCGGTCACGGTCAGAATGTCGCGCGCGGCGAGCTGGTTCATGATCCGTCCGATCGCAATCTCGTTGCCGGGGATCTGCTTCGACGAAAAGACGACCGTATCGCCCGCCTCGAGCTTGATCTGGTGAATCCCTTCGGCGATGCGCGCGAGCGCGGCGCGTGGTTCGCCCTGCCCGCCCGTCGCGACGATCATCACCTTGTCGCGCGGCAGCCGCATCGCTTCGTCGAAGTCGACCGTCGCCGGGAAATCCTTGAGATACCCCGCGGTGCGTGCAACGCCCAAAATGCGATCGAGCGACCGCCCCGCGACGCACAGGGTGCGCCCGGTGGCCTTGGCGACCTGCCCCAGCGTGTCGAGGCGCGCCGCGTTGGAGGCGAACGTGGTGACGACCACCCTCCCCTTCGCCGCGCCGACGGCGGCGAGCAGACCATCGCGCACGCCGCCCTCGGTACCCGATGCCTGCGCATTGAAAGCATTGGTCGAATCGCAGACAAGCACATCGACGCCTTCATCGCCCACCGCGGTCAGCGCCGCGGCGCTCGACGGTGTGCCGATGACCGGATCGTCGTCGAGCTTCCAGTCGCCGGTGTGGAAGACGCGGCCATAGGGCGTGTCGATCACCGCCGCGCTCATCTCGAGGATCGAGTGGGCGAGCGGCATCAATCGGATACCGAACGGGCCGATGCGGAACTGCGCATCGATATCGACAACCTTCAGCTCGACCTCTTTCTCCAGCCCTTCCTCGGCGAGCTTGTGCGCGATCAGGCCGGCGGTGAAGCGATTGGCGTAGAGCGGTACGCCGAGGTCGGCGGCGAGATAGGGAATCGCGCCGATATGATCCTCGTGCCCATGGGTCAGGATGATACCGAGCAGGTCGTCCTTGCGATCCTCGATAAATTCGAGGTCGGGCATCACGATGTCGATCCCTGGATAATCCTGCGACCCGAAGCTGACGCCGAGATCGAGCATGATCCACTTGCCGTCGCAGCCATAGAGATTGGCGTTCATGCCGATCTCTCCCGAGCCGCCGAGCGCGAGGAAAAGCAGTTCCTTGCCGGGAACGGTCATGCCGAAATGCCTCTCTGATTATAGAGGTGCATCAACCCGTTGAGCGTCAGATCGGGTTCGACCCGGTCGAACAGATGCGCCTGTTCCTGAAACAATATCGCGAGCCCGCCGGTGGCGATGACGGTGACAGGCTTGCCGATTTCCGCCTTCATGCGGTGCATTAGCCCCTCGATCATCCCGACATAGCCCCAATAGACGCCGATCAGCATCTGGCTTTCGGTGGTGCGGCCGATGACGCTGTTCGACGCCGGTGCCTCGATCGCGATGCGCGGCAGCTTGGCAGCGGCGTTGACGAGCGCTTCGAGCGACAGATTGACCCCGGGCGCGATGATGCCGCCGAGATAGGCACCGTCGGGCCCGATATGATCGAAGGTCGTCGCAGTGCCGAAGCTGATCACCAGCTTGTCCTTGCCCGGCTCTATGGCCTGCGCCGAAATGGCGTTGCAGGCGCGGTCGGCGCCCACCGCCTGCGGCTCGTCGACCTTGAGCGCGATGCCCCAGCTTACCGGTTCGCGCCCGGCGACGAGTGCCTCGACACCGAAATATTTGTCGGCGAGCAGTTGCAGATTGTGGAGCGCACGCGGCACGACGGTCGAGATAATCACGGCGTCGATTTCAGCGCGGTCGAGCCCTTCGAGCCGCAGCAATTGATCGAGCCACACCATATATTCGTCGGCGGTGCGCCGGTCGTCGGTCGCGATGCGCCAGCGCGCGACCGCCATCGAGTCGCGGAAAACGGCGAATTTCGCGTTGGTGTTGCCGACATCGATCGCGAGCAGCACGGCTATGTCCCCTCCTCTACGGGTCGCCGCAATTCGACGTCACCCGCATGCACCAGCATGACCTCCCCGTCGGCGCCGCGCAAGCGCAGCGCTCCGTCGGGCGCGAGGCCGTCGAAATATCCGTCGAGTGCCTGTTCGGACACATGCAGCGGCGTGCCCACGGGATGCCCCAGCGGCAACCAGGCGCGCACGATGCTTTCGACGCCTTCCTGGCGCCAGCTCCAGAGCGCGTCGGCCATGGCGACCGCCAGCGCATCGGCAAAGCGGTCACGCTCGATGACCGCGCCCTTGTCGGCGAGCGATGCGGTGGCACGGTCGGGGAGATCGGGCGCCGAAACCAGATTGACACCGACCCCGATGACAACGCTGTCGCCGCTGCGCTCGAGCAGGATGCCCGAACATTTGGCACCGTCGGCCAAGACATCATTCGGCCATTTGAGCTGGAAGTCGATCGCCGGCGCGAGCGCGCGGATCGTCTTCGCCAGCGCGACCCCGGCGACCAGCGCCAGCGTCGCGGCAAGCGGGTCGCCGGCGCGCAACTGCACCACCGTCGATCCCATGAAATTGCCGAGGCCATCGCCCCATGCGCGTCCCAGTCGCCCGCGCCCGGCGGTCTGGCGGTCGGCGACGAGCCAATGCCCCTCGCCGACATGCTCGCCCGCCGCCAGCCGCGCCAGCAGGTCGGCGTTGGTCGAACCTGTCTGCGCGATCCGCTCGATCGGCGGGATCAGAACAGCACCGCAGCCGCGGTGGCGGAGACGACCGCCAGCACCGGAATGAAGAAATAGCCGACGACCGACAGCCACAGGGAATAGAAAGCACCGATTACCGACGCGACGATCCCGGCAATCGCCAGCGGCAGCAGATTGGCATCGACCGCGGCCTGGAACACCAGATATTTGGGCCAGAAGCCAAAGAGCGGCGGAATGCCGGCGAGGCTGAACAGGAACACCGCCATCGCCGCGGCAAGCCCCGGGCGGCGCTGCGAAAAGCCCGCGAGCGCCGGGATGCTTTCGATCGGATTGCCCGCGGTATCGCGCAGCTGGAGCACGACGAGGAAGCTGCCGATCGTCGTCACGACATAGACGAGCAGATAGGTCAGCACCGACTCGACGCCCTGCTGGGTGCCGGCGGCCAGGCCGACGAGCATGAAGCCGACATTGTTGATCGACGAATAGGCAAGCAGGCGCTTGATATTCTTCTGCCCGATCGCCCCGACAGCGCCGAGGATGATCGACGCGAGCGCGAGGAAGATCATGATCTGCTGCCACGCCGCGGTCGCCGGACCCATGGCTTCGATGACGACGCGCGTCATGAGCGCCATCGCCGCGACCTTCGGGGCGCTGGCGAAGAAGGTCGTCACCGGGGTCGGCGCGCCTTCATAGACGTCGGGCGTCCACATGTGGAACGGCACCGCGCTGATCTTGAACGCCAGACCGGCGATCACGAAGACGAGGCCGAACAGCAGGCCGTTGTTCATGCCGCCGCCCATCGCCTGCGCGATGCCGGCGAACTGCGTCGTGCCGGAAAAGCCGTAGAGCAGCGAAATGCCGTAGAGCAGCATCCCCGAAGCGAGCGCGCCGAGGACGAAATATTTGAGTCCCGCCTCGCTCGACCGGTCGTCCGAGCGCATGAAGCTGGCGAGAACATAGGCGGCAAGGCTGTTGAGCTCGAGCCCGACGTAAAGCGTCATCAGGTCGCGCGCCGATGCCATGATACCCATGCCGAGCGCGGCGAACAGGATCAGCACCGGGTATTCGGCGCGCATCGCGTCCTTGAAGAAGCGCGGCGCGATCAGGATGCAGATGAAGCTTGCGGCATAGATGAGCAGCTTGGCAAAGCCGCCGAAGGCGTCGACTTCCAGCGTATTCGAAAAGACCGAAGCCTGCGTCCCGAACATCGCAACAACCGCCGCCGCCGCGGCAGCGAGCGTGACGAGCGACGCGAGCTGATAAAGGCCGACCTGACGGTCACCACCAAAGGTGCCGAGCAGCAGCGTAACGAGCCCGCCGATCGTCAGGATCAGTTCGGGCCAGATGAGGGCGAGATCGGCGGTCATTGGATGCCTCCCGCATGATGCGCTTCGCCGGCGGCGGCGGCCTCTCCATGCGCGTCGTGCGCCGCCGTGGGCTTGCCGGCGGTGACGTGGGCATCGCCGGCGGGCTTGGCGGGCGCGAGGCGCGCTACCACCGTGGTCACATCGCCGCGGATCGGGGCGAGGAAGCTTTCGGGATAGACGCCCATCCACAGCGCCACCGCGGCCAGCGGCACGAAAATCGCCCATTCGCGGGGATTGATGTCGGGCATGGCCTTCACATCGTCCTTGGTCAGTTCGCCGAACACGATGCGGCGATAGAGGTAAAGCATATAGGCGGCGCCCAGGATGATCCCGGTCGTGCAAACCAGCGCGACCCAGCTCGACGCTTCGTAGATGCCGGCGAGGCTCAGGAATTCGCCGACGAAGCCGCTGGTCCCCGGAAGACCGATCGACGCCATGGTAAAGAGCATGAAAAACAGCGCATAGGCCGGCATGTTCACCGCGAGGCCGCCGTAGCGACCGATTTCGCGCGTGTGCAGCCGATCATAGATCACACCGACGCAGAAGAAGAGCGCGGCCGAAACGACCCCATGGCTGAGCATGATGATCATCGCGCCTTCGATGCCCTGCTGGTTGAAGGCGAAGAGGCCCGCCGTCACGATCGCCATGTGGGCGACCGAGGAATAGGCGATCAGCTTCTTCATGTCGCTCTGCACCAGCGCGACGAGGCTGGTGTAGACCACCGCGATCATCGACAGCGCAAAGACGATCCACATCAGCTGCGCCGAGGCATTGGGGAACATCGGCATCATGAACCGGATGAAGCCATAGCTGCCCATCTTGAGCAGCACGCCCGCCAGGATCATCGAACCTGCCGTCGGCGCCTGGACGTGCGCGTCGGGAAGCCAGGTGTGGACTCAGCACCGAGCCGAGCAGCGTGTAGAGGAAGAATTTGAACGCCGCATAGATGCGGTTCGCGCCGCCCCAGATGCCGATGATGAAATACATCGGGATCAGGCCAGCTTCGAAGAAGATATAGAAGAGCAGCAGATCCTGCGCCGCAAAGACGCCGATCATCACCACTTCCATGACGAGGAACATCGCCATGTAGAGGCCGACGCGCTTCGTCACCGATTGCCAGCTCGCCAGGATGCACAACGGCATCAGGAAGACGCTGAGCATGATCAGCACCAGCGCGATTCCGTCAATGCCGAGCGCATAGTTGAACGGGCCGAAGATGCCGCGATGCATCTCCTGAAACTGCCACTGCGCGCCGCCGATATCGAAATTCGCCCACAGCATGACGCCAAGCGCGAAGTCGATCAGCGTCGCCGCGAGCGCGATCAGGCGCGCGTTGCGATCGCCGGCGAAGACACAGGCGATGGCGGCGACCGCAGGGACCGCCAACATCAGCGAAAGGATCGGAAGACCGCTCACTGGAACTTCACCATGGCCCAGCTGGCGAGGCCGACAAGACCGAGCAGCATCACGAACGCATATCCATAAACATAACCCGATTGCAGCCGGACCGCGAGCCGGGTGCCCCCCTGGACGAGTGCCGCCACACCATTGGGACCGAAACGGTCGATGGTGCCTTCATCCCCACGCTTCCAGAAGAAGCGGCCGATCGCGAACGCCGGCTTGACGAAGAGGAAGTTGTAGAGCTCGTCGAAATACCATTTGTTGAACAGGAATTTGTGCAGCAGCGAGAACTGCGCCACGAACCGCGCAGGCAGCGTCGTGTTGCGAATATAGCTGTTCCAGGCAAGGAACAGGCCGATCGCCATCACCGTGAACGGCATCCACTTGACCCACAGCGGCACTTCGTGCGCCGCGTGCATCAGATGCTCGTTGAACGCCAGACTGCCCTTCCAGAAGGCTGCGCCCTCTTCGGGGTAGATGAACTGGTGGTTGAAGAGCATCCCCGCGAACACCGCGCCGAGCGACAGCACGCCCAGCGGGATCAGCATGTTGATCGGGCTTTCGTGCGGATGATAGCCCGCCGTGCCATCGCCGTGCGCGTCTTGGTGAGGGGCATGGGCGTGATCGTCATGGCCGTGGCCATGATCGTCGTGCACCGCATGCTGGATATGCTCGCTCTGCTCCCACCGCGGCTTGCCATAGAAGGTCAGGAAGACGAGACGCCATGAGTAGAAGCTCGTCAGCAACGCGGCGAAAATACCGACCCAGAAGGCGATCTGGCCGCCACCGCCAGCAGCGAACGCTGCCTCGAGGATCCCGTCCTTCGAATAGAAACCGGCGAAACCCGCCACGCCCGCGATGCCGACGCCTGTGATTGCCAGCGTCCCCATCATCATCGCCCAATAGGTCAGCGGGATATGCTTCCGAAGGCCGCCATAATAACGCATGTCCTGTTCGTGGTGCATCGCATGGATGACCGAACCCGCGCCCAGGAACAGCAGCGCCTTGAAGAAGGCGTGCGTGAACAGGTGGAACATCGCCGCGCCGTAAGCGCCGACGCCCGCCGCGAAGAACATGTAGCCGAGCTGCGAACAGGTCGAATAGGCGATGACGCGCTTGATGTCCCACTGCGTCGTGCCGACGGTCGCGGCAAAGAAGCAGGTGGCGGCGCCGACGAAGGTGACGACGCCCGCCGCGACCGGCGCGGCTTCAAACATCGGCGACAGGCGGCAGACCATGAACACGCCCGCGGTGACCATCGTTGCGGCGTGGATCAGCGCCGACACGGGGGTCGGACCTTCCATCGCGTCGGGAAGCCAGGTGTGCAAGCCAAGCTGCGCCGACTTGCCCATCGCGCCGATGAACAGCAGCAGACAGAGCACGGTCATCGTGTCGAAGCGGTGGCCGAGAAAGCCGATCGTCGATCCCGCCATGCCCGGCGCAGCGGCCAGAATCTCGGGGATCGAGACGGTGCCGAACACCAGGAAGGTGCCGAAGATACCGAGCATGAAGCCGAGGTCGCCGACGCGGTTGACGACGAACGCCTTGATCGCGGCGGCATTGGCGCTCGGCTTCTTGTACCAGAAACCGATGAGCAGATAGGATGCGAGGCCAACGCCTTCCCAGCCGAAGAACATCTGGACGAGGTTGTTCGCGGTCACGAGCATCAGCATCGCGAAGGTGAAGAGCGACAGATAGGCGAAGAAGCGCGGCTGATCCGGATCTTCGCTCATATAGCCCCAGCTATAGAGGTGGACGAGCGCCGAAACGGTCGTAATGACGACCAGCATCACCGCGGTCAGCGTGTCGACGCGCAGCTCCCAGTTGAACTGGAGCGCGCCCGACGAAACCCAGTGCAGCACCGGCGTGACGCCGGCTTCGCCCGTTCCCGCGACGAAGGACAGAAAAATCGGCCAGCTCAGCGCGCAGCTTGCGAACAGCGCACCGGTGGTCACGAGCTTTGCCGCGGTGGTGCCGATGGCGCGCTGGCCCAGACCTGCGACAAGCGCCGCGAGCAGCGGCAGGAAAACGATCGCCTGAATCACCGGCTTACCCCTTCATCCGGTTGGCATCGTCGACGGCGATGGTGCCGCGGCCGCGGAAATAGATGACAAGGATCGCGAGACCGATCGCGGCTTCGCCCGCGGCAACGGTCAGCACGAACATCGAAAAGACCTGCCCCACCAGATCGCCCAGCGCGGCGCTGAACGCCACGAGGTTGATATTCACGGCAAGCAGGATGAGCTCGATCGCCATCAGGATGACGATGATATTCTTGCGATTGATGAAGATGCCGAGCACGCCGAGCGTGAACAGCACCGCCGAAACGGCGAGATAATGGCCGACCGAAATCACAGTTCCATCCCCTGCCCGACGCCCGGATCGACGAGGCGCGTCGCATCTTCGGGACGGCGGCGCACCTGCTGGCTGATATTCTGTCCGCGCACGCCGCCGCGCTGGCGGTGGGTGAGCACGATCGCGCCGATCATCGCGACGAGGAGGACGATGCCCGCCGCCTCGAACAGGAAGATATAGCGCGTGTAGAGCAGTTCGCCGACCTGCTGGATATTGCTCTTGTCGCTGACCACGGGCGCGGCGCGCGCCGCAAGATCGATCCCCCCGGCGCTCCAGGCGCCGACCGCGAACACCAGTTCGGCGGCAAGGATGATCGCGACGAGCGCGCCCAGCGGCAGATAGCGCACGAAACCGGCGCGCAGCTCGGCGAAATCGATGTCGAGCATCATCACGACGAACAGGAACAGCACCGCGACCGCGCCGACATAGACGATGACGAGCAGCATCGCGATGAATTCGGCGCCCGCGAGCAGCATCAGCCCCGCCGCGTTGAAGAAGGCGAGGATCAGCCACATCACGCTATGCACGGGATTGCGGGCGAAAATTACCATCGCGGCCGACGCGATCACGATGGTCGCGAACAGGTAAAAGGCGATCAGTTGAATCATGTCCGCGCGCCCTTACCGATAGGGCGCGTCGGCGGCAAGATTGGCCGCAATCGCGCGTTCCCATTTGTCGCCATTGGCGAGCAGCTTGGCCTTGTCATAGAGCAGTTCCTCGCGCGTTTCGGTCGCGAATTCGAAGTTCGGCCCCTCGACGATGGCATCGACCGGGCACGCTTCCTGGCAGAAGCCGCAATAGATGCATTTCGTCATGTCGATGTCGTAGCGCGTCGTGCGGCGCGAGCCGTCGTCGCGCGGCTCGGCCTCGATCGTGATCGCCTGCGCCGGACAGATCGCCTCGCACAGCTTGCACGCGATGCAGCGCTCCTCGCCGTTGGGATAACGGCGCAGCGCATGTTCACCGCGGAAACGCGGCGACAGCGGGTTCTTCTCGAACGGATAGTTGATCGTCGCCTTAGGCTTGAAGAAATATTTGAGCGTCAGCCAATGGGCTTTGACGAACTCCCACAGGGTGAAGCTTTTGATGAGGTGGGCGATGGTGCTCATAGCTGTGCCTGTACCTTCGGGCTGAGATCGCCACGGCAGAGGCCGTCCCAGCTATTTTTTTGGGGAGCTGCGACCGAGTAGGTCTTGCCGGCCTCTAGGTCCGTAATCTGAGAGATGTGGACCCGTTCGCTGGTGGGACAGTCACCGTAACGCGTCAGCATCAGATAGCCGGAAATCAGGAAGACCCAGAAGAGCGAGATCGGCAGGAAGACTTTCCAGCCCAGCCGCATGAGCTGGTCGTAGCGGTAGCGCGGGACGGTTGCCTTCACCCAGCTGAAGACGAAGAAGAAGAAGAGTATCTTCGCGAACAGCCAGATGATGCCGGGGACAGCATAGAGCGGCGCCCAGTCGACCGGCGGCAGCCAGCCGCCCCAGAAGAGCACCGCGTTGAGCGTGCACATCAGGAGGACATTGGCATATTCGCCGAGCCAGAAGAGCGCGAAGCTCATCGACGAATATTCGGTCTGATAGCCCGCGACGAGCTCGCTTTCGGCCTCGGTCAGGTCGAACGGCGCGCGCGCGGTTTCGGCGAGCGCCGAGATCAGGAACATCACCGCAAGCGGGAAGAGCAGCAGGTTGAAGCCGAAGGCGTTGACGAAGCCCAGCCCATGTCCCTGCTGCGCCTTGACGATCTCGTTGAGGTTGAAGCTGTCGGCCCACAGGACGACGCCGATCAGGATGAAACCGATCGACACTTCATAGGAGATCATCTGCGCCGAAGCGCGCAGCGCGGAAAAGAAGGGATATTTCGAGTTCGACGACCAGCCCGACAGGATGACGCCGTAAACGCCAAGCGACGAAATCGCGAGGATGTAGAGCAGCCCGACATTGATGTCGGCGAGCACCGCGCCCGAATTGAACGGGATCACCGCCCACGCCATCAACGCCACGGTGAAGGTGATGATCGGCGCGATCAGGAACAGGCCGCGGTTCGCGCTCGACGGGATGATCGTTTCCTGCAGGAACACTTTCAGGCCGTCGGCGAAGCTCTGCAGCAACCCGAAGGGACCGACGACGTTCGGACCGCGGCGCAGCGCGATCGCGGCCCAGATCTTGCGGTCGGCATAGATGATCATCGCCACCGCGAGCATCAACGGCAGCGCGATGAGCAGAATGCCGCAGATCGTGGCGACGCCCCACGCCCATTCATAGGACATGCCCAGGCTTTGGAAAAACTCGGTCATTCCGCGGCCTCCGCATAATCCGCGCCATGCAGCAGTTCGGCCGAGCAGCGCTCCATCGTCGGCGATGCGCGGCAGATGGCGTTGGTGAGGTAGAAATCCTTGATCGGCGACGGGATCGTGCGCGCCTCGGGCTTCGCGTCGAGCTTGGGCACGAACCAGCCGTAATCGGCCAGCCCCTCGACGCCGAGCGCCGGCACCGCCGCGATCATCGCCGCGCGACATTCGTCGAAGCTGTCGAAGCCGACGCTGACGCCGAGCGCATCGGCGAGCGCGCGGAAGATGCTCCAGTCCTCGCGCGCGTCACCCGGCGCGAACACTGCTTTCTCGCTGCGCTGGACGCGGCCTTCGGTGTTGACCGTCGTGAAGTCCTTTTCGGTCCAGGCCGCGGCCGGCAGGATGACGTCGGCGGCATGCGCGCCCTTGTCGCCATGATGGCCGACATAGACTTTGAAGCTCTTGTCGAAGGCCGCGAAATCGACCTCGTCGGCGCCCAGGAAGAAGGTCAGCTTGGGCTTGGCGGCGATGATGTCCTTGATCCCGCCCGGCTGCGCATAGCCGAGCATCAAGGCCCCCATGCGCGCTGCCGAGAAATGGACGACATTGAAGCCGTTCCAGCCGTCCTTGACCGCATCGACGCTCTTGGCGAGCGCCAGCGCGGCGCCATGGACGCCCGGCACCGACAGCGCGCCGCCGCCGAATACCAGCATCGGCCGCTCGGCGCCCTTCAGCGCATCCATCGCTGCCTTGGGCAGTTTCGCGACCAGCGAGGCATCGTCGCCGAGCCATTCGGTCTTGTAGGTGAGATCGACTTCGGGCCCGATGCCGAACACTTTCGCGCCCTTCTTCCACACCGCCTTGCGGACGCGCGTGTTGATGAGCGGCGCTTCCCAGCGCAGATTGGTGCCGACGAGCAGGATCACGTCGGCATTTTCGGCCTCAGCGATCGTGGTATTGAAATTGACCGCCGACAGGCTGGTGACGTCATAGGCAAGGCCCGTCTGGCGTCCTTCGAGCAGGTCGGAGCCGAGCGCATTCACCAGCGCCTTCGCCGCGAACATCGTCTCACAATCGACCATGTCGCCCGCAATCGCCGCGACCGACTTGCCGGCGTTCGCCGCCTTGATCGCGGCAAAAGCTTCGGCCCAGCTCGCCTCGACGAGCCTGCCGTCCTTGCGCACATAGGGGCGGTCGAGGCGGCGGCGCATCAGGCCATCGACATGGTGGCGCGTCTTGTCGCTCGCCCATTCCTCGTTCACATCGTCGTTTACGCGCGGCAGCACGCGCAGCACCTGGCGCCCGCGGCTGTCGATGCGGACGTTGGTGCCGACCGCGTCCATCATGTCGATGCCCAGCGTCTTGGTCAGTTCCCACGGCCGCGCCTCGAACGCATAGGGCTTGCTGGTCAGCGCGCCGACCGGGCAAAGATCGACGACATTGCCCGACAGCTCGCTCGCGACCGCGCGCTCGAGATAGCTGGTGATCTGCATATTCTCGCCGCGATAGATCGCGCCGATATCCTCGACCCCGGCGACTTCCTCGGCAAAGCGGACGCAGCGCGTGCACTGGATGCAGCGCGTCATCACCGTCTTGACGATCGGCCCCATATATTTCTCGGTCACCGCGCGCTTGTTCTCGTCATAGCGCGACGCACCGCGGCCATAGGCGACCGACTGGTCCTGCAGGTCGCATTCGCCGCCCTGATCGCAGATCGGGCAGTCGAGCGGGTGGTTGATGAGCAGAAACTCCATCACCCCTTCGCGCGCCTTTTTCACCATCGGGCTGTCGGTCTTGATCACCTGCCCTTCAGCGGCGGGCAGCGCGCACGACGCCTGCGGCTTCGGCGGGCCGGGCGACACTTCGACAAGGCACATGCGGCAATTACCGGCGATCGACAGGCGTTCATGGTAGCAGAAGCGCGGGATTTCCTTCCCCGCCTGCTCGCACGCCTGCAGAACGGTCGCGCCCTGCGGAACGTCGATTTCTACGCCATCTACGGTAACTTTAGGCATCAGCCGGAACCCCTGCACTAGCCTCTTGAGCCTTCATAGCCATTCGATAGAGCGCTATTGCCAGGCGCGCCCGAAGCGATTGATCCGTAATATTTGTACTCACATCGCCGGCCAAACTTCGGCATGTGGTAGCGTCCTTCCTTAGAGCTTTTAGAGCCCGCTTTTCGCTGTCGCTGCCGGGTTCAACTTTCAGAATACCGAAAACCCGTTCGGCAGATTGACGAACCTCGCATTCACTGAACACGTTAAGAAGCATGCTGTTGCGACCGTCGTTATTCCTCCACGCTAAGGCCATTTGAACGTCCGTTACCGGTTCCATGTCTTCAAATTTCGGCAGTGGAGTCGACCGAAACTCTCTCTTCAACAATGCTTCAGCCAAGGCACCCCGGAAGTTCCAATACTCCATATCAACGGAACGACATCCCGACCGTGAAGCAGCTGCGTGTATCTCCTTATATATCAGACCTGGCCCGTCCCACTCGGTCCATGCCTTCATGCGCGTGGCATCGTGATCGACGAGACAATCCGCAAATTCGTTCAAGGGGCGCGATGCATAGGCAGGACTGGCGACAAGGCCGACACAAAAAGCAAATGCCAAGATGCAATGGTGAATGCTCACTCTGCCGCCTCCATCACGCCGCCATTTTCACGGATGCGGCGTTCGAGTTCGGGGCGGAAGTGGCGGATCAGGCCCTGGATCGGCCACGCCGCCGCATCACCGAGCGCGCAGATGGTGTGGCCTTCGACCTGCTTCGTTACGTCGAACAACGTATCGATTTCGCTGATGTCAGCGTCGCCGGTGCGCAGTCGCTCCATCACGCGCCACATCCAGCCGGTGCCTTCGCGGCACGGCGTGCACTGGCCGCAGCTTTCATGCTTGTAGAAGTAACTGATGCGGCTGATCGCCTGAACGACGTCGGTCGACTTGTCCATCACGATCGCGGCGGCGGTGCCGAGGCCCGAGCCGAGTTCCTTGAGGCCGTCGAAATCCATCGGCGCGTCCATGATCTGCGCCGCCGGGACGAGCGGCACCGACGACCCGCCGGGGATCACCGCGAGCAGATTGTCCCAGCCGCCTCTTATACCGCCGCAATGCTTTTCGATGAGGTCGCGGAACGGAATGCCCATCTCTTCCTCGACGACGCACGGGCGTTCGACATGGCCCGAGATCTGGAAGAGCTTGGTGCCCTTGTTATTCTCGCGCCCGAAGCTGGAGAACCACGCGGCGCCGCGGCGCAGGATCGTCGGAACGACCGCGATACTTTCGACATTGTTGACCGTCGTCGGGCAGCCGTAAAGGCCTGCCCCCGCCGGGAACGGCGGCTTCAGGCGCGGCTGGCCCTTCTTGCCTTCCAGGCTTTCGATCATCGCGGTTTCTTCGCCGCAGATATAGGCGCCGGCGCCGCGATGGACGAAGACGTCGAAGTCATAGCCCGACTTCGCGGCATTCTTGCCGAGCAGGCCGGCGTCATACGCCTCCTGCACCGCCGCGAACAGCGTCTCGGCCTCACGAATGAACTCGCCGCGAATGTAGATGTATGCCGCGCGCGCGCGCATCGCATAGCCCGCGATCAGCGCGCCCTCGATCAGCTTGTGCGGATCGTGGCGGATGATCTCGCGGTCCTTGCACGAGCCGGGTTCGGATTCGTCGGCGTTGATGACGAGGAAGCTCGGGCGGTCGGCGCGCGGCTCCTTCGGCATAAAGCTCCATTTGAGCCCGGTCGGGAAGCCCGCGCCGCCGCGGCCGCGCAGGCCCGACGCCTTGATCTCCTCGATGATCGCGTCCTGGCCGCGAGTCATCAGATCCTTGGTCTTGTCCCAATCGCCGCGCGCCTGCGCGCTTTTGAGGTTCCACGGCTGGTAGCCATAGAGATTGGTAAAGATGCGATCCTTGTCGGCGAGCATCAGTTGGTCCCACCCTTGTTTTGCATCATCTTGTAAACGACGTAACCGAGCGCGAGGATCAGCAGCGGACCGATCAGCGCAAAGGTCACGCGCAGCACGAAACCGAGCACGACGAGCGCACCGATGATCGCCAGGATCGTGATGATGTCCTTCTGGGTCATCACCATTCCTTCCGATAGTCGTGGTTGGCCTTGACCATGTCTTTCAGGGTCGTCGGGCCGCCTTCGGGATCGCTCGTATGACGCTGCACATTCTGGGTGCCTCGGGCGTGGTCTTGCCCTTGGTCATCCCGCGGTTCTTGCACGCCGCCATGACATCGTCCGACCCGCGCAGCAGGCACGGCGTCGTGCCGCAAACCTGCACATGATAGCGGCCGACCGGCGCGAGATTGTACATGGTGTAGAAGGTCGCGACTTCGTAGGCGCGCATGAACGGCATATCGAGCTCGGCCGCGACATATTCGATCACCGGCACGGGCAGCCAGCCCTGCGTCTGCGTCTCGGCACCGACCTGGCGCTGCGCGAGATCGAGCAGCGGCATCACCGCCGAACGCTGACGCCCCGCCGGGTAGCGCGCGACGACGGCCTTCGCCTTCTCGGCATTTTCCTTCGTCCACGCAAAAGCGCCCCAGCGCGCGCGGACTTCGGCTTCGTCGGGGATTTGGGGTGCGTCAGCCATTTTCTTTAAATTCCGAAGTTTTACTGACCGATAGAAACAATTGGGCGAGGCCATAAACCCCTCCACCCAGTGCAGAGATCAGAACGGCCCCTAATGGAAAGAAGAGAAACGCCATGCTGGCCGTACCGTCTCCGGGGTAGGTCAACATGTACCAAACCCCGAAGCCTACGAACGCTGCACCTATGGCGACACAAATCCACGAAAAAGTACGAAAATACCCCAAGATGCGAGCAAACCGGTTACTGCGACCCGCGGCTTCCTCAGCCAGTTGATGGCGATAAGCGGCGAGCCAATTCACCGGTCGCACTCCCCGAACACGACGTCGATCGCGCCGATGATCGCGGTCGTATCGGCAAGCATGTGCCCCTTGCACATGAAGTCCATCGCCTGAAGGTGGCTGAACGCTGTCGGGCGGATCTTGCAGCGGTACGGCTTGTTGGTGCCGTCGCTGACCAGATAGACGCCGAATTCGCCCTTGGGGCTTTCGGTCGCCACGTAAACCTCGCCCGCCGGGACGTGAAAGCCCTCGGTATAGAGCTTGAAGTGGTGGATCAGCGATTCCGCAAATCCCACGCGATGCCGCTGCCGCGGATCATCGGGCCCGAGAAGCCCCAGGCCAGCGCGTCTTCCTTGCTGACCACGGCGATATCGACGTTGCGCTGTTTGAAGATACGGTTGTCGATGACGAGGCTCATCGCATCGCCGAACAGTTCGGGCAGGCGCTTATCGACCCATTCGCCGATATCGACGAGCAGCTTTTCGGGAACGTCCTGATGGACGCCGCCGGGGCGGAACCAGGCCGAGTGCATCCGCGCGCCGCTCGCGCGTTCGAAGAAGTTGAGGCAATCCTCGCGCAGTTCGAACACCCACAGGTTCGGCGTCATCGCGCCGACGTCCATCACGTGCGACCCGATGTTGAGCATATGGTTGCAGATGCGCGTCAGCTCGGCGAACAGCACGCGCAGATATTGCGCGCGTTCGGGCACTTCGAGATCGAGCAATTTCTCGATCGCCAGCACATAGCTATGCTCCATGCCGAGCGGCGAGCAATAGTCGAGCCGGTCGAAATAGGGCAACGCCTGCAGATAGGTCTTATACTCGATCAGCTTTTCGGTGCCGCGGTGGAGCAGCCCGACGTGCGGGTCGACGCGTTCGATAATCTCGCCGTCGAGTTCCATCACCATGCGCAGCACGCCGTGTGCCGCGGGATGCTGCGGGCCGAAGTTGATGGTGTAATTGGTAACGACCTGATCGCCCGCCGTGTCGGCGGTATCGACCGGATAGCCTTCGAACATGTCGCTTCCGTGGTGCCGGACCGTCGCATTATCGGTCATGCGTCACCTCCTGCTTTGGGCTTGCGCGGCTTGATCGGCGCCTTGGCGGCTGCCTTGGGTTTTGCCGGAGCCTTTTCGGCCTTCTTGGTCGCGGGCGTCTTGGCCTTTGCCGCAGGCTTGGCCTTGGCGCCGTCCTTGCTCGGCTTCGCGGCTTCCTTATTCGCCTTTTCGCCCGCGCCGGTCTGCTTGCCGTTGTCGGTCGTCTTGGGCGTCGGCGGCGGTGCCTTCTTCGCCTCGTCGGTCTTCTTGACCGCCTCTGCGGTCATCGGCGTCGGCGCGCCCTTGCCCGGCGCCTCACCGGTGCCGCCCGCCTTTTCGTCGCCGGGAAGGATATAGTCGGCGCCTTCCCACGGGCTGAGGAAGTCGAAGCTGCGGAAATCCTGCGCCAGCTTTACGGGCTCGTAGACGACGCGCTTGTCCTCTTCGGAATAGCGCAGCTCGGTATAACCGGTCAGCGGGAAGTCCTTGCGCTGCGGATGCCCTTGGAAACCATAGTCGGTCAGGATGCGGCGCAGGTCGGGATTGCCGCTGAACAGCACCCCGTACATGTCGAACACTTCGCGTTCGAGCCAGCCGGCGTTGGGCCAGACAGAGACAATGCTCGGCACCGGAGTTGCCTCGTCGGTCAGCACCCGGACGCGCAGACGATGGTTCTGGGTCACGCTGAGCAGATGATAGACGACTTCGAACCGCTCGGGCCGGTCGGGATAATCGACCCCGGCGATCTCCATGAGCTGCTGATAGGCAAGTTCGTCGCGCAGGCCGACCATCACCCCGGCAACCGCTTCGCGGCGCACGGTAATGCTGTCCTCGCCCACGGCGAAGACATGCGCGATCAGATCGCCGCCGACGACTTTCTTCAGCGCCTCGACAATGCCGTCGCGCGGCGCGATCAGGGGAGCGGGACTGGCCATCAGCGTTCGATCGTTCCCGTGCGGCGGATTTTCCGCTGCAACTGCATGACGCCGTAGAGCAGCGCTTCGGCGGTCGGGGGGCAGCCGGGGACATAGATGTCCACGGGCACGATACGATCGCAGCCGCGCACCACCGAATAGCTGTAGTGGTAATAGCCGCCGCCATTGGCGCAGCTACCCATCGAAATCACATATTTGGGGTTCGACATCTGGTCGTAGACGCGGCGCAGCGCCGGGGCCATCTTGTTGCACAGCGTGCCCGCGACGATCATCACGTCGGACTGGCGCGGGCTGGCGCGCGGCGCAACGCCGAAGCGTTCCATGTCATAGCGCGGCATGTTGACGTGGATCATTTCGACCGCGCAGCACGCGAGGCCGAAGGTCATCCACCACAGCGAGCCGGTGCGCGCCCAGTTGAACAGATCCTCGGTCGAGGTGACGAGAAACCCCTTGTCGCCGACCTCTGCATTGAGATCGTCGAAAAAGCTCTGGTCCGGGGCTGTCCCCGGAGCGACCGGCATCGAGCCGGGGGTCAGGATGGTCGAATTGCTCATTCCCAATCCAACGCCCCTTTCTTCCACGCATAGACAAGACCGATCGCGAGCTCGGCCAGGAAAACCATCATCGTCGCCCAGCCAGCCCAGCCGATTTCCTTCAGGCTGACCGCCCAGGGAAAGAGGAAGGCCGCTTCAAGATCGAAGATGATGAACAGAATCGCGACGAGATAGAAGCGCACGTCGAACTGGCTGCGCGCATCCTCGAAAGCGGGAAAGCCGCACTCATATTCGGTCAGCTTCGCCGGATCGGGCTGATGCGCCCCGGTCAGCCGCGCCACGCCCATCGGCAGGAACACGAACGCCGCCGACAGCGCGACGGCGATGCCCAGGAACAGCAGGATCGGCAGATATTGAGTCAGATCGACCATGGGAGCTCGCAGTCATGATTTCGGGCGTTTGCCACCCCGTTTCTGCGGGCGCTTTAGGCCAGCATGGCGCTGCCCGCAAGCGCTGCGGACAGGAAAATCGCGTTGCGAACACCAAAAGCGCGGGGAACACTGGCAAGGACGGGCGAAGCTATGTTAGGCGGCTAGACGGGACGCGTGTTGCGGTACGATTTGCCGCCATCCAACTGGGGGACTTTATGCGCCAACTGCCATTTGCCACTGCTCTTGCCACACTTGCCGCGACCGCGCTCGGCGCGACGCCGGCCCATGCCGAACTGGTTACGCCCAAGAATCCTGCGGCAATCGTCGCGATCGTCGAATCGCAGGGCTGGCCGGCCAAGCTGGTGACCTCCAGCGATGCCGACCCCTATATCGAGAGCAGCCGCAACGGTCTGAAATTCCTCGTTCTGTTCATGAACTGCAACGACGCGCACAAGGAGTGTAAGACGCTGCAATATTATATGGGCTTCAACGACGCGAAGAATCTGTCGTTCGAAAAATTCAACAGCTGGAACAAGGAAAAGCGCTTTGCGCGCGCCTATCGCGACAATGAAGGCGATCCGGTGCTGGAAATGGACGTCGATGTCGATTTTGCCGGATTGCCGCGCGAAAATCTGGGCGAGAGCTTCAACACCTGGGCGTCGCTGATGGATGCCTATCGCGAATTCATCTACGGCGATTGATCCGGCGAAACGCGGACAGCAAAAAGGCCATCCCGGTTATCCCGCGGATGGCCTTTTTTGCGCTTACATAACGCGTCAGGCGTTGCGCAGCGCGCCCGCGACCAGCTTTTGCAGCTTGGAATGCACCGCGCCGCTGCCCGCGATGAACTCGCTGCGCTCGATCGCCCGATCGCCACCGCGGAAATCGCTGACAAAGCCGCCAGCTTCGCGCACGAGCAACATGCCCGCCGCAACGTCCCAGATCGACAGATCGGCTTCCCAGAAGCCGTCGAACCGCCCCGCCGCGACCCATGCGAGGTCGAGGCTGGCGGCGCCGAAGCGGCGGATGCCCGCAACTTCGGGCGCAACCGCACCGAAAATGCGGCTCCACTGGCCGAAATCGCCATGGCCCATATAGGGGATGCCGGTCGCGATCAGGCATTCGTTGAGATTGCGGCGCGACGAGACGCGCAGGCGCCGGTCATGCAACCATGCGCCGCGACCGCGTTCGGCCCAATAGCTTTCGTCGGTAACCGGCTGATAGATCAGCCCCGCGGTCACATCGCCCCAGCCGCCGCCGAGCTTCGGTTCCTGCACCGCGATCGAAATCGCGAATTGCGGGATCGCGTGCAGAAAGTTCGAGGTGCCGTCGAGCGGGTCGATGATGAAGCGGGGCTTGCCGGGCTCGCCTTCGATCTCGCCAGCTTCCTCCATCAGGAAACCCCAACCCGGACGAGCATGGGTGAGTTCGTCATACAGCGTGCGCTCGGCGGCCTGGTCGGCCTTGGACACGAAATCCGCCGGTCCTTTTTGCGAAACCTGCAGATGCTCGATCTCGCCAAAGTCGCGGCGCAGCTTCGTACCCGCCTTGCGCGCGGCACGTTCCATGACGGTGATGATGCCGGATACGGCCATTTTCGTTTCCTTCAACGCGTCGCCCCCGCGGAGGCGGGGCCGCTGGCTGCGTTGCGCCAGATTGCTCGCGGCCCCCGCCTTCGCGGGGGCGACGTTACTTAATCAGCACGGCGGACATATTCCCGGTCATAGACGTTGACCACGATACGCGTACCGCTGGTGATGTGCGGGGGCACCATGACCCGCACGCCATTGTCGAGGATCGCCGGCTTGTACGACGAAGAGGCCGTCTGGCCCTTAACCACCGCGTCGGCCTCGACGATCGTCGCTTCGATCTGTTCGGGCAGCTCGACCGAGATCGGGCGCTCTTCCCACAGTTCGAGCACGACTTCCATGCCGTCCTGCAGGAATTCGTGGGCTTCGCCGACGACATCCTTCGAGATGGTAATCTGTTCGTAGCTGTCCTTGTCCATGAACACGAGGTCGTCGCCCTCGGCATAGAGGAACTGGAAATCCTTGGTGTCGAGGCGGACCTTCTCGACCGTATCGGCGCTGCGGAAACGGTTGTTGAGCTTGCGCCCGTCGATCAGATTCTTTGCTTCGACCTGCATATAGGCGCCGCCCTTGCCCGGCTGGGTGTGCTGGATCTTGGTGACCTTCCAGATGCCGCCCTCATATTCGATAATATTGCCGGGACGGATTTCAACGCCGGTGATTTTCATCGCGCACACTCGCTAGTTCAAGGATGGAAAGAGCCGCCGGCGCAGCGGGTGCGCCGGTCACAGGAGCGCGCCCTTAGCCGCCTGCGCGGCCAAGGGCAAGCGCGTTAGACGCTTTCGGTCGCGCGGCGCGTGCGCCGATAGCTGTATGCGATCAGCGCGACGAAGAGCGAAAGGCCGACGATGATCGCCGTCGGCTCGAAGCTCTCCCCGACCAGCGCCAGCGGCGCATCGCTTCCCGAACCCGCGACGACGCCCGCGAACAATACCCCGAAAATGCTCTCGCCAACGATGAAGCCCGTCGCCAGCAAGACGCCCATCCGGCTGTAGAATTCGGGGCGAGCGCTGCGTTCGGCGCGCTTTTCCCAGAAATGGCCGATCACCGCGCCGATCGGAATGAGCAAGGTCAGCGACATCGGCAGATAGATGCCCATGCCGACGCCGAGCGGCGGCAGGCGCAGCTTGCCCATGCGCCCCAATATCTCGTCGGCGGCGATGATCGCGGCGCCGATCAATGCACCATAGCCGATCAAATCCCAACGCAGGTCGCCGCCGAGCACGCCTTTGGCCAGCGCGCTGATCAGGGCCGCTTGCGGCGCCGGCAGCGCATTGGCGCCCGCCCCCGTGGCACCGGCAAAGCCAAATGCCTGGTTCAACAGGTCGAGCACCGGCGGAATGATGAGCGAACCGAAGCCGACACCGATAACCAGCGCGAGCTGCTGCATCCACGGCGTCGCACCCACGAGCTGGCCGGTCTTCAGATCCTGGAGATTGTCGTTGGAAATCGTCGCGACCGAAAAGACGATCGCAGTGGTGAACAGCGCATAGGCGACAAGCGCGGCAGTATCGGCTTCACTGTGATTGCGCCCGAAGAAGAGGAGCAGCATCAGCGAAGCGGCAATGATGGCGAGGATGCCGACGCCCGACACCGGACTGTTCGACGCACCGATCAGGCCGGCCATATAGCCGGTGACGGCGGCGATGATCGCGCCGACGACGACCACCTCGCCCGCGCCGCGCGCCCGCGACGACGCGATCGAACCCTTGATGCCCTTGACGATCGGGCCGACGATCTTGAGCAGCGTCCACAGCGCCGCGACCCCGATCGTCCCGGCGCCGATGAAGCGCACCTGCTGCGAAAACACCATGCCGACCACATCGTCGACCGGTCCGGTCAGCCCCTGCGCCGCGGTCAGCGCGGGCATCAGCCCCGCCCATGCGATAACCATGCCGATGAACATCGCAACGCCGACCGACAGGCCGACAAGATGCCCCACGCCGATCAGCGCGAAGGACAGGCTGCCGCTGACGCCGGTGGCGCCGGCGCCGAGCTTGAAATTCTTCGACACTTCGAGCGCCGCGAGCTTCATCGCGCCAAGCAGCGAGAAACCCGCGCTGATCAGCGATCCGAGCAGGATCGTACGCAGGCCGCGCTGGTTCTCCTCGGCCCCCTCGCCCGCGCGCGACCCGACCTTGAGCACTTCGGCCGCAGCGACGCCTTCGGGATAGGGAAGGTCCGACCCGGCGACGAGCGCGCGGCGCAACGGGACCGAGAACATCACGCCCAGCGTTCCGCCGATGAAACAGACGGCGGCGGTCGTCCAATAGGGGAAACCCTGCCACCAGCCGACGATGACGAGACCGGGCAGGACGAAGATGATGGCCGCAAGCGTCCCCGCCGCGCTGGCGATCGTCTGGACGATATTATTCTCCAATATCGTCGCCCCCGAAAGGAAGCGCAGGATCGCCATCGAAATGACCGCGGCGGGTATCGAGGTCGCGAAGGTCAGTCCGACCTTCAACCCCAGATAGACGTTTGCCGCCGTGAACAGCAGCGTGATCAGTCCGCCAAGGATGATCCCGCGGACGGTGAGTTCGCGCATCGAAACGCTGCGCTGGTCGGTATCGGACATAAACTTCTCCCCGCGCGCTGTGTTGCGGGCGGCGCCGGATTAGGCAAGTCAAAACAGGCATCGAAACACGACGAAGCGAAACCGAATTGACGCTTCGATCCAATCATCGCCACGCAGCGTGGCGCATAGAGCCGGGCATGACAACGGCCCTTCCCGATCCCAAGCCGCATCCCGGCCCCGACGCTGCCGCCTCGGCCAAGCGCCCGGCGCCCTGCGCGGGCCTTTTCGGGTGGCGCAAGTGCGACGACGTACCGCGCGATGAGCGTCCGCGCACGCGGACCTGACGCGCGCGGCCTAATCCGCTGCCATCAGCGCGGCGAAAGCCTGCACCGCCGCGGCCGGGCCGTCCGGATGGTTCCAGACGCCGCCCGATACGGCAAGGAAATCGGCGCCAGCATCGATCAACAGCTCCGCATTCTCGACCGTGATCCCGCCGATCGCAACGCAGGGCAGCTCGAACAAGCCCTGCCACCAGCTGAGGATTTCGGGGTCGGCGCGGTGTTCGACCGCCTTGGTTGTCGTGGGGAAGAAGGCGCCGAACGCGACATAATCCGCCCCCGCCTCGCCCGCTTCCATCGCAAGGTGACGGCTGTTGTGACAGGTGATGCCGATCTGCGCGCCGGGGCCAAGCAGCCGCCGCGCCTCCTGCGGATCGCCGTCGCCCTGCCCCAGATGGACGCCATCGGCCTTGAGCCGCTTCGCCAGCGCCATGTCGTCGTTGACGATGAAGGCAACATCATGCGCGGCGCAAATCGCCTGTAGCGGTTCGGCAAGGCGCGCCGCTTCGTGCTGGGTCAAACCCTTGACGCGGAACTGGAACGCGGCAACCGGGCCGGCGGCCAGCGCCGCTTCGAGTTGCGCCGGAAAGTCGCCGCCGACATCGGGTGGCGAGATGAGGTAAAGCTGGCAGGTCGGTTCGGTCATGGCGGGTTCATAGCTACGCCGCCAGCATGCCGCAAATGCAGAAGATGTTTCGCGCCGCCACCCTGTCCCTCGTCACTGCTGCGACCGTTTCGGCCTGTGCAGCGACTCGCGACGTTACCGCATTGCCCGACGCCGCCAATGTCGCCATCGGCCAGCGCGCCTATGCCGACGGCCCGTTGATCCAGCCGGTCGCGGTGATCGAGGACAGTCGCTGCCCCGTCGGAGTCGCCTGTGTGTGGGCAGGCCGCGTCCGCGTGAAGATGCTCTGGCTTCGTCCCAATGGCGAGGCACAGCCTTTCGAAGCGGTGCTGGGCGAGCCGACGCCGCTGGCCGACGGCACGATCACGCTCGAATCGGTGCATCCCGACAAGCGCCCCGACCGACCTATCAAGGCCGGCGATTACCGCTTCGCCTTCCGATTCATGGGCGGTCTTTAGGCGACCCGCGCCAGCACGAAGCCGTCCCATCCCTTCGCGCCGACCGTCTGCACGGCGGTGGCGTCGATGCGCGGGTCGGATTGCAGAAAATCGAACAGCGCGCGTGCGCCCAGGATGCCGGGATCGTTGCTGGCGGGATCGAAGACGCCGCCTTCGCGCACGACATTGTCGACGATGATCGTCGTGCCGCTGCGGCCGAGGCGGATCGCTTCGGCGACATAATCGACATTCCTCTGCTTGTCGGCGTCGATGAAGACCATGTCGAAAGGCGCGACGTCGGTCATCGCGGCAAGGCTGTCCATCGCCGGGCCGACCCGGATCTCGGCGCGATCAGAGAGGCCGGCGCGATCGAGATTCGCCTGCGCGACGCGGGCATGCATGTGGTCGACTTCCAGCGTCACCAGCGCGCCATCGTCCGGTAGCGCCCGCGCGAGCCAGATCGTCGAATAGCCGCCGAGCGTCCCGATTTCGAGGATGCGCCGCGCGCCGGCCATTTGCGCGAGCAGATAGAGCATCTTGCCCTGCGCCGCCGAGACGTCGATCGGTGGCAAGCCGTTTTTGGCATTGTGCGCGAGTGCGGCCGACAGGATCGCGTCGTCGCCGATCAGCTTCTCGCCGATATAGGTGTCAACGCGGTCCCAGCTTTCGGCCATCAGGCGACCGATGCGGCGTGAATTTCGTCGATCGCGCCGCCGAGCGAGCCGTTGAATTCCTCGTCGCTCATCGACGCGCGCAAATCTTCCAGCAGCGCGCGGCTGAAGCTCGCGATGATGCCAGGGTTGCGCGCGAGTTCGGCGCATGCTTCGGGGCGCGCGAAGCCGCCAGACAGCGCTACGACGCGCAGCACCTTGGGATGATCGACCAGCGGCTGGAACAGGCCGGCTTCGGTTGGCAGCGACAGCTTGAGCATGACCGGCGCGCCGGTCCACGCGTCAAGCGCCGCGAGCGTTTCCGCCAGCAACAGTCGGTCCGCCGCATCGCGCTCGGGGCTCTTGATATTCACTTCGGGTTCGATGATCGGCACCAGGCCGTGCGCGGCGATGCGCGCGGCTTCGGCAAATTGCTGCGCGACGATCGCTTTGACGCCCACCGGGTTGGCGAGGTTGACGACGCTGCGCATCTTGGTCCCGAACACGCCCTTCGCAACCGCCCGCTCGCACAGCGCATCGAGATCGGCGTTGGGCTTCATCAACTGAACGCCGTCAGCTTCGGCTTCGAGGCCTTTGTCGACCTTGAGGAACGGGACCACGCCGCGCTCCCACAGCAGAGCCGGGATCGGCTTGCCATCGGCTTCGCCGTCCATGGTGCGTTCGAACAGGATCGCGCCGATCACCTTATCGCCGTTGAAGCAGGGTGCGGTCACGATCCGGCTGCGCATTGCATGGATCAGCGCGAACATTTCCTCGTCGCCCGAATATTCACCTTCTTCGATGCCATAGCCCTTGAGCGCCTTGGGCGTCGAACCGCCACTCTGATCTTTTCCAGCATCTCGGCATTGGCGGTCGTCATAACGTCTCCGTGGGTTTGCATACGTATGGTGCGGCGCACATAGCGGCCCGTTGCCTGGGACGCAATGCGATGGAAAAACGGCCGATCAGCAACGCGTCAGCGTCGGCCCCTTGGTCAGACTGGTCTTGCCGCCGCGCTTGTCGCGGCTGTCGACGCGCACGACGATGCCGCCGTTCACCATCTGCTTCAATTCGTCATCGCCGCACATCAGCCGGCGCATCTGCTCGATCGGCTGCAGAAAGGCGGTCTGCGGATAGGTGTCGAGATCGCGGTCCATAACGAAGACCTGCTCGCCATTGTCGAGGCCCTTGTACGACAGTTCCCATCCCTTGGGGATCGAGAATTCCGACATATAGAAATCCGCGATGATGGCGCCGGGGAACTCCTCGGCCGCCATGACCGGCACGCTGATCGCGGTAAGAGCCAGCGCGACAAAAATCCTGATCTTCATGTCGCTATCCCCCTTAGCCCCCATCAATTCCGCAACGCATCGACACCGGGAAGCGGTTTTCCTTCCATCCATTCGAGGAAGGCGCCGCCCGCGGTCGATACGAAGGTGAAATCGCCTGCGACCCCGGCATGGTTGAGCGCGGCGACGGTATCGCCGCCGCCGGCGACCGAAATCAGCGATCCTTCGCGCGTCAACGCCGCGGCCGTCCGGGCGAGCGCGACCGTCGCGGCGTCGAACGGCGGAATCTCGAAGGCGCCGAGCGGACCGTTCCACACCAGCGTTCGGCAGCTTTTCAGCACATCGCCGAGCGCCTCGACCGCCGCGGGTCCGACATCGAGGATCATTTCGTCCGCCGCGACTTCGTGGATGTTCACGGTGCGCGTCGGCGGGTTCGCGGCAAATTCTTTCGCGACGACCACGTCATAGGGCAGATGGATGGTGCAGCCTGCGGAGTCCGCCGCGTCGAAAATCGCGTTGGCGGTATCGACGAGGTCGTGCTCGCACAGCGACTTGCCGACATCGACGCCGCGCGCCGCGAGGAAAGTGTTCGCCATCCCGCCGCCGATGATCAGATGATCGACCTTGCCGACAAGGTTGCGCAGCACGTCGATCTTGCTCGACACTTTCGCGCCGCCGACAACCGCCGCAACCGGATGCGCGGGATTGCCGAGCGCGGCGTCGAGCGCCTTGAGTTCGGCCTCCATCGCGCGGCCGGCATAGGCGGGCAGCCGATGGGCAATGCCCTCGGTCGAGCCATGCGCGCGGTGCGCCGCCGAAAAGGCATCGTTGACATAGATGTCGCCGATTTCGGCAAGCGCATCGGCGAACGCGGGGTCGTTCTTTTCCTCACCCGCATGAAAGCGCGTATTTTCGAGCACGGCGACGTCGCCGGACGCGAGGACCGCAACGCCCGCCTTGGCGCCTTCGCCGATGCAATCGGGAATGAACATCACCGAATGGCCGAGGACGTCGGCGACGCCGTCGATGACGAGGCTGAGCGACTGGGTCGGGTTCTTCGCCCCTTTCGGACGGCCGAAATGGGCGAGCAGCAGAACGATGGCACCCTTGTCCGACAGTTCGCGGATCGTCGGCATCGCTGCGCGAATTCGCGTGTCATCGGCCACGGCGCCATCGGACATCGGCACGTTGAGATCGACGCGCACCAGCACCTTCTTGCCGGTGACGTCACCGATGTCGTCGAGCGTCTTGAAATCTGCCATCTTTCACTCCGATCCCGGAGTGTTCCCCCGCGAAGGCGGGGGTCCATCTCCTGCGCTCTTATCCCCTGATCACCGCCGGTTTCATTCCGATGCGGTCGGAGATGGGCCCCCGCCTTCGCGGGGGCACAAGGATATTGTTAAAGGAACTTCGCGATCACGCCCGCCGTGTCGATCATGCGGTTGGAGAAGCCCCATTCATTGTCGTACCAGCTCAGCACCCGCACCAGCTTGCCGTCGATAACCGCGGTTTCAAGGCTGTCGATGGTCGAGCTGGCGGCGTTATGGTTGAAGTCGATCGAAACCAGCGGTTCCTCGGTATAACCAAGGACGCCCTTCAGCGCGCCTTCGGCCGCGGCCTTGAGCACCGCGTTCACTTCTTCCTTGGTCGTTTCGCGCGACGGGGTGAAAGTGAGGTCGACCACCGACACATTCGGCGTCGGAACGCGGATCGATGACCCGTCGAGCTTGCCCTTCAGCTCCGGCAGCACCAGGCCGATGGCCTTCGCGGCGCCGGTGGACGTCGGCACGATGTTGATCGCGGCGGCCCGGGCGCGGCGCAGGTCCTTGTGGATGTTGTCCTGCAGGTTCTGGTCCGCGGTGTAGGCGTGGATCGTCGTCATCAGGCCGCGTTCGATACCGATCGCTTCGTGCAGCACCTTGGCAAAGGGCGCGAGGCAGTTGGTGGTGCAGGACGCGTTCGAGATGATCCGGTGATCGGCGGTGATCTGGCTGTCATTGACGCCGTAAACGACGGTCAGGTCGACTTCCTTGGCGGGCGCCGAAATGAGTACGCGCTTCGCGCCGGCGTCGAGATGCTTCTGGCCGCCGGCCTTGTTGGTGAAGAAGCCGGTGCATTCCATCACGATGTCCACGCCGTTGGCGGCGTGCGGCAGAGCGGCGGGATCGCGCTCGGCGGTGACCTGGATGCGCTTGCCGTTGATGATCAGGTCGTTGCCATCGACTTCGACGGTGCCGTTGAAGGCGCCATGAACCGAGTCATGGCGAAGCAGGCGCGCATTCGCCTTGGCATCGCCCAGGTCGTTGATCGACACCAGTTCAAGGTCATGGTCGGTCCGCTCGAGAATGGCGCGCGCCACATTGCGACCGATACGTCCGAAACCGTTGATTGCGACTTTCACTGCCATGTCGGTTAGTCCTTTCTGCGGAAGGTGGCGGCCGGTCTTATGCGCCGAGCCGTGCCAGAATCTTGGGGGTGATGGCGTCGACCGTCAGGCCGAAATGCCGGTAGAGATCGTCGATCGGCGCCGACGCGCCAAAGCTGTCGATGCCGAAGCGCAGGCCATGGCGGCCGGTGTAGCGTTCCCAGCCGAAGGTCGTCCCGGCCTCGATCGAGACGATCAGGGCATCGTCGGGCAGCAGATCGGCCTGATAGGCCGCATCCTGTTCGTCGAACAATTCGGTCGACACCATCGAAACGACATCGGCGCCCTGCCCCGCCGCTTCGAGCTTTTCGGCGACGTCGAGCGCCAGCGACACTTCGGAGCCGGTCGCGACCAGCACAACCTTGCGCGCCGCGGCGGCGCTGCGAAGACGGTAACCGCCTTTCAGACAGAGATTTTCCGTGACGTCATGACGCAGCGGCAGCAGATTCTGGCGCGTGAGTGCGAGGAGCGTCGGACGGCTGTCCTGCGCCAGCGCGATCGCCCAGCATTCGGCGGTTTCGACCGCGTCGGCGGGGCGCATCACCAGCAGATTGGGCATGGCGCGCAGCGACTGCAGATGTTCGATCGGCTGGTGCGTCGGTCCATCCTCGCCCAGCCCGATGCTGTCGTGCGTCATCACGTAAACGACGCGCTGACGCTGGAGCGCCGACAGCCGGATCGCGCCGCGGCAATAGTCCGAAAAGACCAGGAAAGTGCCACCATAGGGGATCACGCCGCCGTGCAGCGCCATCCCGTTCATCGCCGCCGACATGCCGAATTCGCGGATGCCATAATAGATGTAGCGACCCGAATAATCGTTCCTGTTCAGCGGCTTGGTCGACGATGTCTTGGTATTGTTCGAGCCGGTGAGGTCGGCGCTGCCACCGACAAGCGAGGCGATGTCGGCGGTCAGCGCGGTCAGCGCATTTTCCGACGCCTTGCGCGTCGCGACCTTCTGCGGTTCGTCGATCAGCGACTGGATATAAGTGTCCAGGCTGAAGCTCTCGGGCAGATCGCCCGCCATCCGGCGTTCGAATTCGGCCTTGTCCCCATGCGCCTCGAGCCGGTTGCGCCATTCGGCGCGCGCCGCCGAACCACGCTCGGCCGTCCCGCGCCAGTCGGACAGCACCTGTTCGGGAATTTCGAACGGCGCCGCCTCCCAGCCCAGCGCCTCGCGGACTGCAGCGATTTCATCGTCGCCCAGCGGTGCGCCGTGGGTGGCACTGGTGCCCTGCTTGTTGGGTGAGCCCTTGCCGATCACCGTCTTGCACGCGACCAGCGAGGGCCGTTCGTCGGCCACCGCTTCATCGAGCGCGCGGCGGATGTCGTCGAAGTCGTGCCCGTCGCAGCTGACGACATGCCAGCCGGTCGCTTCGTAGCGCGCCTTGATGTCTTCGCTGGTCGACAGGTCGGTGGTCCCGTCGATGGTGATGTTGTTGTCGTCCCACAGCACGTTCATGCGGCCGAGCTTGAGATGACCGGCAAGACCGATCGCTTCGTGGTTGATGCCTTCCATCAGGCAGCCGTCACCCGCGATCACCCAGGTGCGGTGATCGACCAGATCGTTACCGAAATCGGCGTTCAGGCT
>LUMV01000115.1_pt1 | contig 37139 bp, 41 predicted proteins | sample 729731 | NCBI WGS metagenome assembly LUMV01 (sample SAMN03860301, study PRJNA289734) | marine metagenome | biome: seawater column; feature: ocean; material: water; isolation source: Red Sea water column Station 192 - depth 200m | place: Saudi Arabia: Red Sea | collected 2011-10-15 | depth 200 m
GCGTGTGCGGTCTGCATGGCTTGGATGATGCCGATAGCAACGGTGCTGATCTGTGTCAGTGGGGTGTTGGTGTTCATGGTTTTAGTCCTTGTGTGCGCTCTAGTGCAGACTGGCATTCGATGCAGAGGGTGATGCCACCGTAGGCTTGACGCTCGGGTGGGATCTCGTTGCCACACTCGCATTCGGTGCATGATGGTGTGGTGTAGTCCTTGGGCTTGCGCTGGACTTGATCCAGCTGACGCTGTTGGGCGATGTCGATAATGTCGGTCATGTGGTTCTCTGTGAGGTAAGCAATCAAGTCTAAGCTCCCTGTGGAAACGTCAATATCACGAGTAGCTATCATGGTTGGTCTTTGTCTTGATAGGGTTGAAGCTGGATCGCTGTGTTGGGTATGTTGCTCGGGGTGATGACGTGTGAGATGACGAATTCTGCTCGTGCTGAAAAGCCACAGTGAATGTTGAGGCATTGGTAGTAACAGACTCGAAAGAGTGGGCTGAGGAGTTTGCTACTGCGAAGTTGGAGCTTTGCGCCACAATGTGGGCATGGGAATTTGGTTGCGTTGAGTTTAGCCATCTGTGATGCATTCTATTTGGTGATGGATTTGTACCATTTTATATTATTTGGTTATATATTTGTACTTTTTTTGGGCTTTTATGCGCTATGATTGTGACTCTTGTATAAAGGAGTCGATATACGATATGCAAGTGATCAAGTGCCGATGCTGTTATAAGCTGTTGGCGAAAATCGGGCAGTTTGATCAAGTCGAGATCAAGTGTCCTCGCTGTAAATCTTTCAATGTCTATATGAGCACCGTGAGTGCCTTGTCTGAATGCCGTGAGCATCAACATCAAGGTCACTCCTATGAGCGAAAATCAACAACATCCCCTGCCTGAATATAATCTACCCAAGTACAATCCGAGCGGTCATAGCTTCAGCGGTTGGCTCGGCGGTAAATCGCAACTGGCACGTACCATCATCGAGCTGATGCCTGAACACAAAGCCTATGTCGAGGTGTTCGGCGGTGCAGGTTGGGTGCTCTTCAAAAAAACGCCATCTACTATTGAGCTGATCAATGATATCAATGACGATCTGATCAATCTGTATCGGGTGCTGAAGTATCACTTCGAGGCGTTTCTCTCTGAATATGAACTGGTGCTGTTCTCTCGGACGCAGTTCAATGACTTTCGTCAGCAGACTAAAGGGCTGACGGATATTCAGCGTGCTGTGCGGTTCTATTATCTGCTTCGCTCTGCCTTTGGCTGTCAGCTGGATGGCTCGTTTACCTACTCTCGTGATCGGATCAGTCGAATGCGTCTTGGTGAACGTCTGCGTGAGCATCTGAGCTCGATCCATCAACGGCTAGAGAATGTGATCATTGAAAATCAAAGCTATGATTATGTGATCAAGCGTATGGATGGTGAGCAGACCTTGTTTTATCTCGATCCGCCCTATTGGGACTGTGAGGGTGTCTATGGCAAGGGGATTTGGTCGAAGGATGACTTCTATGCGCTGAAAAATACCCTAGATGGTATCAAGGGCAAGTTTATCCTGAGTTTGAACGATGTGCCTGAGGTGCGAGCCTTGTTTGCTGACTATCAAATGACCCATCGCAAGATCCGCTGGACGGTAAATACGAAGGCAGCGCATGAAGCGCACAATGGTAATGAGCTGATCATTACCAACTTTGCTGTGGATCAAGTGCTATCTGAAGTAGGTTGATCGACGCTATCTGTGGTCTGTGATGCTTGCTGTTCGGCTTGGATCGCAGTCCACTCTCGTTGTGCCGCTGTTTCAGCGGTTTTTTTGTTTTTGTAGAGGTAGGTCAGGCGTTTTGGCGTGGTTTGTTCGCCTCGAGTGACTTTGGCGGTCTGTTTGCCATGTTGGTAGTAGGCGATGACACCTGTGTAGTTGCCACCCTCGTCATCAATGAGCTGGGCGATGTCGTCGCTGTCGGGCAGTTTGACTTCGGCTTCGATGTCTGAGGTGTAGCCGTTACTTGCGCTCAAGGTATGCTTGACCACTGTGCCAAGCCATACGATGCTGTCGATCTCGTCTTTGAAGCCTTGGGTGTCGATCTGCATCTCGGGGATCAGCTCGGGCATGGCGTGAGCAAGGTTGATGCTAAAGACTGCGCCTTTGGATTTGATACGGTTGTATTCGGCTCGGGCATCGTGGTAGGCACTGTCACGATCTCGGTGGTAGTGGCGAAGTTCTTTGATGGTCTTGCTACTGTCGCCAACGGTGACGCTCTGACGCTCGGCTATGTCGGGGTCGTAGTAGTAACAGGTCACGCCACTGATGTCGTCTGCGCCGTTGGTCTTGCTGTAACGGTGTCCATCGCCTGATGATCGGGTGATGTAGGCTGTCGGCAGTGCGAGTCCGCTGACGGTCTGACTAAGTCCCTTTGGCATAAATAAGAGTGTGCCGTTCTTCACGGTGGCAATGGCGTTGTGTTCGTCTGCGATGCGTGTGATGAGGTTGGCATCGGATTCGTTTTGGTCGATATGGGGCAAGGTGATGGCGGTGTAGTCGCTATGGGTATAGGGAATCAAGCCGTGTTCGCCTGCGATGGTGCTGATGATGTCCTCGATGCTTTGCTCGCTAAAGCTACGTTCTTTTTTTTGTTTGAGCGTTTTCTTGAGGTCGGCACTGGTGGCTCGGATGCTAAGTACGTCGGGCATACCGCTATGGTCTACTTCGGTGGCGAAGTATTTGCCCTTGTAGACTAAGCCTGTGTGTGACCATCCGATCCATACTTGTAGCTCGGCGTTCAGCGGTGGGATGCTCAGCAAGCCATCGTGATCAGAGAGTTCGATACTGACGCTGTCGGCTTCCATGCCACGGCGGTCTTCGATGCTCATGCTGATGAGCCGTGTGCTGAGTAGATCGCTGATGTCTTGTCCTGCGACGATGACCCGATAGATGGCTCGTGGGTACTGGCTCGGGTCTGTGCCTGCAAGGGTTGAGCCGATGCTATAAATGGCGTTGGTGAGGGTGCTTAAAATACTCATTCACTATAACCCAATGTTTAACGCAGTAAGCCGATCAAAGCTCGGGCTGTTGCCGAGATGAGCGTACCTGGTTTCTGTATTTGTTTGAGCTTGATGGTGAAGTCGATCTTGCGAGCGACGTTACCTAGATAATGGGTTTGTCCCTCTTCTAAGCTCTCGATGACGTATAAGCCAAAGACTTTGCCTGTGCCTGAGATAAGCGGAAAGGCGTTGCCTGTGTCGCCCATGACACGTAATGCGGTGACGCTGATCGGTACGCCAAGCTGTGGGGCGATCGTGCCGTTCAATGTGATGGTGTCGTCGCCACGTCCTGCAAACTGGTAGGCAGGCATATCACCCACACGTTCATTGCTCGGGTGTCGCCATGCGGTACTGCGTTGTAGCTCGTCATAGACTGCGGTCTTGATGGAGAAGACGAACATGCCGAGAATCATTTGCATTGTTTAAGTCCTATTCTTGGTCTAGTCTTGGTCTAAATAGCTGCTACGGATACGAGCGGCTTTGTCCCGATCTCGACGGTTCAATACCTGTTCGATCTGCTGTACAAGGTCTTGCCCGATCTGTCCTGCACCTGCATGGATGTGCAGGGTGATGGTGTCGCCCTCGACGATAATCGAACTGCTGCGTTGGCTCTGACTTGGGCGGTCGCTGACTCGTCCGATGGACGGCAGGACTTGTTTGACCTTGTCCAGTGCTGGGCGGTGTACACCACCGTCAAAGATGCTGAGTACCTTGTTGTATTGGCTCTTGAGCTGTGGAAATGCACCGAGTAAGCCGACACCTAGTCCGCCGACGATGTGTCCGCCCAGTCCTGCCATGACTCGGGATGGGCTGTGGATGTCCATCTTCTTTTTCATGAATTCGGGCATGTAACTATTGATGGTGTTCCAGATGCTTTTTAAGCCATTGAACTTGGACTTAATGCCGTCCACTAAGCCTTGCATGATGTTGCCACCGAGCGTTAAAAAGCGATCTTTCAGCCCTGTCAAAAACGCCATAATGTCGTCAAAGTTGCGAACGATAAAGCCGAGCGGTGTGATAGTTAAAAAGATATTGCACAGCCCTGTCCATGCCGTGGATACGATGCCTTTGATAATATCCATGCATGTGCTGAGAAAGTTGCGAATCCCATTAAACTTGTCTGTGACATAGCTCCAAACGGCACTGACTGCGGTGCTGGTGGCAGTGCTGATCGCTGTCCAAATGGTACTAAAAAATGCACTGATGCTTGACCAGTTGGCGATGATGATGCGGGGAATACCAATCAAGGGGAATAGGAACGTCAAAATCGGATTGTTTGCAAAGACGCTATCGACTGATCGAATAATGTTTTTGATCCAGTCGATGCCTGTCTGAAATGCGGATACGACGCTATTCCAAACGCCGACAAAGAATCCTTTGATCGGTTCCCAATTTTTGTAAATGAGGTATGCGGCGACTGCGATCGCTGTGATCGCCAGTAGTATTGGGTTGGCAAGCATCATGCGTCCAACCGTCATAAATACAGTACCAATCATCTTGATGGTACTGATGCCACCCATCGCCAACTTTGAGAACAAGCCAAAGCCACCACCGAGTGCGCTGATGCTCATCTTGAGAAATGCTAGGGGTGCAAGCAGTGTGGTGATGCCGAGTGCCAGTGCGGAGATGCCACCGAGTAATAGGATGCCACCTGCGATGACTTTGGTCAGGGTACTGGCGAGGACTGGGTTGGCGTTTGCCCAGTCGGTGACCATAGATACTAAGCCTGCACCTTTTGCCATCATGGCGTTCAATGTTGGCAGTAACATCGTACCTGCGGTTATGGCAAGCTCAGAAAGGGAATTTTTAAATAACGCATATTTTGCAGATGCGTTCTGCATGCGAGCGAGATGCTCTCGGGTCATTGAACCTTTTGCAGCACTACTGTTGGCAAGGGCAATCTGCCTCTCTAGTTCAGCTCTATTTTGCATAAGTTTAGAGAACGTGTCCCAGTGCTCTGCACCAAATAGCTCTGCCACCGCCTGAATTTGAGTTGTGGTTGCCTGTTCAGCAAAATATCCTGCTTTAAGTACCTTACCATTTTTCCCCATCTGTGCAGGTACCCAATACTTTTCCATCGTGGATTCTTTAGGTAATTTGGAAATTGCATCCATGACTGCGTATATTCCACCCACAGCATCTCTTTGCATCATGTTCCCAACTTCATGTGCTTCCAACCCTAGTTCATTCAACATGGATTTGAATGGCTTTGATTGCGCATTGGCAGCACCAAGCCTTGAAAACACAGCATTCATCGCTGTGCTTGCAGTTTCAGCTTTCTCTCCCAATGTTTCTAATGTTGAACCGAATGCTGCGGTGTTTATATCAGTGATATTGACCATCGACGCTGTACCGCCGACTCGTTGCATAAAGTCGATGATGCCTGCACCTGTTGATTGAGCATTGTCATCAAGGTAGTTGATGCGATCTCCAAGCTCGCTGATTTGGCTGATCGGTCGCTTGTACAAGTTGGCGATCTTGCCCATATCTTCTGCAAGCTGTTCATAGGGTAACTCGAATGCTGAACCCATCTTAACCACTTCGAAAGTGAATCCTTTGACTTCCTTTTCAGCTACTCCCATCTTTAAGCCGTTGCTTGTCATTCTGGCCAGTTCATCATTGGATACAGGCAACTCACGTCCCATGGCAAGGATTTCACTGCGCATGTCATAAAAGGTCTTGGTCAGCTTGCCTGAGCTATCTCGTGCACCGTCGAGCTGTTTTGCGATGCCAAGCATGCTGTCTTCAAAATTGGCAGCTTGCACAACAGGGACACCCATGCCTGCGGTGGCGACACCTGCAGTCATTAATCCTGTAGTGGCATGTCCTCGAATGGTCTGTAGGCGCTGTTGGGTTTGTTGGTATTGCTTCTGCGCTGTGTTGATGCGATCGACAGCAATCTTTTGTTTGTTGTATGCCATGGTGGTCTGATGGATCTTGTCCTTCAGATTGGATTCATCCTGTGCCAGTGATTCGACCTTGATGCCTGCTTGGTGCATGTGTTGCACGTTGCTGATGAGCTTCTTTGAGTTGCGCTCATAACCTTCGTTGAGTCGATCGAGTGCTTTCTCGGCTTTTTCGAGTTCTTTGGTCTGTTTACTGGTGAGCGGTGCAAGGTCGGCTTGACGCTTGTAGTCTGCGATCAGGTCTTTTTGTTGCGCAATCTCTTGACTGGTTTCATCCAGTGCTGTGCGTAGTTTGCGATAGCTGTCGATGTTCTTTTGATCGACTTCGAGCTTGGCAATGGCTTTGGTGGTGGCAGTCAGGGCTTTGGTGGTGGCTTTGCTGCCACCGACCATGTGCTGTAGTGCTGGGGATAGACTGTCTTTTGCACCAAAGATGAGCTCAAGGCGTAATGGTTTCATTGATCTTCTGTCCCGTGTCGTGCAGCTGCTCGTTCTCGCCACTGCATGAGTTCTGATAGTGACATGCCGTCGTAGGTCTGTGGTGACCAGTGCAGGACGACGGCGATGTCGGCGATAGCGTCTTCTACTGTTGCTGTAAGATTTGGGCACGCACTGATTTCTGTTGCAAAAAAAGCATGATCACTCCCGAGATTTGGGCGAGATCTGCAGGTTCGAGTTGGTCGATCTGTGTCTTGGTCAGGTTCGGCTCGCTGATGCGTGGCAAGATGGTGCAGATCGCTGTGACGTCGCCCTGTAATAGATCGGCGATCTTTGTGCCGTACATCGCTCGGATGTTGGGCTTGCGAATGGTGATACTGGTAAGTGTCTGTTCACCAAACTTAATCGGGTTATCCAGTTCGACGACTTGGCTGTCTTCTGCAATGGCTTTTTGGTTGTCGAGCTGCTCTTGGGTCGGGGTGTTGGGTTGTTCCATAATGGTCGTCCTAAAATGTGGTGTGATGTATTGAAAAAAACCACTGGCAACTGGAGATCACCAGTGGGTAGGAAAAGGGTTTACAGTCCGATGTTATTTCGGTGTTTTTCGAGGAGGTCTACGCCGTTGACGACTTCTTTCATACCAAGGATGTCGATCTCGATAACGACTTCGCCATTGATACTGAGCTTGTAGTAGGTCCAAATAGTTTTGATCGTGGTTTCGGTGTCGTCGCCTGATTTGCTATTGCCCATGTCGATCTCTTCATGGCGACCACGAATGACGACTTCGACTGCATCAAGCTCGCCTGTGTCATCTCGCTGATACGAACCTGCGAAACGCAAGCCGAATGCCGTCATGGATGCAGCACCGAACTGTGAAAGTACGGCTTTGTCCACGCCACCGAGCTTCCACGTCATCTCGTTGATATCGTCGGCAAGTCCGAGGTCGTATTTGACATTGCCATTCAAGTTGCCTCGCCAGTCTTCAAACTTGCGTCCGAGCTTGGGTAAGGTGACTTCGCCGACTTGACCGAGATATGAGCTACCCTCGACGTAGAGGTTCATGAGTTTGAGTTTTTTTGGAAGTGCCATGTGCTTGATTCCTTATGTTTGTCTGTGTGCTGATGAAGTCGCAGGGCTTATGCCGTTGCGACTCGTGCTGCGAAGTCCACCAAGTAGCGATCGGTGATGCGCTGACGGAACATCAAGTCTTCAAGCGGTGGTACTGGGGTGTAGTCGTAGTCGATGTAGAAGCGACCTGATTTGATGACTTCTTTGGTGTTGATCTCAGGATCAAGCCAGCACTCGCCACCTAACAAATAGCCACCAAGAATCAGCTCACGAAGCTTGGCATTGATGCCTTCGATGATGTCTTTGGCAAGGCTTGGTGTAAGTGGTTTGTCCACCGCCCACATGTGTCCATCTGCCATGGTGTCGGCGAGGATCTGTGCGGTGCGGGTGTAGTTTTCAAAAGCAAAGAGTGGATCGTCTGAGCAGGTGCGTGATCCCCAAAAGCGGTAGCCATCTCGGTTGACGATGGTGGTGATGTCGTGGCTGTTGAGATAGCCTGCATCGGTATTTGGGTCTTGTAACTGCCAATAAACATCGGCGCTAATGCCTGTAACGCCATTGACTGCGACATTGGAGATGGTCTTGTGCCAGCCGATCTCGTTGTCGATCTTGGCACGTAAGCCAAGTGCTCGTGCTGTGGCGTGAAATGTGGTGGTGGCGTTGGCTGTGGTGTCCCATCCCAAAAAGTCTGGCCAAATGACCATGACTTCTCGTGCTGCAAAAGTCTGACGGTAGGCTTGGGCTTCTTCTTTGGTGGCACAGCCATAGGCAGATACATATGCAAAGGCACGTAATGACTGTGCAATGCTGACCAGTGCGCTGGCGACAGCGTCTGTATCGAGACCAGGGATACCAAGAATACGTGGTTTGACACCAAGCTGTGCCTCGGCTGCAAGCAAGGCTTTCATGCCTGTGTATTTGCCTTCCGCTGTGGTCGTGCCGATGATCGCTGAGGTTTGCTCTGCTGGATCTTCAAGCTGCTCTACACGCACCACAACGGTGGCGGTGTTGGTCTGATCCGCAATGGCTTGGAGTGTGGTGGCTAATGTGCCTTCTACGCCTGCATCTGCGATGCCTGCTTGGACGTTGGTCAATAGCACTGGGGTGTTCAGTGGGAATTTGGTGGCATCTGCATCTGATGCAGTGCAGACGATGCCGATAATCGAGCTAGATACTGTACGAATAGGTCGAGTGCCGTCGTTGAGCTCTAATACTCGGACACCGTGGTGGTAATCTGTGCTTGCCATGATGCAATAAGCCTGTGATCTGTTGTTTTCAGTTCACAGGCTTACAAATAATACATAGCAATGCATGCGAGGGTGGTTGTAGATGAGATGTTTACAACTTTAATCTAGTTGTGTATTGGGAGTAGACAACAAAAGTTAATTCGAGAGATTCTGAATTGATAAGATCAATAGCGGTATCAATTTTGAATAGTCTACAGACCACGCTTGATAATATGATCCTTCAACTTCTGTATCACTCATAGAGCCATCTTCTAATAACCACCCGCCTTTGGTTACAGCGCTTGGATAGACTTGATATAACTCTTGTGCAAAAGCACCAATATCGTGTTGATCGTTCACTTTCCAATTGAAATTGTGAATATCAATTTGATTAACGATTTCTGTTGCTTCTGATTTTGATGCTAAGCCTTGATCATTCTTTAATGTCTGATCAGATGTTGTGTTATATGTAACTGCTGTATCTGTAACGCTAATATTACCGACAATACCATTAGTACCAAATGCAGCTACAGCACCACCATTAGGACGTAAAGCAAGAATTGACATCGCCCCTGTGTTCTCTACACGCAACGCTGGATTCAAGTTATCAAGTGTTGTACTAAAATCACCATTACCAATTTGAAATTGTGCGTTTCGAGCTGGACTACGATCATTAACTAATTTAAGCCCTCGCATACCGTCAAAGTTATTTCCTGCTACGATGACTTTGATATGCTTGCCTGTTCCAGATACAACACCATTATTTAAGTTTTGAAATTGATTCGCTGTGATTGAGCCATCTCTTGTAATATCCGTTGTTGAGTACAACAATATACCGTTGATTAGCACATCGTCATTATTGAATTTATTACCACGGATTGAGTTGCCGACAACATTAAATGAATAAACTGATTCTAGTTTGATCATATAGACTTCAGCACCCACTTCAGTACGACTATTTCTATAGCTCAATTCATTTTGATGAATTAAAACTTGTCTAGCATTACTGACGACAATCCCGTCATTAGTTACACCAATATGATTTAAATTGATGCGGTACTGGTTTACTTTCATGATCGTGTTTAAAATCACTAAACCATCGAAATCGACTTGTAAATCGTTGTTAGTAAAGGTAAATCCTTCTACATTGTATACTTTACAAGCTGTGTAGAAATTGAAAATACGGTTGTTCGATACTTCAATATTCGCTAATGTTCTCAGCGTTTGATCAGTAACATGTACACCCACACTATTCTCTATAAAGTTTGAAGCAATCGCCGCTGATGCAGATGCTTTCCCATAAATTTCATTGTCTTTAATTTCAATCGCAAATGGACAATTCAATTCAATACCGTTTTTCCAGCCATAAAGTGCTGTATTAATACTTTCTGCACGAATCATGCACTGTGAGATTTTTCTAAAGCGGTTAAAATAATTTGCACTATTTGTACCCGCTAATTGTTTTGTTAGTGCTTCTGTTGCATCAAATTGAATTGCAGTACCTACACCTTGTTTTTGAGTAAGAATGCCAAGTTTTGAGATGGATGCTTCTGAAAACCAGTTATCAAATGTTGCTTTAATACCATCGCTTGGAGCAGTTGAAAGCCAAATTAATGCGTCTGATAGATTATTTCCACCTTCGATGTCGATATAATTCGTTGCTGTTAATTGCGCATTCACATAATACTTACCCTTGATAGACAAAGGGATTTTCGCATTTAATGCTTTTTGAATTGCTGTCGTTGAATCTGTACCAACTACTGCACCGAACCAACGAATATCTGCACGCCCGTTATACTGACGTTTCCAGCGCCGATTTAGTGCATCGACGATGATCGTACCGCCGTTAACTACACTTGTCGTGTCATTTTGATCAAGTAAAAACTGTCCTGTAAACCCTTCTTTTGCGATTCTAATACTTGTTTCAGTAGTGCTGCTTGCTCGCAATTCTTCATAATTTGCAAAACCTTTGATCGCACCGATGTCCAGCTTGGTTTGTAGGTCGGTTTTTATCTGCTCTACAGCTTGCAGTGTTGCTACTACGAGATTTGGATCGATGACTAGCTCAAAGTGATTGATGTTGTTGATTTGGATAATCATCACTAAGTTTAATGACTTGCTTGCGCCGTCGTCTGTGCTTGGCTTATATGTCGTCGGGTAGTTTGAGTAAGCAACTAAGACATCCCCCGCATATAGACCAAGCTCACGAATATTGAAGCCACCGATTTGCCCTGCGATCATTGCGCTGGCTTTGAGCCAATTTGGCTCGTCCTCATCGGGTGCTAGACTATCGATGTATGTTCGATAGACTTCGTTGACAAGTCGATCCGCAGATGAGTCGGGTGTCGGTAGTGTGCCGTTTCCATCACCAACAGCCATGTGTGTGATACCGAGCTTGGTGCCGTTGTTGATCGACTCTGTGAGTAGTGCAATGCCCGCATCAGTAAATGTTGAATAGTATAATTGAGTCATGATGAGTTACTCCTTATACCGATGCCAAGATAAACATGATGAGTTCTTCGTAGCGAATGCCGTAGCGATCGCCCGCTGGCTGTGCTTCTTTTAAAATGTGTTGTTCATGACCAATAATGACGCCGTCGTCATCAAGAATTGGAATATCTTGTGTGATTTCCTCAGATGCTTCCCATGTGTCATGACACAGCAATCCATACTCAAATGGATCAAGTCCAGCTGATTCAAATACTGTTTTTACTTCTTGCGCAATGACGCCGATGTGCGTTCTAGCATCAACACCTTTTGAATTTACTGAATTTTTAAATCGGTATTTTTTGATCAGTTGCTTACACTGTAGTGCTACTGATTTTTCGATATCAGATAGCATGTCAATGTCTTGCTTATATCGTTCGTCTGATGTGTTAATTGCGCCTGTTTCAGAGTAAACAACAGACCAGCGTAGGCTTTGCGATCCGCATGACGCCCCAACATCGAGAAGCGGTGCAATATTTGAAGTGGCATATGTCGCTACGCTTGGCCGTAAAAATAGTTCTCGACATTGTAGTGACATATAGCCGTTGTCATTCGTGCCCTGCGATCCGCCGCTTACGATGATGCGACCGTCTCGTGTGGTTGTTGATCCAGCAGAAAAGAAGTCTACATACGACTGTGCTTGTGTCGTTCCATCTTTTGAAATACCGAGCGAAAGCGATGTCGGTGTGATAATTGATTTGTTTGTAGCGCTTTGCGGACTAATGTTTGATCGAATATCTTTACTTTTAGAGCGAGATATTGAGTATGTGCTGTCAACTCCGACTAAGGTTGGCTCATAGATATACGATGTGACTCGTGCTTCAACATAATTGTTATTTGTTCCAGTGCCTTCTTCAATGAATACACTGCTTAAATCTGTCGCTTTAAGATGAACAACATTGTTTTGCGCATAATTGTAGCTGCCTTCGGTTTCGATCAGTCTTGCGACGACGCCGTCGAGCTTGCATTCTGAGAGCGTTAAACCATCATTAAGTCCTGAGCAATTTGCATAAATTTGACAATTTTTTGAGCCTGACAATCGTACTACAGATGCGCCTGTAGACGTATATGTCGGGAGGTTGACGCCCATTTTGTCTGCATTAACAAATGCTTGCACACCAGTCGTTGACTGAATAAACAATGGATATTGACAGCGAGCAGCATTGACATGAAATACAAAATTACGCCCTGCGTGTGCATCATTTAATTGAGCTCCGTTGACTGTAATTTCAGCTTGACCCGTTGCGGCTGCGGTTACACAGTCTTGCGCTGCGACGTTGATAATCGCACTTTCATAGCGTCGTTTTACAATGACGCCGACATTACATTTATAACAATTCACATCAACAAATAGTGCTGTACCCGTTTTTCCATCTTGCTTGCGAGTGATATACACGCCAGCATCTACAGCACCTTGTAAATGATGGATTTTAAGCCAAAGGTTTTGTACACCTGATGAGCCAAAAAGTGTATCTGAACCTGCTGTCGTCCAATCTTCGCCAGCGTAAATTTGGTTAATTTCAATCGTCGCACCCTTGCAATTACCTGCATTAAAAGCCCAACCATCATTGGCTTGTCCTGCTGATGAATGAGGTACGTTTTTCACATCGAAGTGACCGCCTTTCCACGTGAAATACACGTCCTGAGCTTCACTAGACCCTGTGCTAAAAAATGAAGTTGTAGGAAAGTTAGCAGAAGCTACCCATTTCGCATCGCCGCATTCGATATTTACAGTTGCACTTAAACGGCTATAAAGTTGCTTGTTAATGACATAAACACCGTTGTTCGCAAAACCTTTCCCGCCGTATTTACATAGCGTTCGATACCATTCATTGCACGCTAACCAATCGATCGAGTCGCTTGCCAACAGTTCGGGCACAACGTCACCAAACTCTGAAGTAAATGTCAGCGGATATGCTGCTTTAATATCTTGTAGTGAATTAAAGCGTCCGCTATCTAACCATTCTTGTACTGTGTGATATGTTCCATCACCGATCCCACCAAAATCTTTGATTGACAGTGATTCGTTGACTTTTTCTTTTAGTTTTCGGCTATTCGTTAGTCCTGTTTGCGTTAGTGCTGTAACTGACGCAACGGTTGCAAGTACAATATCGGGATCAATAATGACATTAAAATCGGCAATATTGTCGATCTGTAGAATCATGCGAAATGTCATGATTCGTGCAGTACCTTCGCTGGATAACGGCTTATATGTCGTCGGGTAGTTTGAATAAGCAACTAAGACATCGCCCGCATATAGACCAAGCTCACGAATTGTAAATCCGCCGACAGCACTCGAAATGATCGTTTCAGCTTTGAGCCAATTTTTATTATCGTCATCTGCGCTAAGGCTGTTCAGCGGTGCTTTGTAGACTTCATTTTCTAATGCTGTGCGATCTGAGCTCGGCACTGGTAGCTCACCATTGCCGTCACCAAATCCCATATGTGTGATGCCAAGCTGTGTGCCGCTTCGGATTGCTTCTGTGAGTAATGCCAAGCCTGCATCGGTAAATAATGAATAAAACTGCTGTGACATAATCATGATCTCGGATAGATGATCGTCTCTTCATGACTAAGATGTAGAGACTGAAAAAATAGGTTTGGAATCGCACTAAAGATCAGCGGGCGGACTTCTGTAACGTCATCGCCAAAGTGAACAAGTCCTGGAAAAATCGAAGGTATTGGCTGATGTAGTTGCGGATAAATCGTGACGTCTTCGCCGTCATACATGGCGCAAGCAACATGCGTGTCACCTCTGATCGTGATGACGTTGATTTCGATCGATGTCAGTTCTCGTGTCAGTGGTTTTGCATCGAGAAGTAGATCGATAAGCGTGTTGTATGCTTGTTCGTTAATGTCCTTGCCATCTGTATCAATCGTGATCTGGAATGTGCCAGGTGTGTTGGCTGGGTTTTCTTGCCACCACTCGGTTACCGTCAATGAGTAACCAAATGCTTTGATGATGGCTTTAAGCGCCGCCACCGTGCCTTTTTTCTGATGAATATTGAACGAGGCTTTGATCTGCGCTTTCTTCTGCGCATCTGTCCAATCCCGATTCCAACGGTCGACGCTGTTTTGCCAGCCCAGCACCGATAAAAATTGATTCGGTGCGTCGTCAATGGTGCTCAATGTCTTATGTTTGACATCAAGATCAGTGCCCTTAGCATTGGCTGTGGCGACTTTGCGCTCAAGCTCGGTGCTGTTCGGTGGCAGTAGGCTACTCATCAGATCGCCCCTGCAGTCACAGTCACACTGCTACAGCTTGCGACTTGGGTATTCGTGATGATGATGTCGGCAGTCGGTGATTCGATGCTGACTCGAGTCACACCTGTGACATGCAAAAGCTCGTAGAGCTTGGATAGGTAAATCGAACGACCGATACGGCGACTTTCTTCGATATATGCAGTGACCTTGGCAGTCGCTTCAGTAATCAGCGGATCAGATTCGGGTAAGTTCGGGATGTAAACTGTCGCACTAATCGCAAAGTCAATCGGCTCTACGCTTTGCACAGTGATGCGATCTGCGACAGGTCGGCGTGTTTCATCTGATAAATATGCGTAGACAATGTCGAGCAAGGCTTGGCTGGCAAGTCCTGTCGCTGAGTCATTTTGCAGAATAATAATTAGTGCTTCAGCGGGTGCAGGGCTGAGCGCTTTGGCATCGCCGACACGTCCATCGCTGGACAAGGCGTGGAATTCGTATGCGGATGTGGGACCTGCAACAGAGAGCGAGTCGAAAACTAAACTTGCACGATAACGCAGTGCATCGTCCGACTCATAGACTGCATCGCTATCTTCATCTGCGGGACTGATCAGCAATCGGGTGATGCCATAGTTTGCGACCACGGCATCTAAATCTGTGCTGGTTGCGAATGCGAGTAATGTGCTGAGCGCAGCTTGGTTGATGCGATTGCGAAGAATCATTTCCCGATAGCAACTTTCTTGAAGTAATTTGGTCAACGGCTCGGATTCACGAGCTAGAGTCGCCTCTAAAGCTGGGCGTTTCTCATCGTCCCACAATGCCAAAAATGCCGATTTTCGCTCAGCAAAAAGCACCTCGAAGTCGATTTCTTCGATCAACTTTGGCTGTGCAAGTGTTGAAAAGTCTACGCTCATGCAGCTGCTCCCATCTGTAGTGGGGTGTTGAGATTTAGACGTTCGCCTGTGGCGATGTGAATCGCCTCAAGATCAAAGACTAATGCGCCTGCACGCAGATCGCTGACAGTGATCTGCTCGATACTGATGCGGTTTTCCCATTTGCTGATCAGTGTGTAAATGGCGCTGTATAGCTGAAGTATCAGCGCATCGTTAATCGGTTGGTCGATTAAGTCGGGAATGATTGAGCCATACTCTCGGCGTGCTGTGCGCTCGCCGATCGGTGTGGTCAAAATGTCTTGAATGCTTTGCTTGATGTGATCAAGCTCGCCAATCCAACGTCCAGTGGTACGTGACATCATGGGATTGGTACTCCCGATGACCAACGGTATTATTACCTGTCATGGAGGTACTGCCATTACGTTGCATGTTGCCGTTGTGGGTGATGTCGCCGTTCCACGTCGTGCCACCTGTGGCATTGATGGTTGCTGTCGCTCCATCGGGCAAGATGGCTTCGAGGTGATGGGTCTTGGTGTTGTAGCTGATGTGTGCGTCGTCGGAAAACTTGCGAATTTTGAGATCAGGGTCGTTGCTAGGCGCTGGATGTGCAGTGCTATACATGCCAAACAGCACAACGCCGTTGCAAAGCTCTCCGCTTGGAGAAAGCACGAGGACTTGCTCACCAATGCTTGGTGAATCCCAAGTCGTGTCTGTGCCTGCTCGAAGTGTGAGCCATGGCAATGGTGCAGAGATGATCCCTTGAAAATCTACAATGCATCGTGCTTTGGTATGGTCTACGGAGGAGATCACACCAAAGCGGATGAGGTTTTCGAGGCGACGGACGTTTTCGGTATTCATGCTGCAATCGTGGTGCAGCTATTTATTTATTGCATGTGGTTGCGGTTGTAGATGCGCTGTTTACAACTCAGCTGAAGTTATTATTTTTCAAGAATATGTTGTCTGACTTCGTCGGCGGTCATTTCGATTTCTGCATCAGTGAAGCCAAGCAATGTGCGTTGTGTATAGCGCACACGGATGGCTTGGTGTTCGGTGATATAGACACGATCCACCAAGCCATCTTGGTGAATGCGTGCTATGTGGGATATGCGACTGTTAAAACCAATGCTGACGCCGTTAGCTTCTCGCTCTACTTTAAGATGTTTAATGGTTTTAAGCTTTTGGAACATCTTGCGACGGATATGTCCTGATCGCTCACGGAGTCCCTTGCGTCGTGGTTCGTAGGCTGTGCCGTCGGGATTTTGTTGTTTTGTGATGCGTTGACTCTGACTTTTGCGGATCTTGCGTCCGAGGTACAAGGCGAGTTTGTTGCGTTCAGATTCACTGAGCTTGTCGAGGTAGCGTTCTAACTCGGTGGTGAGTTGATCAAAATCGTGTAGATCCGTCGGCATGGCTTCGCACTATAAAAAATATTGTTCTTCGGGATCTCGTGACTGCCAAGATGCTAGGGTCTGTCCTGTTGCATTATCAATCAAAGTCACAAGGGTCGATGCAGCTGCTTTCTCATAGGTTGGTTCGGCTGGATAGTCGATGCTCAGGTTGCCACCATCACGCTTGACGATGACTCGTTCGGTGAGTGCTAGCTCGATGCCGAGATCCACTTTGTCATTGGTTTTAATCTCGGCTTCGAATTTGATGGCTTCGTTGGCTTTGTCAAGGTTGGACATCAACTCAGGTTGATGAATGCGCACCCAGTCGAGTACTGGAATGCTCACGGCAGCAAGATCGCCTGCAAAGTCTACGAGTACCAATGAAGCTGTGTAAACGTACCCGAATGATAAGCCGTTTGCTAATGTGCTTCGGACATTGCCATTGTCAGCAAAAACGAGAATGCGATCAGGGTTTTGTGCTAACTCTGGAATCGCCTTGAGTAAGTGGTCTCTTAGACTTTGCAGTTTTTTCATGCGGCTTGTTTTCCGTATAACGGCTCAAGGTGATCCCACTCTCGTTGGAACTTGGCTTGGTAGCCGAGCTTTTTGTAGTTCCGTCCGTTGTACAGGGTCTGTCCTGTTGCATTATCAATCAAAGTCACAAGGGTCGATGCAGCTGCTTTCTCTGAATCGACAAAGTCTTGAACAGAAGCGTAGCCTAGAGATTTCCAGTTCTCCCCCATGATTTGGAACTGTCCCCAACTGGCTGACATGAGTGCGCAATCTCGGTCGATCTGCATCGCTGTCGCAAGTCGGACGTGTTCGGCATTGTTACCTTGATAGCCACCAGTGGCTCGGTTGACAATGCTTGGGTACTTCGCTTGCATCTGATTGGCAAAAGCTGTGCCGTGTTTTTGCTTCAAGTAGTAATACATGCGATGGCGTTCAAATAGGATTTTGGGTTTGCCATTGGGTAAAAAGCCTGCACCAAGTCCCTCAACTGCGCCAAATACTCGAATCACGAGCTCTGATACGCCAAGCTGTTTTGCTGCATTGGCATAGTCTTTGGCACTGAGTAATTTGTCAGTTGATTTACCATGTAATGCAGCATAGGTTTTTTCGCCGACTTTACCGTCATCCAGCAAGTTATGTTTGCGCTGAAATTGCATAACGGCGTATTCAGTTTGCTCACCAAAATCACCATCAATGATCAATGCTTTGCGAGTTTTACCAGTAAAACCGAGTTTCTTGAGTTGGGTTTGCAGGGTGATGACGGCTTCGCCTTTTGCACCGAATCGTAAAATCTTCATGATGCGCTCCAAATGAGTTTTGCCACGTTGCCACCACTACGTTGCACGATCACAGCGAGTACTACTGCAAACACGGCATCCCATATGGTGACTGGGTCTTTGAAAAAAATAATATGAATGGATTGTCCGAAAAATGATGCTGCCAATAATGTGGCAAACCATGCGTAGCCACGGTGGTAACGTGAACCATCACGGCTGAAATAGACAATACGAAATGCGCAGAAGATATATGCGCAAAGTGCGATAATCTGAATCATCATAGAGAGCCTCCGCCTCTAAACACTTTCCAAATATCAGAGAGTTTGGACACTTTTGCCCAATCCAACAGCTTGACTAAAATCAGCAATGCAAATACTGACGAAATGAGTCCACACAAGCCTGCATTGTTAAAGGGTGTAGGTAAAAGCTCCATCACCACAGGTGCAATCAAGTAGCCGACTGCTGTGGATACCAGCATGGTGTAGACACGCTTTGCGCCTGTAAGATTTTTAGACTCTGCAGTGATTACCACGCCACCGAGTACTGCACCGAGCAGAATGTTGCCGTTGACAAATGGCAATAGCGATGCTGAGCTCAATGCAAGTGCGGTGGTGGTGACTGATGTTGGTTCGGGCATTGTGTTAGTCCCATAGTTGAATGCTTTGTTTGGTGGCTTGGGGTGTGCTGATCTCAGGCAGATTGACCAATGTGCCGATAGGTAAAATCACACCAATGTCGGCAAGCTGTGGATTGGCTGCGATGACTTGCTCAATAACACCTGAGCCTCGTCCGTAATAACGCCAACAAATACGATCTATCGTGTCGTTCTGCATGGATCGGATGGTATTCATCGAAACCACTTGCCCCAGAATGTTGTTTTACGTTTCTGCTCCTCACCAATCTTTAATAATGGTGGTGCAGGAACATTATCTGGAATGATTTCACCTGATGGCCAAAGTTTGACGTCGGGTCCATTGGTGATTTCGGGTGGTCGTAATGCCTTGATCTTACCTGAGCAGGGTTGATAACCCATGCCTGACTTGGATATTTGGCATCCTCGACAGTTGCACTCGCTCATATCACTTTTAGGTTTGCATTTGCTGCAGCAACATTGACATTGTTTATTCATACATCACCCTCATAGTCCAATTTTTCTGTAATCGATACATGACAACAAAAAGTAGTTGGATTGATTCCATTGCTTTGGGATCGCAGGTTGGATTCTGTAGATATTTCGACTTTTGACAAATCCAAGCCTAGCTCATTTGCAACTTTTTCGAGTGCTAGGCGTTGCAACTCTTCTTGAGTAAATGTGTACTGATGAACACGTTTATGAGTTTCTTTTGAATAAATATTCATTTTCATATCAAATCCACCACCGTATGATTTTTACCGAGTAGTTGTTGAATCGCCCAATGTTTGTTGCGTCGATATTCATCAATGCTTGGTGTCATTTCATCAGCACGTTTGTTGCCTGAATTCGTCGCATCGTAGTTTCGATATTTTTCATAAATCTTGGCAGCGATGCCGTTGGCGACGGCGGAGAAATATAAAATCTCGGTGTCGGGTTGATCGTCCACGAGACTGGTGTCCATGGCAATGCTTGCGAAAAATGTCCCACTGCTGACGGTGATATTGCTTGGTGTGTTATTGCCGTTGGCAACAAAACCCATGATGATCTCCTAAGTGTTTTAAAACACTGGGAGGGGCAATGGCTCGTTGAAGATTTACTGTGATAAAAATCACGACCATTGCTCTCCAGTGTGGCACGAGGGCTCGGTTAAGTCGGTTCAGGATTGTTCGCTGAATCGTCTTGTTGTTGGTTTTCAAGTGAAGCATTTTCAGGTGCGGAGATTTCTGCTGAAGCGTGTTGTTCGCCAAGCACTGCGACCAGTTTTTCCATTTTTGCAAGGTCGGTTTTGCCACCGCACTTGTCGTTGAGCTTTACCGCTTCAGCGAGATACTTCATAGACTTGACTGCATGCGCTAAATCGTCTTGAGTTTCAGCCTTGATACTGCGCATCTCGGCTTTACCGAGTGCGAGGTAGAGCTTGGATTTGACTTCATCAGGCATGTCTCGAACTTCACTGGAAAGCGATGGATCTGTCACCAGTGCTGAAAGTCGCTCTAATACAGTGATGTCGATCTCTGCATCAGTTTTCAGCGTTTTGAGATAGGCTTCCGCAATCTCTTCGGTGATATAGCACGCTTCGGTACGATCAAAGCGATCAGGCAGTTTTAGTCCGTATTTCAAGACATAATCTGCAAGGATCAATGCATATTCAAAGTCTTGAATATCAATCGCCCACACGAGAATCTCTGAAACAATGGCATCTTGCACCGCAGGCTTGGCGGTCAAAATGCCTTCGATATATGGCTTGTAGGCTGAAATCAATTGGCGCTTCAGCTCTACTTTGTTTTGAATGGATTGAACGCCTTTTAAGCGATTTTTGTCAGTATTTAGCTGTAATAACTGCTGTTCATAGACATTCAAATCACGCATTGAGCCATGCTCCGCTACGTGTGTAGCGGATTTTTCAGCTTGGCTCTTTTGGAAATGCTTACGTGCTGGGGTAGTCATGATTTACCTTATGCGTCTTGGAGTACGATGTTTTCAGCCATGCATGCCAAGCCGAGATCTTCGATGTAGTAATCTTCGTTTGAAGATTCGTAGTTTTCGATCTGATCACGTTTTGGATTGTCAATCACATGACGACGACGTGCACCTTCTTGAACATAGATCGACAGATTTTCATAAGTCGTAATCAAGATGGTGTTTTCAGGGAAAAACGGTACTGCATGGACAGGTAAGCCACCCATACGTTTTTGACTGATGATGATGTCGGCAGCCAACTTTTCGCTGTTTTCTTGGTCTTTGTTGACCAATGGGAAGTATTTGTCATCGACTGTGGTTTGGCTACATAAAACAACCAAGTCAGGGTTACCTTGATGCACTTCATCAATCATGGCGCTTTTCAGATCCATGACCAAGGCATCATAGTTTTTGTAGTGTGCACCTGTGCCACCGACTTTGATGTCACCTGCACCCACTTCACCTTCGGTCATGACACGGGATTCGTTTTCTTCACGCATTTTTTGCAACCAGCCTTTGTTGACATCTTGCAATTTTGGATTTGCAGCAATGTCTGTGGTGGTGGCAATGCTTGTGCCGTTGAAGCCGATCATGATGCGATCAAGGGCTTGACGCTTGATGATCACGCTACGGAAACGGTTGTAAAAATCTTTGAATTTCGCCCATTGATCCAGTTTTCGATATTTAATTGAGGTATCGAAGTTGGTCTGACGGCAGAAGTAAAAACGCTCATCCAAGTTGGTCGGATCAGTCGCTTGACGGTCTGTATTGTCTGTGTTGGTACGTGAAGCAATCGGGCGTGTAATGCTCAAACCAACTGCCGAACCTGATTGTTCATTGACCACGAAAATATTAATTTTTTGTAAGAACGCTGATGATTGCTGGATGCCTTCTTCAAGTTTTTGCTGGATCGATGGTTCAACATTGAACTTTTCGCTTACAGTTTTTACGCCGTTGAGCTCAGCCAGTTGAGTCATTGCTTGGTTGTACTTAAATCGTGTTTGCGGTTGCATGTTGTGCTCTCTTCTTAAATGTACGATATGCGGTAAATCAACTACTGCTTAGTAATCGACCGTTTCTTTGTACTGGCTGTCGTTGGACTCAGGACGTGACGTGAACTGTGGCTCTTTATCTAGCTTCGATTTGAAATCTTTAAATTCCGCTTCAAGCTGATTGTGCTTTTCAAGCAGTTGGCTGTGTGCCTCACCTTGGCTCGCTGTTTGTTCAGCAATAGCCATAATCGCTTGTTCGTTTTCGCTAAAACTTTGTTGATTTTGTTGCTGTTGCTGCTCTGTCTTTTTGAACAGGTTTTTCACCTTTTCGACCAAGTCACCTGTGAATGATTTTTGTTCTTTGACTTCTTCAAATTCCAAGCTGACTTCTTGTGAAGCAGTGAAAATGTTGTCAGGGTTTTGCTTGCGATCGGCAAGTGGATTGACTTTTGCAGTTGATGCGAATTGAAGCATCTCTGTACCGAGTGACGCAGGGCTATCGGTGACAGCCAAACCAACCAAATAGGCTTTTCCAGTTTTGGCAAAGTTGCGATCAACTTCGATAGATGAATAGACTTTTTGACCACGTTTGTTCAGTTCGATTAGGTTGGCATTCGGCTTGATTTGAACAAAAAGAGCGTCTTTTTGTTCGCCGTCAATTTCGACTTTTTCAGTCTTGACTGCGAGTACATCACCATATGCACCAAATGAGCTGTCAGGGAATGCACTGCGGATATGCTCAACATTGACACGAGCGCCGTAAGTGTTTGGGTTATAAGATTCAGCCATCTGAATGATCCATTCAGGTTGAATCTCTCGTCCGTCTGTCGTGTCGCCAGCCACTGCGACTCGGAACCAGTTTGATTTGTATTGCTTCGGCTGTATTTTATCAGTCATTCTGCTGTACCTATTTGGATGCCTTTGGGAAGGGAATTCGGCATGAATCAATAGGTGCAGAATGGGCAATGAAGCGATTGGGGCGCAATACGTTGCGGTTGTAGATGAGCTGTTTACAACTGGGCTCGGCTGTTAAATAGCAAACGACCTGCCAATGTTTGCGGATAAAGCAAAAGTTATCCGCAGGCTATGAACGATCTCACCCAACTCGCCAATCTCGAACTGATATTCGACAATAAGCTCAAGGCAAAATTTCTATTTTGGCTTGGCTGGAAAATTGTCGATATTGCAGAAGCACTCAATGAAAATGAGCGCACTGTGCAAGCATGGAAAACACGAGAAGAGTGGGATAAAACCAAGCCTGACAGTCGTGTTGAAGAAGCGCTGACTGTTCGCTTGATGACGCTGACTTTAAAAAATAAAAAATCCAGTGGCGACTATAAAGAACTGGCAGAACTGTTTAAAAACTACAAAGAATTTGCTCGGATTGAGCGATTCCGAGATGGTGGAAATGAAGCCGATCTGAATCCAAATATTGCCAATCGCAATGCCAAGCCGAAGAAGAAAAAGGACAATAATGAATTTTCTGATGAGCAAGTTGATCAGCTGATCAGTGCATTTGAAGACAGCTTATTTGACTATCAGCGAGATTGGTATAAAGCAGGCAATCAACGCACACGAGTGATTTTGAAAAGCCGTCAGATCGGTGCGACTTGGTACTTTGCTCGGGAAGCATTGGTCGATGCGTTGTCAACTGGACGAAATCAAATATTCCTGTCTGCGTCTAAGGCGCAAGCGCATATTTTTAAAGAATACATTAAGGCATTTGCGTTCGAGGCGTGTGGCGTTGAGTTAGTTGGTGATCCGATTATTCTGCCAAATCAAGCTGTGATGACATTTCTCGGTACAAACTATCGTACTGCTCAAGGCCATCATGGCAATTTTTATTTTGATGAGTTCTTTTGGACTTTTGGGTTCAATGAGCTGAACAAAGTTGCATCGGGAATGGCGCTGCATAAGAAATGGCGCAAAACCTACTTCTCTACACCATCAACGATGGCGCATGAAGCCTACAACTTTTGGACTGGCACTCGGTTCAACCGTGGTCGAGCAAAAGATCAAAAGTTAAATATTGATGTATCGCATGATGCGCTAAAAGATGGTCGCTTTTGTGAAGATCGGATGTGGCGTCAGATCGTCACGATCATGGATGCTGAAAATGGCGGATGTGATCTGTTCGATATTGAAGAGCTGCGCTTTGAATATTCTGCAGAAGAGTTTGCAAATCTATTGATGTGTCAATTCATTGATGATGGTGCATCTATTTTCCCATTGGCGATGTTGCAACCATGCATGGTCGATTCGTGGGAAGTTTGGGCGGATGACTTTAAGCCTTTTCATAGCCGTCCATTTTCAAACCAGCCTGTATGGATTGGTTATGATCCTGCCGAAAGTGGCGATAGTGCAGGCATGGTCGTGATCGCACCGCCAAAAGTCGCAGGCGGGAAATTCCGAGTATTGGAGAAAATTCAATTTAAGGGCATGGACTTTAAAAGCCAAGCTGAAATGATCCGCCAAACTACGCTGCGTTATTTCGTCACTTATATCGGGATCGACACGACAGGCATGGGCACAGGTGTAGCGCAACTGGTTAAACAATTTTTCCCGAATGTGACTGTGTTTAGCTACTCCCCTGAAGTCAAAACAAAATTGGTTCTAAAAACCATGGATGTGATACGCAGTGGTCGGTTGGAATATGACGCAGGTTGGACGGATCTCTCTCAATCATTAATGAGCATTAAAAAAACGCTCACACCAAGTCAAAAGCAAATGACTTTCACTGCAGGACGTTCTGAAGAAACAGGACATGCAGATCTCGCTTGGGCATTGATGCACGCCTTGTTTAATGAGCCTCTCGAAGGTCAATCCAATTCGAATACATCATTTTTGGAGATTTACCAATGAATCCATTTTCGACTGCAAAAAGTATTTATGATTTTGCTCGAAGTCAGATCAATCAGATGCCTGTGGTGGGTGAAAAAGTTTCGCAGCGATCTGAAGCGTTCACCTTTGGCGATCCAGTACCAGTGTTAGATGGTCGAGATATTTCCGACTACACAGAGTGCTGGTATAACGGTCGTTGGTATGAGCCTCAAGTCAGCATGGTCGGTTTGTCAAAATCCTATAAATGCACACCTTATCTGAGCAGTGGGATTTTATTTAAACGCAACATTTTGGCGAACTCATTTATTCCGCATAAGCGATTAAGTCGGAAGGCTTTCGAGCAAATTGCACTGGATTATATTTGGTGTGGTAATACTTATGCCGAAGAGATCAAATCAAGAACTGGTAGCATTATTGAATATAAGCCTGCGCTGGCTAAATATATGCGCCGTGGACTGAAAGCCGACACATTTTATTTACTTTACGATAATCATGATCGAATTGATGCGCAAGAATGGGAGTTTGATAATCGAATCTGTCATGTGCGAGAGGTCGATATTGATCAAGAAATTTATGGTGCACCTGAATATATTTCGGCATTGCAAAGTGCGTGGCTTGATGAAGCTGCAACTCTATTCCGCCGAAAATATTACAGCAATGGATCTCATGCAGGATTTATCTTGTATGTGAATGATCCTGCATCAGATCCAAACGATATCGACGAACTTCGAAATGCGTTGAAGCAAAGTAAAGGACCAGGGAATTTTCGCAATCTGTTTTACTACAGTCCCAACGGTAAAAAAGATGGTATTCAAATTTTACCAGTTTCAGAAATTGCTGCTAAAGATGACTTCGTAAATATCAAATCAACAACTCGGGACGATACGCTCGCAGCACTTCGGATCTACCCACAACTCATGGGTATTATCCCCAATAATACTGGAGGCTTTGGTTCAATCAAAGACGCATCGTATGTTTTTTATCACAATGAAATCGTTCCTCTGCAGACACGTATCGCTCAGATGAATGATTGGGCAGGTGATGAGATCGTTAAGTTCAAGAAATTTGACATGGATCTAATGACTTCATAGCAAATTAACCCATAAAAAAGAAGCACTCTGATTTGAGTGCTTTTTTTTGCCAAAAATTTAGGACATGGGCTACCAAACGCAGTCCCTCGCCCGCCTGCGAGCTATCTAAATGATGCAAAACTACTGCATATCATCCTACGCCGTGAATTTATGGGAAATACTTAGTATTAATCAGCTTTGGGCATTGTTTTTGAGGAAATGGGAATACTGCAATCCACTACACAAGATCATATTTGCTGAAATGACAGAATTTGACTGAAATTCACAGCAAAGTAGCCGACTACACCAATGTTCGTTCTTAAAAAAATCGACTATAAAAAAATAGCATATGGGGTATAGCGAACTTTTGGAGTAATAAAAGTAATAAGCAATCTAAGCTTATGAAATACATAAATAAAAATATTACATTTAGGAGTAATTTTTTGTAATAAATGAGGTAATATTTTTTAAGTAATTGAATTTATTAATATTTATTTTTAGGTTAAATCACTATTTTATACAGTAATAAATTACTTCGATATTACTTAAATATTACCTTTAGAAAATGCAGTAAGTCTATAATATTTAAATGGTTTTAAAAAATATTACTTATATTACTCCAAAATTTTTGATACCCAATATATTTTTTAGGGTAGCGAATTGTGGGAAATATCAACAAATTGATTAATTTTTATTCTTGTTCATGGGAATGTAATGGGAAGAGTTTCACGCAAATACATACATTCCTGTTGCTATTCCCTTTACTAACGTATTGATTCCATTATGTCTGCATTAAAAGATGGTGCGCCCAGCGGGACTCGAACCCACGCCACAGGCTTCGGAGACCTGTACTCTATCCAGTTGAGCTATGAGCGCATTAAGGGGAAACACATCATAGGCAATTCTCAGATGTAGGTAAAGCATCGTCTGCGTAAGCGCAGTATAATTGCCTAGATTTCAAACAGTTTGTCGTTTAAAGCGTATCCGCCATAAAGCAATCAACCACTTTCCCTTTGAGCTGTGCATTGATCAATGGGGTATTTTTCCCTTGCGAATACATAGACGAAGCTTCCATTACCCAAGATTGGTTTGGATTGACCAACACCCAACCTGATTGTGTTTGCCATTTTTCTGTGAGATGAAACACTTGAGCTGCATTGGTGGTTACGCTTTGGACCCATTGAAGTGGTGTCAACAAACCTTCATCGACGAGTTGTACACCAAGCGACACAAAACTATCAAATGCGCTAAAGCCCGACTCTGTTTCGGCAAATGGTGCCATTTTCGCTGAACTGCTGAGTGGCTCATGATGGGTACAGATCGCATCAATCACACCCGAACGCACACCTTCACGGAGCGCTTGACGATCTTGTTCCGAGCGCAGAGGTGGACGTACATGCGCAAGCGAATTAAAACCGTCAATGATTGCATCAGTTAAATGCAAATGGTGCATCGCCACATCCGCTGTCACAGGCAAACCTTTTGCTTTAGCATTGGCAATCAGTTGTACCGACTCACCGCACGACAATAGACCAAAATGCGCTTCGACACCTGTCGCTTCGATCATGTGCAGATATTTTGAAATCGCAATCGTTTCAGCGATCGGTGGAATCATCGGCAAGCCTTGTCGAGATGCGACAAAACCTTCATGTACACAACCATCTTTAGCAATTTCAGGTTCTTCGGCATAGAACACCACTTTTAAGCCCAAACCTGCGGCATATTCCATGGTACGAATCACCACATCATCATTGGCAAAAGCCGCATTGGCATTGGATACTGCAATACAACCACCTTTACGCAGTCCCGCCATATTTGCAGGTTGCTGACCATTCAAACCTTGAGTTTGTGCGCCGATAATGTGGAGATAAATACCACCATCACGCAATGCTTTTTCACGAAGTCCTGCGAGCAATGCGCCATTATCTTGGACAATTGGCTTGCTATCAGGTGGTGTGACGATATGCAAAATACCATTTTTACGTGCAGCAAGCCCTTCGGATTTGAGTGTCCCGTGCTGTTGCTGACCCGGTTCACGTAGCCGTGCACACAGATCCAACATAGTCGGCATCAGCCAATACCCTTTGCCATCGATTTGCGTGATTTGACTTTGATCAATTGCTTGTCCATCAACTAACCGCCCTTGGTCTAAATACACCGTTTGCACTTGATCGGTATTGGTAAAGGGATTTAAGACACGGACATTTTCAATTTTTACGATTTGGCTTGCTTGGTTTTGGCTTACTTTACTTGGGTTTGCTTGGACTTCGCTCACAATAGTCTCACTTTAATTTTGCAGATTATTTTCAAATTTCATTTCAGATTTACATACTCAATGTGTCGATAAAGCCTTGATGTTGCAATTGTCCTTGCATACTTAAAGCAAGCACCGCCATACGCACTGCAATGCCATTGGTGACCTGTTTTAGAATCACCGATTGCGCACCATCTGCAATACTCGAAGCGATTTCCACACCACGGTTCATCGGTCCTGGATGCATCACGACCGCATTTGGTTTAGCCAAAGCCAAGCGCTCTTCATTTAAGCCATACAACTTATAAAACTCCTGCTGTGAAGAAAGTGCTGGCGAATCAATGCGTTCATTTTGAATACGTAGCGCAATAATCACATCGCAGTCTTTCACACCTGCATCCATGTCGGTAAATAGACGCACATCCTGCGAATAATCATCAAATGCCACAGGAAGCAAGGTACGAGGACCAATCACTCGAATATCGCTACAACCTAAAGTTTGGAGCGCTGCAATATTAGAACGTGCCACCCGAGAATGTTTAATATCCCCGATAATCGCCACGCTGAGCTCTGAAAATGGTTTATTCGATTCACGGCGGATCGTCAGCATATCGAGCATGGCTTGGGTTGGATGCGCATGTCGCCCATCGCCTGCATTGATAATTGCCACATTCGGACAGACTGTTTCAGCAATAAAATGCGCTGCACCTGAAGCAGAATGACGCACCACAAAAATATCTGCCGCCATTGCCTCAAGATTCCACAAAGTATCTCGCAAAGTTTCGCCTTTACTGGTACTCGAGCGCGCAATATCAATATTTAGCACGTTGGCAGACAGTCGTTTGGCTGCCGCCTCAAAAGTAGTGCGGGTACGGGTTGAGTTTTCAAAAAATAGATTCATCACCGTGCGCCCTTCCAATAATGGCGTGGTGATCAGATTATTATTTTCATCAAAAAAACTTTGCGCAGTATCGAGGATTTTGGTGAGATTGCTCTTGCTCAAGCCTTCGATAGTAAGAAAGTGTTTGAGATTACCATCTTGATTGAGCTGAATCTGACTTGGTTGGTGTTGTGCAGCAATGTGCATATTTAAATCCTCAATCGGCGCAATCTCAAATGCGCTTATTCTAACGGAAAATCGCTCAGTTGCGCAGGCTTTTCATAGAGGAAATGGCGAAACATTTCCCAGGTCAATGAAAAGCAGATAAACAAAAAGCATTGGATAGCCTCATCACCCAATGCTTAATTTTTCATTCAATACATCATAGCATTACAGATTTGGATGAACCATTTGTGCAGGTTGCAGCACTTCATCAAATTGCTCTGCTGTCACCAAACCAAGCTCAACAGCAACTTGCTTCAATGATTTATTTTCTTTATACGCCGTTTTTGCTACTTTGGCGGCATTTTCATAGCCAATCACAGGATTTAACGCCGTCACTAACATCAATGAATTATGCAAGAAATGATCAATTTTTTCTTCATTGGCTTCTATCCCAACAGCACAATTGTCATTAAAACTATTTGCCGCATCGCCAAGCAATTGAATCGATTGCAACAAGTTATAGGCAATCACAGGCATAAACACATTTAACTCAAAATTGCCCGAAGCCCCAGCAATATTAATAGTGGTGTCATTGCCGATCACTTGTGCCACCACCATAGTCATGGCTTCACTTTGGGTTGGATTGACCTTACCGGGCATGATGCTTGAACCAGGCTCATTCTCAGGAATGCGCAGTTCACCCAAACCACAACGCGGACCACTAGCAAGCCAACGCACATCATTGGCAATTTTATTGAGGCTTGCCGCGATGGTTTTCAGTGCGCCTGATGCAAAGACCGCAGCATCACGCCCTGCTAAGGCTTCAAATTTATTCGGTGCGGTGACAAAAGGAAGTTGAGTGAGTTCTGCCAATTTTTTTGCTGATTTTTCTGCATATTCAGGATGAGCATTGAGTCCTGTACCGACAGCTGTACCGCCCAGTGGCAATTCATACAAGCCTTGTAAGGCATAATCCAAACGTGCCAAACCATGCTCAAGCTGACTGACATAGCCGCTAAACTCTTGCCCTAAAGTCAGTGGCGTTGCATCTTGCAGATGTGTTCGACCAATTTTTACGATGGATTCAAATTCAACAGATTTGGCAGCTAAGGTATTTTTTAAATTGGTGAGTGCAGGAATCAGCAATTCATTGATCTGAATCGCAGCGGCGACATGAATTGCGGTTGGGAATGAATCATTGGTCGATTGGGCACGATTGACATGATCATTGGGATGCACAGGCTTTTGTGCGCCAAGTGGCTGACCGAGTTTTTGATTGGCGACATTGGCAATGACTTCATTGCAGTTCATATTGCTTTGTGTACCTGAACCAGTTTGCCACACCACCAAAGGAAACTGACTATCCCACTGCCCGACAATGACTTCATCGGCTGCACCAACGATGGCATCGCAAATATCTTGAGGAATTTGATCTAAAGAGGCATTAGTCAGTGCAGCAGACTTTTTCACCAAGCCCATGGCACGAATCATCGCACGTGGCAGACGCTCTTGACCAATTTTAAAATTTTGCAGGCTACGCTGTGTTTGTGCGCCCCACATTGCATTGCTAGGTACGGCGACTTCGCCCATCGTGTCATGTTCAATACGTGTAGTAGACATACGTTCCTCTCTGTTGTTCGCACGATTTTGATCGTGAAAAACTTTAATTGAAGTGAATGGTATGGCTGGCAACATGTGCACATGTTTGGCTGGCGACGTCAGCTATGATGTCAGGATTTCAGCAAAAATGCATCTTAAAATTCTCGCTTTATTAGAACATCACTCTAAAAATATGCCATACAACCATTATCGATTTAAGATCATCGGTTTAGACTCGCCTGATAATATTTCCATTGATCTTCAACCATCTGCACGAGACTTCGTTCGGCTTGCCAAGTGATCGTTGCATTGAGCTTATCCAAATTACCTTTCAATTGTGCAAGCTCTTGAATTTGCTCGGTGACTTCTTGAATCTTCACCACGCCACTGCTGACATCTTCAACCTTTTCAATCAAAGCATTCAAACTATGTAATTCGGGATGACACAGGTTAAAATTTTCTAAAAAATTCTTTTGATCATTTGACCACAACATCAATTTATAAAGCGCATCCAACATATCCATAACGTGTAAATAACTGCGCTCCGCCGTCCCATCTTCGGTATTTAAAGATTGATTGAAAAGCTCAAAACCCTCTCGTTGATCTGCGACCACTTGCAGTAAATATTGAATCACTGATTTTGGAATATGTTGCGTCCATTCGCCGAGCTGTCCGTCGCTATATGCGCCAACAATATTGCCAAGTCTTAGGTTGAGAATTTGCCAATAATCATCAACCTTGAACGTATCTTGTAAAATGTGTTCGATATTCTGCTGTGCACGAATATACGGTGTACCGTGTTGATATTGGAAGTCATCTTGCTCTCTCCAATCTGTACCTGATGCGCCGTAAACAGTCAGCGAAGATAAATTCACTAAGCGACGCACACCACTACGTTGCATGGCACGCAGCACGCTCATCATACAGCTCAAATTATTATTATAATATTCAAGTGGTTTGTGCATCGATTCAGACAAACTTTTGAATCCTGCACAATGAACAACATAATCAATCGGATATTGCTCAAAGACTTTTTGCAAAGCGGGTGTATTACGCACATCCATACGCATAAATGGGATGTAGAGTTTTGTGATATACTCCAGTCGCTCCAAACTCTCCATCGAGGCATGTGATAAATTATCCACCAGTACCACTTCGTGTCCCTTGGACATCAGGTACAATGCGATATGGCTACCTAAGTATCCCAATCCACCTGTGACTAATATCATGTGATTTCCTCGATTTGGTTTTGTGCAAAATAAAGTTTAATTCATTTGATTTATATCGTGATTACACGTTAAGACATCAGATGTATACCACGACTGAGCACCGCCACGATGCATACTTTAATTTTAATTACCGCAGCGCCAACGACAAGATTAGCCTATCATGCTTTTCAACTGGCTTGTGCAATGAAAAGTAAGCAACAATCCTTTGAAGTATTTTTTTATCAAGATGCGGTCAGCATTGCAAATGCTCAGTTGTGGCGTGCCGAAGATGAACTCAACCTCACCCAAGCATGGCAAACGCTCAATGTCCCACTAAACGTCTGTGTCAGTGCAGCACTCAGTCGTGGGGTAAGTGATGCAGAAAATGCCAAACGCCATCATCTTGCACATGACAATCTTGCTGAGCACTACACTTTGACAGGTCTGGGAACACTGGCTGAAGCAATCAAAAGTGCTGATCACTTATTGCAATTTTAAATATTCAGTTTAAAGATAAACCATTAATGAATCATTCTATGCGCACAGTCTTGATTATCCTCTCAAAAAACGATCAATCCACAATCAACGTCAATGAAAGCCTGTCCGCACTCATGTTATTTGCCAGTTTTGACATCAATATCCATGTGCTATTTCGTGATGCAGGATTAAGTCTTTTGGCAAGTCAGACAACGGCGAATCTACAGCTTAAACATTTCATCAAATCTGCCAGTAAAATGGTAGAAAGTTTTGAATTTTATGACATTGAAAACCTATACATTTTAAGCAAAGATCGCCAACATCCATTATTGAAAGATTGCAAATATGCGCTTCAAAAAGTCACGCTTGACCATGCATTCATAGCGCAATTCGATCACATCATTCATTGGTAAGCGAGATTAACCAAATGAAAGAAAAAAAATTTAATCAACTCTTTATTTTACAAGCGAGTTACCACCGACTTGAGCAAGCACTTTTCGAGCTTGCCAATATTGCAACTGATCAAGATGCTGTACTTTTATTAGAAGATGCTGTGCTTGCACTGTCACTTGATGCCATTTCCCACGTCAAATCTATTTTTATCTTGAGTGCAGATGCACATATACAGCATGAAAAAATCTTAGAAAAAATGAAAATCATCGACTATGCAGACTGGGCTGAACTATTGCAATACAGTCAAAAAGTACATACTTGGCAATAGGAAATTTGGAAACTACTTATGCTCGAACTCGATCAAGACGGACATTTACAAAACTTCCAAGATTGGACACCTGAGGTTGCCCAGCAATTGGCGGATACGTTAGAGCTAACTTTGGACGCTTCACATTTCGAGATACTTTATGCACTCCGCCAATTCTATGATACATACGGATATGCACCCGCAACCCGCCCTTTGATTAAATATTTAAGCACAAAGGTCAATCCCGAGATTAGCAATCAGTTACTCATGCAACACTTTAATACAGGTCTTGTGGCACGTCACCTCACCAGACTTTCGGGTTTACCAAAACCGCCAAACTGCTTATAAAATGTAGCCTTTTGAGCATTCCCAAGATTAAAATTTAAAACAATGAGAATCATTCTGTAACTTGGACACAATTGGCAAAAGGTGATCATTTTTCACAAAAATAATTTACCTGTTCACAACAATATTTCGTTTTGTTTTTGAATTTTTTGATAGTTTTAAACATTGTAAAAAGATACAATAAAACGTATCTTGCTTCGATCAATCGGCATATTAGGCAAAACTTGTCGAGATCTTGAACATTTATAATTTTTGCAAACTTTGGAATGCCGATCATGCAAACCCGCATTTTGCTTATTCATGGACCTAATCTCAACTTACTTGGACAACGTGAGCCAGAAGTTTACGGTTCAATGACGCTCGACGACATCAATGTCCAGTTAAAACAAAAAGCAGAATCGGCTGGCGCAACGCTTGAGCATTTCCAAAGCAATTGGGAAGGCGCTATCATTGATCGCATTCACCAAGCCAGTGCTGAAAATTATCAGTTTATTATTATCAATCCAGCTGCCTTAACACACACTTCGGTCGGCGTGCGTGATGCTCTACTTGGTGTCGTCATTCCCTTTATCGAAGTACATCTCTCCAATGTGCATGCACGTGAAAGCTTCCGCCATCACTCATTCCTCTCTGACAAAGCAGTCGGTGTGATTTGTGGTCTTGGCGCACGTGGCTATGACTATGCCTTAGATTTTGCAATGCAACATTTAGCTACACAACAACAGAAATCGACGACTTAAGGAATTCATTTTTATGGATATTCGCAAGATTAAAAAACTCATCGACCTCATGATTGAGTCTGACTTACAAGCCTTAGAAGTCAAAGAGGGGGATCAAGCCATTTCTCTGACGCGTCGTAATCCTGTTGTTGCTGGAACAGCACCTGTTGCAACGACACAAAACGATGTGCCTGTGGTGAAATCTTCACGTGGTGCGATCGAAACTGCACCGATGGTTGGCGTATTCTATGCAGCACCAAATCCAGGCGAGCCTCCTTTTGTCAAAGTCGGACAAACCATTTCAGCAGGTGAAACGCTTGGCATCATCGAAGCAATGAAAATCATGAACCCGATTGAAGCCACACAAAGCGGTGTTATCGAAGAGATTTTGGTGAAAAACGGCGATATTATTCAATTCGGTCAGCCTCTATTCCGCTTTCGCCCTTAATAAGCAGTGAGGTTAGATCATGTTGCAAAAAGTACTCATTGCGAATCGTGGTGAAATTGCGCTTCGTATCACAAGAGCATGCAAAGCCTTAGGGATTAAAACTGTCGGTGTCTATTCAGATGCAGACAAAGACTTAATGCACTTACGCTTTGTAGATGAAGCGGTGTGTATTGGACCGGGCACGAGTAGCGAAAGCTATCTAAATATTCCTGCGATTATTACCGCCGCCGAAGTCACTGGTGCAGATGCAATCCATCCGGGGTATGGCTTTTTATCTGAAAATGCTGAATTTGCAGAAATCGTTGAAAGCTCAGGCTTTACCTTTATCGGACCACGCCCAGAACATATTCGCCTGATGGGCAATAAAGTATCTGCCATCGTTGCGATGAAAAAAGCGGGTGTGCCAACCGTACCGGGTTCAGCGCACGCTGTTACACCACACAATGCCCTCGCTGAAGCGAAAGAAATTGGTTTTCCATTGATCGTCAAAGCCGCAGCAGGCGGTGGTGGTCGTGGTATGCGTATCGTCGAACGTGTCGATACCCTACTTGAATCTGTACAAGCTGCACAGCGTGATGCAGAAATGTGGTTTGGTGATGATACCGTATACATGGAGCGTTTCTTACAGAAACCACGCCATGTTGAAGTGCAAGTGCTCGCTGATGGCAATGGTCATGCCATCCATCTCTATGATCGTGATTGCTCACTACAACGTCGCCACCAAAAAGTCTTAGAAGAAGCACCTGCACCAAACTTACCTGAGCAAGCTCGTGCAGATATTTTACAAGCCTGTGTCAATGCCTGTGAATTGATCCAGTATCGTGGCGCAGGGACGTTTGAGTTTCTCTATGAGGAGGGTGAATTCTTTTTTATTGAAATGAATACACGTGTTCAAGTCGAGCATCCTGTGACTGAAATGATCACTGGTATCGACATTATTGAGCAACAAATTCGTATCGCTTCTGGACTCGGTTTAAATCTTCAACAAGAAGATATCGAAGTGCATGGACATGCGATGGAATGTCGTATAAATGCCGAAGACCCACAAACTTTTTTACCATCGGCAGGAAAAGTTGAGCATTACTTTACGCCGGGTGGTGCAGGTATTCGGGTGGATTCACACCTCTATGCAGGCTATAGCATACCACCGTTCTATGATTCGATGATCGCCAAATTGATCGCTCACGGTAAAGATCGTGAAACCGCATTAGCAAGGCTTAGTCAAGCCCTAGATGAAATGGTCATCACTGGTGTGAAGACCAATATTCCGTTGCATAAGAATATTATTCTACGTGATGCAAAGTTTTGTGAAACAGCAATGGATATTCATTACTTGGAAAAGCATCTGCTTAAACCATTTATGCCCCAAGAAAAAAAGTAAGCGGATCGCTTACTTTTTTACCTAATTTATGTCAAAAGTAGGGTCTGTTGACATTTCATAAAGGTAACCAAATATAGATACAAGCTAAGGCGACAGCACTTTCAAAGTTACGCTTTAGCTTATCAAATCGTGTAGCAATTCCTCGGAAATGCTTTAACCGACAAAACGTATTCTCTACTAAGTGTCTGATTTTATATAAATACCAGTCCATATGGTCATTGTTTGATTGCGCATTGGACTTTCTCGGAATATTTGCTTTGGTATCAGTGTTTTGGATCTGTACTCTCAAACTCTCAGAGTCATATCCTTTATCTGCGCACAACGTTTCGGTTTCACTCAGGTCTAATTGCTGAACTAAAGTTGGGGCAATTTTCATATCATGAGTCGTCCCATCAGAAATGATGAACTCAATAGGATTGCCATTAGAATCAACAGCCAAATGGATTTTTGAACTATTCCCACCAATACTTTTCGAAATATCTTGATCTTTTCTACCTGAAGAATGTTGGTGTGCTCTCACGTGACTCCCATCAATGAATATCCATTCAATATCTGCATTATTAGCAAATAACTTAAATATTTTCACTAGCTTTTCGTTACTAGACCAACGATTAAATTTCTGAAATATAGAGTTTGAATTGCCAAACTCTGAGGGTAAATCACGCCAAGGACAACCTGTTCTTATGCGAAACAGAATAGCTTCTACAAAATTTCTCAAATTTGGTTTGAGATAAATATTAAATTGACGGAAAATGTTTTGTAACTTTGACCAATGTTGATCATTTAGCATTGTGCGAGGCATAGCGAGTGTAAAATTGGGTTTGGCGATTTAATTTTACTATCTCGCTATTTTTTACAGCAAATGTCAACAGACCCTATGATCCTGCTGAACACCTGAGCAATCCATTTCATTGTTGTCGTATTTGATTTGAAAAATCAGCGTCGGCAAATATTCACTGCGATTACTTGGTGCTTGATATTGATATTGCCCTATAGACCACTCTGAATCACTTTTGATCACCACATTATTTTCACCACTAAAATTATAATACTCGACACAGCTTTGGTTTTTTGGGATTTCCATGCCCCATAAGCCCATAATCTCAGGTCGTGTTTGAATATTAATTTTTGAACTGTTGGCAGCAGCGACGAGCTCTTGCGCCTCATCATTAGTCATTTGTTCATTATTTTGCGCCTGTGCAGCCTGCGTGTCCGCAGTTTGCGCCAAAGTGAGCGTACTTGATACGCCAAGCGACAACAACATTGCTGTCATAACTACATTTTTTTTCATCACAGTCATGTCAAATCAAAAACTATCCTCAAGCAAACTTAGCACAGTTTTTTGAAAATGTGTTTTAGTTTAACGATATAAAACAATTCAGCGCATTGTTTCTTCCCATTCGTAATAGCGCCATCAATAATGAAATTTATTCTTTATATAAGGGTCTAGATAACTTTAGAGTGGATTTTCCCTTAATTCTTTAAGTAGTTTAGCATAAAGATTTTCATGTCGATGGTTAAACCTAAACTCACATTCTT
>LUMV01000038.1_pt1 | contig 37100 bp, 31 predicted proteins | sample 729731 | NCBI WGS metagenome assembly LUMV01 (sample SAMN03860301, study PRJNA289734) | marine metagenome | biome: seawater column; feature: ocean; material: water; isolation source: Red Sea water column Station 192 - depth 200m | place: Saudi Arabia: Red Sea | collected 2011-10-15 | depth 200 m
GCGCGGGTGATCGCGCCTTCTTCGCGGCTGAGCTCGCTCATCGTTCGTCCTCCCGGTTCCCCGTGGGCACGGTCGCGGCACGGGCTCGTCGATGCTGGTAGGACCAGACTAGGACATCTGGTCAGTTCTGACTATCCCGTTCTCAGGGACGTGAGAGCCGCCGGCCGGTCGTCGCGAGCCGTCGGGCGTCAGGACGACGTGAGGACGCGCATCCAGTCGAACAGCCCGCTGACCAGCGGGAACGCGCCGACGACGGCGACGAACGCCAAGCCCTCCGCGATCTCGGCGCTGCGCGACCACCACACGGAGGTCCAGCCCCGGCCGGCCGAACGGGCCACGAGGGCGAGGACCAGACCGAGGAGGACGGCCACGGTCGCGCCGGCGACACGGGCGTCGTCGCCCACCTCGAGCAGCAGCGACGCGGCGGTGGCCAGGAGGAGCGCGGTGCCGGTGGTGCGCTGCCAGCGACGCGCCTGCTGGGCCCGCAGGGTGCGACCGCTCAGCACCAGTGCGGCACCGGTGGCGGCGCAGACGAGGGTGGCGCCGACGTCGCGGGCGCCGTCGGTGGGGGCGAGGAGCAGCCAGGCTCCGCTGGCCGCGACCAGCAGGGAGCACACGACCGTGGCCGCGCCGACGAGCCGCAGCGCACGCAGGGCGACGGCGCGCACGTCGTCCTCGCGGACGACGCCGCGGAAGGAGCGGCGCGGCTGCTCGCGCGCGGTCCAGGCCGTGACGGCGAGCCGCTGCAGGTCCACGAGCACGTGGTCCGGAACGTCGACGACGAACGACGGCAGCAGGCGCGCGCCCAGCACGGCGGCCAGCAGGACGAGGGCGGCGAGGGTGGTCGTCGACCAGTCCGCCAGGAGCGTGACGGTCGCGAGCAGCGCGACACCGACGCCGGCGACGAGCTGGACCGCCAGCTCCTCGTCGGCGACGCCCGGCACGGCCGCGCGCAGGGCGGCGCTGCCGCACGCCACGGCCAGGCCCGCCACCGTGACGGCCAGCGTCGTCGCACCGGCCTGGCCGGGCGGGAGCTGCAGGACGACGGCCGCGGCGAGGAGCAGCGGCACGACGGAGAGCCAGGCGCGGTCGTGCGCGCCGGCCGGGACGCGGAGGCCGACGATCCCTGCCACGGCGAGGACGACGAGCGCGAGCGCGCCGGAGGCGGCGTCCGCGGCGGTGCCGCCGGTCAGGGCACCGGCCGTGGCGGCGAGCAGACCGGCCACGGCCACGGCGCCCGGGGCGAGCCGGGCGACGACGGAACCCGTCGCGGACCTCGCGGCCCGGTCGGTCGGTGGAGCGAGGGCGGGCAACGGGGCGACCGTCGACGTGGCGGGAGCGGCGGGCTGCGCGCGTCGGCCGCGCGACCCCCGACCCGTCGGGGCGGTGCTCACGGGGGCGGCGTCGGCGTCGACCGCGACCAGCAGGTCGCCGTGCTCCAGGCGCGCGGCGTGCACCGAGGTGGTCGGGTCGAGGGCGCGCCCGGTGGCCGTGCTCAGGAGCACCGGACCGCTGCCCGTCTGGTCGCGGAAGCCCACCGCCACGGCGCCGACGTCGGCCCACCGGGGCACGGCGAGGTCGACCCGTCCCGCGTCTCCGACGACGCTCAGCCGGATCGTGGCCAGCGCGGTGCTCTCGCTCATGCGACCCCCTTCGGGGACAGTGTGACCGATCAACGGCCCGTCCGGGGGGTCGGGCGCGGCTACGATCGTGCGGCGGGGGCGCCGTGCCCCTCCCCGAGACCCACCAGGAGGTCGTGTGGCCACCACGCTGCAGCGCGGACGTCGAGTCGAGCCGCCCCGGGTGCCCGAGGGTGCCCTGGAGCTCGACCCGCCCCCGGAGCTGGCGCCGCACGAGGGCATCGGCGGTGCGCTCATGATGGCCCTGCCGATGCTGGCGAGCGTCGGCTCGATCGTCTTCGTGGCCTCCAGCGGGGGCGGTGCGCGCGGCTTCATCGCCGCGGGCATGTTCCTCCTCGCGACCCTCGGCTTCGTGGCCGTCAGCGTCGAGCGCCAGCTCAAGCAGCGCCGGACGCAGGTCGGCGGGTCGCGCCGGGAGTACCTGCAGTACCTGTCGACCGTGCGGGCCCGCGTGCGTGCGGCCGCCGACGCCCAGCGCGACGGTCTCACGTGGCTGCACCCCTCGCCGTCGGCCCTCGCCGCCGTGGCCGAGGAGGGCAGTCGGCTGTGGGAGCGTCCGGCCGACGACCCGCACGCCCTCCACGTCCGCTACGGCACGTCGACCCAGCCGCTCGCGCTGGAGCTCGTGCCGCCCACGACGACCTCGATCGACCAGGTCGACCCGGTGTGCGCGTCGGCGCTGCACCGGCTGCTGTCCGTCCACCGCGCGCAGCCCGACCTGCCCGCCGCCATCGACCTGTCGGCGTTCAGCCGCGTCGAGCTGCTGGGCTCCGTCGAGCACGTGCGTGCCCTCGCCCGGTCGCTCGTCTGCGAGGCCACCGCGTTCCACGCCCCGCAGGGCCTGGTCGTCGCGGTCCTGGCCGACGACGACGCCGCCCGCGACTGGGACTGGGTCAAGTGGCTGCCGCACGCGCACAGCGAGCGCGAGAGCGACGCGGTCGGCCCGGCCCGCATGATCGCATCCTCGCTCGACGACCTCGCCGCGATGCTGCCGCAGGAGGTCGTCGACCGGCCGCGCTTCGGCGCCGACCAGCCGGTCGAGGGCCCGCACGTGCTGCTCGTGGTCGACGGTCCGGCGCTGCCGCCGGGCAACCACCTCGTGCCCGAGGAGGGTGTCCACGGCATGACCGTGATCGAGCTCCCCGAGTCCTGGGGCGAGCTCGAGGACCCGACCCGGCTGCGGCTGGAGCTCGTGCAGGCCGACCGCGGCGCCGTCGGCGTCACGGCCTGGCGGCGCCACGACGAGCCCGTCAAGGGGCACGCCGACCAGCTCGACCGGGAGAGCGCCGAGGCCTTCGCGCGCCGCCTCGCGCCGCTGGCGAGCACCGAGGGTCCCGTCCGCGAGGACGCGACGTCGACGACGCCCGACCTCACCGACCTGCTCGGTCTCGGCGACGTCCGCACGCTCGACGTCGCCGACGGGTGGCGGTCCCGGCCGGCGCGCGACCAGCTGCGCGTGCCGATCGGCGTGGGGCCCACGGGCGCGCCCGTGCACCTCGACCTGAAGGAGTCCGCCCAGCAGGGCATGGGTCCGCACGGCCTGGTCATCGGCGCGACGGGGTCGGGCAAGTCCGAGCTGCTGCGCACGCTCGTGCTCGGGCTCGCGCTCACGCACTCCAGCGAGCAGCTCAACATGGTCCTCGTCGACTTCAAGGGCGGTGCGACGTTCGCCGGGCTGACCGACATGCCGCACGTCGCGGCGGTGATCACGAACCTGGAGGAGGAGCTCGACCTCGTCGACCGCATGCAGGACGCGATCTCCGGAGAGATGGTCCGCCGCCAGGAGCTCCTGCGCCGCGCGGGCAACTACGCCTCGCTGCGCGACTACGAGAAGGCGCGCGCCGCCGGCGAGCCGCTCGACCCGCTGCCGTCGTTGTTCATCGTCGTCGACGAGTTCAGCGAGATGCTCGCCGCGAAGCCGGAGTTCATCGACCTCTTCGTCGCCATCGGTCGCCTGGGCCGCTCGCTCGGCATCCACCTCCTGCTCGCGTCGCAGCGTCTCGAGGAGGGTCGCCTGCGCGGGCTCGAGAGCCACCTGTCCTACCGGATCGGCCTGCGCACGTTCTCCGCCGCGGAGTCGCGCACGGTGCTCGGCGTCCCCGACGCCTACGAGCTGCCGTCGGTGCCGGGCCTGGGGTACCTCAAGGCCGACGGCGAGATGGTCCGGTTCAAGGCCGCGTACGTCTCCGGCCCGCCGCCGCGGCGCGCCAGCATCGGCGAGGACGAGTCGCGCTCCCAGGCGCGCGCGATCCTGCCCTTCACCGCCTCCCACGTGCTCGCGCCGACCGACCTGGCACCTGCCGACGACGGACCCGTGCCCGCCCCGGTGCCCGCCTCGACGTCGTCGGCCTCGGTGCTCGACATCGCCGTCGACGCCATGCACGGCCGCGGGCCGCTCGCGCACCAGGTGTGGCTGCCGCCGCTCGACGTGCCCGACACCCTCGACGGGCTCCTCGGCGACCTCACGCCGACCGACGGCGGTGGCATGCTCTCGGCGACGTGGCGTGCGCACGGCGGTCTGCGCGTCCCGATCGGCACCGTCGACCGGCCGCGCGAGCAGCGTCGCGACCAGCTCGTCATCGACCTCTCGGGCGCCGGCGGACACGCCGCCGTCGTCGGCGGTCCGCGCAGCGGCAAGAGCACGCTGCTGCGCACCATCGTCGCCAGCATCGCGCTGTCGTCGTCACCGCGCGACAGCCAGGTGTACGTGCTCGACTTCGGCGGCGGCACGTTCGCCGGCCTCACCGACCTGCCGCACGTCTCGGGCGTGGCCACGCGGGCCGAGCCCGATGTCGTGCGTCGCGTGCACGCGGAGGTCAGCGGCATCATCGACCGTCGCGAGGCGTACTTCCGCCGCAACGGCATCGACTCGGTCGAGACGTACCGTGCCCGTCGGCGCGAGGGCCAGGCCGACGACGGCTACGGCGACGTCTACCTCGTCGTCGACGGCTGGGGCACGTTGCGCTCGGACTTCGACATGCTCGAGATGGAGCTGCAGTCGCTCGCGCAGCGCGGTCTGACGTTCGGCGTGCACGTGCTCGCGGCGGCCGGACGCTGGGGCGACTTCCGGGCCGCCATGCGCGACGTCTTCGGCACCCGGCTGGAGCTGCGCCTGGGCGACCCGACGGACTCCGAGGTCGACCGCAAGGTCGCGCAGCTGGTGCCCGCGGAGCGCCCCGGGCGCGGTCTCGTGACGACCAAGCACCACTTCCTCGCGGCGCTGCCGCGGCTCGACGGCCGGGGCGAGGCGCGCGACCTCGGCCCGGCGGTCGTCGACCTGGTCACGCGCGTCAGGGACTCCTGGGGCGAGGGCGGGCCCAAGCTGCGCCTGCTGCCCGACCGGATCTCGCTGGAGCGGGTGCGCGAGCTGGCGCGGGTCGGCGACGACGACCGCCGCGTGCTCGTGGGGGTCGACGAGCGCGACCTGGCGCCCGTCGGCCTCGACCTCGACGCCGAGCCGCACGCGCTGCTGTACGGCGACGGCCGCTCCGGCAAGAGCGCGTTCCTGCGCGCCTACGCCCGTGAGGTCATGCGCACGCGCGGTCCGCGCGAGGCGCAGCTCGTGGTCGTCGACTACCGGCGTTCCCTGCTCGGAGAGGTGCCGGACGAGTGGCGGATGGAGTACGTGTCGAGCGCGGCGCAGCTCGAGCCCGTCGTCAACGGGCTGGCGCAGTTCCTGCAGGGCCGGATCCCCGGTCCCGACGTCACGGCCGAGCAGCTGCGCGAACGGTCGTGGTGGAGCGGGCCTGAGGCGTTCGTCCTCGTCGACGACTACGACCTGGTGGCGCCGCAGTCGCAGTCGCCGCTCGCCCCGCTCGTGCCGCTGCTGGCGCAGGCGCGCGACGTCGGCCTGCACGTCGTGGTCGCGCGGCGCGCCGGCGGTGCGGCGCGTGCGGCCTACGACCCGGTGCTGCAGACCCTGCGCGACCTCGCCCAGCCTGGTCTGCTGCTGTCGGGTCCCCCCGAGGAGGGTCCGCTCATCGGCGGTGCCCGACCGAAGCCCGCGCAACCGGGCCGGGCCCAGCTCGTCACGCGCGACCGCGGCCTGGAGATCGTCCAGCTCGCCTGGGCCGAGCCCACCGCGTAGCCAATCGTGAGGACGGGTGAGGCCTAGGGGGCCGTCGCGCCGATCGGGTTGGGGTAGGTGATCGCGCCGGAGGCGACGACGGACCGGGCCGCGGCGGCGAGGGCGGGCTCGACGGCCACGGCGTGTGCCGTCGCCTCGGTGTCGAGCGCGGCGTCGACGGCCCGGTCGGTGGCGTCCTCGAGGCGCTCACGGGCGGCGCGCCCGGTGTCGGTGCCGTGCCCGTCGGCGTCGACCCATCCGCGTCGGCGCAGGTCCTCCAGCGCCGCGGCCCACTCCTCTTCGGTCCAGCCGCGGATCTCGCGCTGACGCTGAGGCGCACGACCGAGCGCGACCTGGAGGGCGTTCGCGGCGGCCCCGCCGAGCCCGGCGGTGACGAGCACCGACACGTGCGCGTCGCCGCGCAGCTCGCGCAGCACGCTGGCGTGGCGCCACAGCGCACCGAGTGCGTCGTCGGGCACCGGCAGCGAGCGCTCCGCGGCGGCCAGTGGCTTGCCCGCGAGGTCCACCCGCTCCGCCACCCCGGCCAGCCGTTGCGCCAGTGCCGCGACGTCGTGCCCGCCGAGCCCGGGGGCCAGCGCGTCGCGCGCCAGGGCGAGTCGGGTGTCGAGCACGTCGCCGACGTCGGCCAGGCGCCACGCGTCGGGGACCACCCGCTCGACGAGCCGGGGCGCGAAGCCGTGGAACGTCGCCACGACGACCGGCGCCGCCGGGGTGCCCAGCGCCGCGGACCGCGACGCGGCGTAGCCCATCCACCAGCCCTTCAGGCCCACGGCCTCGTAGCGCTCGCGGGCGTCGGGGGCGAAGTAGACGACCGAGTGCAGCGCCTCGACGGAGCGCCAGAAGTCGGTGAGGGGGTGCATGGAGGCCAGTGTGCCGGGTGGGCAAGGAGGTGCCGCAGCGGACGGTCGCCTGGCCGTGACGGCCGATCGACGCCTGAGCGTGTGAGGGGTGTCACCTGAGGTTGCCCGGTCGGTCCTCGCGGTGATTAGGTAAGCCTTGCCTTCAAAAGGGGCACCTCACCACCTCTCGGGGAAGGAGCACGGTGGACAGCCACGTGTTCAGCCCGGCCAACGCCGAGCACTATGCCACGACCATGCGACGCGGGATCGACGTCCTGACCGACCACCTCGCCTCGGTCGAGCAGCCCTTCAGCGGACGCAGCGTCGCCGACGTCGCCCGCACCGTCGACGCCGTCGACCTCGACCAGCCGGTCGACGTGGAGAGCGCGCTCGCCGAGCTGCGCGACGTCTACCTCGACGACGCCGTCTGGTTCCACGACGCCGGCTACGCGGCGCACCTCAACTGCCCGGTCGTCGTGCCGGCCCTGCTCGCCGAGCTGTTCGTCTCGGCGGTCAACTCCTCGCTCGACACCTGGGACCAGAGCGCCGGCGGCACGCTCATCGAGCGCCGCCTCGTCGACTGGACCACCGGCCGCATCGGCTTCGCCGACGGCGCCGACGGCGTGTTCACGTCGGGCGGCACGCAGTCGAACCTGCAGGCGCTGCTCATGGCGCGCGGCGAGACGTTCCTGCGCGGCCACGTCGACCCCGGCCTCGCCTACAACGAGAGCCTGTCGAGGTTCCGCGTGTTCTGCTCGCGCGACGCGCACTTCAGCGTCCAGAAGTCGGCCACCATCCTGGGTCTCGACGCCGACGCGGTCGTCCCTGTCGACGTCGACGCGCGGCACCGGCTGGACCCCGTCGCCCTGGAGCGCGCGCTGCACGACTGCCTCGCGCACGGGCTCGTCCCGATGGCCGTCGTCGCGACCGCCGGCACCACGGACCTCGGCGCGATCGACCCGCTCGGGCCGGTCGCCGACCTCTGCGCCGAGCACGGCGTGTGGATGCACGTCGACGCCGCCTACGGGGGAGGGCTGCTCGCGTCGCGCCGACGTCGGCACCGGCTCGACGGGATCGAGCGCGCCGACTCCGTCACCGTCGACTTCCACAAGACCTTCTTCCAGCCGGTCAGCGCGAGCGCGGTGCTCGTGCGCGACACCGGGGCGCTGCGGCACGTGACCTACCACGCCGAGTACCTCAACCCCCGCACGGCGAACCTGCCGAACCAGGTCGACAAGAGCATGCAGACCACCCGTCGCTTCGACGCCCTCAAGCTCTGGATGACGCTGCGCACCATGGGCGCCGACGCCGTCGGCGACGGCTTCGACACCGTCATCGACCTCGCCCACGCGGCGGCCGACTGGGTCCGCGAGCAGGACGACCTCCTGCTGCGCGCCGAGCCCGAGCTGAGCACCGTCGTGCTGCGCTACCAGCCCGACGGTGTCGACGACGACCACGCCGACGAGCTCAACCCGCGGATCCGCCAGGCCCTCTGGCGCGACGGGCGTTGCGTCGTGGCGGGCACCAAGGTCGAGGGTCGGTCCTGGCTCAAGCTCACCCTGCTCAACCCGGCGACCACGCTCGACGACGTCGTGCGGGTCCTCGAGCGCGTGCGGGCCGCCGGCGACGACCTGCTCGAGCACGACCGTCAGGGGGTCGCGTCGTGACCGGGCCAGCGTCTGATCGCCGCCCACGGCCCGGCACCCCCGCCGGGGACGTGCTCGACTTCGTCGCCGTCGGCGCGGGGCCCTTCAACCTCGGCCTGGCCGCCCTCGCCGAGCCCGCCGGCCTGCAGGGCGTGGTGCTCGAGTCGCGCGAGGAGACCACCTGGCACGGCGGCATGATGCTGCCCGAGGCGACCCTCCAGGTGCCGTTCATGGCCGACCTCGTCACCATGGCCGACCCCACCTCGCCGTACTCCTTCCTGGCCTTCCTTAAGGAGACCGGACGGCTCTACCCGTTCTACATCCGCGAGAGCTTCTACCCGTTGCGTCGCGAGTACGACCGGTACCTGCGCTGGGCGGCCGAGCGGCTCCCGGTGCTGCTCGGCCACCACGTGCAGTCGGTGCGCCGCGACGGCGACCTCTTCGCCGTCACCGCCCTCACCGCCGACGGCCCGACGACGCTGCTGGCCCGGCACGTCGTGCTGGGCGTCGGCACGACGCCGCACGTGCCCGACGCGGCACGCGCGGCCTGTGACGCCGACGGCGGTCTCGCGATCCACTCCGCCGAGTACCTCCAGCGCAAGGAGCAGCTCCAGGAGAGCGGGTCGATCACCGTCGTCGGCAGCGGCCAGAGCGCCGCCGAGGTCTATCGCGACCTGCTGGAGGACGCGCGAGACCGCGACTACCGGCTGACGTGGGTGACGCGGTCGCCGCGGTTCTTCCCGATGGAGTACACGAAGCTCACGCTGGAGATGACGTCGCCGGAGTACACCGCGTACTTCCAGTCGCTGCCGACCACGACGCGCGACCGGCTCGTCGTCGAGCACAAGCCGCTCTACAAGGGCATCAGCGGCGACCTCGTGGACGACATCTACGACACGCTCTACCGCCTGGGCCTCGACGGTCCGGTGCCCACGGACCTGCTGGCCGGCACGACGCTGACCGCCTCCCGCTGGGACGAGGGGGCGGGACGCTTCTCCCTGGAGCTGCGCCACGACGAGACGGACCAGGCGTTCACGCTGGACACGGCGTCGCTCGTGCTCGCCACCGGCTACCGGGCGCAGCTGCCCGACCTCGTGGAGCCGCTGCGCGAGGGGCTGCACTGGGACGAGCGTGGCCGCTACGCCGTCGCCGCCGACTACACGATCGACGCCGAGCACCGCGTGTTCGTGCAGAACGCCGAGGAGCACACGCACGGCTTCGTCGCGCCCGACCTCGGCATGGGCGCGTTCCGCTCGTCGATCATCGTCAACGCCATGGCCGGACGCGAGGTGTACGCCGTCGAGGAGCGGATCGCGTTCCAGACGTTCGGGGCGCCGACGTCCGACCGCGACGGCGGAGCCCGCGCCGACGGGATCCGCAGCCTGACGGGGGTGGACCGATGAGGATCGAGCTCGAGCCGCTCGACGTCGAGCGCGACGTCGACCTGCTGCACGCGTGGGTCACGCACCCGCGGTCGCGGTTCTGGATGATGCAGGGCGCGAGCGTCGACGACGTGCGCCGCGAGTACGCCGACATCGTCGCCAGCCCGCACCACGACGCGTGGCTGGGTCGGGTCGGCGACGGCCCCGGCGGGGGTGCCGGGCCGTGGGCGGCGAACGGCACCGGGGGTGCCGGGCCGTGGGCGGCGAACAGCACCGGGGGTGCCGGGCCGTGGGCGGCGAACAGTCCAGCGTTCCTCGCGGAGACCTACGACCCCGCCCGCTCCGCGCTGAGCGCGGTGCTGGACGTGCGACCCGGCGACCTCGGGATGCACGTGCTGGTGGCCCCCACGGACACGCCGGTGCACGGCTTCACGGCCGAGGTCTTCGCCGCGGTCATGCGGCACTGCTTCGCGCTGCTCGGCCACGCCGACGAGCCGACGGCGCGGGTCGTGGTCGAGCCCGATGCCGCCAACACGGCCATCCACGCGCTGAACGCGCGGGCCGGGTTCGTTGTCGAGGGGGAGGTGCAGCTGCCCGACAAGCGGGCCCTGCTCAGCACCTGCACGCGCGAGCAGTGGGAGCGCAGCGAGCTCGGTGCGGCGGTGGTGGCCCGATGAGCACCGTCGTCGACCTGCACGCGACGTCGCAGGAGGCGTTCGACGCCGCCGACCACCTGGAGCCGGTCACGCTGGAGCGCGCGCAGCGGCGGCTCACCGCCAAGGCCATCGGCGAGCTGACGCACGAGCGTCTGCTGTCGCCGACGCCCGTGCCCGACGCCGCCGGCTGGTGGGAGGTGCGGACGGTCGCGTCCGTCTGGCGCTTCCACGCGCACGTGCACGAGCCCGAGCACTGGTCGGTCGACCCGGCGTCGCTGCTGCGCGCCGACGTCGAGCAGGACGTGACGCGTCCCGTCGACGTGCTCGAGCTGGTGGCCGAGCTGCACGAGGAGCTCGGCATCCCCGACCACCTGGTCGCCGTGTACCTGGAGGAGCTCAGCGCGACCCTCGCCGCGGCGTGCTGGTCCGACGTGCACCACGACCACAGCGCCGAGGACCTCCTCGACGCCGATCTGGCCACGACCGAGGCGGCCATGCACGAGGGCCACCCGGCGTTCATCGCCACGAACGGCCGCATCGGCTACGGCCTCGACGACTACCGTGCCTACGCGCCGGAGACCGGCAGCGAGGTGCACCTGGTGTGGCTCGCCGTCCGCCGCGAGCACACGGTGCTGGCCGTCGGCGACGGGATCGACGAGGACACCCTCTACGCGGGCGAGCTCGACGCGGACGAGCGCGCCGGGTTCGAGCTGCGGCTGCGGTCGCTGGGGCTCGACCCCCGCGACTACCTGCTCGTGCCGGCCCACCCGTGGCAGTGGACCAACAAGCTGGCCATCACGTTCGCCGCCGACGTGGCGCGTCGTGACGTCGTGCCGCTCGGCCCAGGCCGCGACGCCTACCGCGCGCAGCAGTCGGTGCGCACGTTCCTCAACGTCTCCGACCCGTCGCGCCTGTACGTCAAGACCGCCCTGTCGGTGCAGAACATGGGCTTCATGCGGGGGCTGTCGCCGCACTACATGCGCGGCACCCCGGCCATCAACGACTGGGTGCACCGGCTTCCGCGCGCTGCTGATCGGGGAGACGCTAGCCGAGCCGTTCGACGATTGGTCCGAACTCCTCCCCTGCGACCGCGCGCTGGCGGTGGCGGGCGAGCGCGCCGCGACGATGGCGTCGCTGCTGCACCGCGACCGCGACGGTCGCAGCCTGGTCGCGGCGACGGTGCGCGCGTCGGGCCTCGACCCGGCCGACTGGGTGCGGCGCTACCTCGACGTCTACCTGCGTCCGGTCGCGCACTGCCTGTGGGCGCACGACCTGGCCTTCATGCCGCACGGGGAGAACCTCATCCTGGTGCTGCGCGACCACGTGCCCGTGCGCGCGTACATGAAGGACGTCGGCGAGGAGGTCGCGCTGCTCGTCGGCGACGGCCCCGAGGCGCACCCCGAGCACGAGCTCCCCGAGGCGGTGCGCCGCATCCGGGCCACCGTGCCGGAGGGTCAGCAGTCGCTCGCGGTGCTCACCGACGTGCTCGACGGGTTCCTGCGGTTCCTCGCCGCGATCCTCGCCGACGACGGTGTGCTCCCGGGCGCCGACTTCTGGACGGTGGCCGCGGAGTGCCTGCGCGACCTGCAGGCCGACCACCCGGAGCTGGCCGACCAGCACGCGCGGTACGACCTGCTCGCCCCGGACTTCGAGCACTCCTGCCTGAACCGGCTGCAGCTGCGCAACACGCTGGAGATGGTCGACCTCGCGGACCAGGCGACGTCGCTGCAGCTGGTCGGCCGGCTCGCCAACCCCCTGCACGGCCGATGACCGCCGTCCCGCACCCGGGTGGGCTCCCGGCGCATCTCTCGGGCGGGACACGCCGGGGGCCCTCCCGGGCGCGGGACGCGAGGGGGCGGGCATGAGCGTGCTCACCGTGCGGGCCGCCTCGCTCGAGGCGCTCGCCTTCGAGCAGGGTCGCCGGACCGTCGAGGTCGCCGAGGACCGTCTGCTGGAGGACCTCGCCCACGTGCAGGCCGTCACGGGCACCGTCTGGGACGAGTTCTGGAGCCGGTCGCTGCTCGTGCGCACCGCGCGACGCGCGCACGAGCGGCTCGACGACGAGACGCGCGGCTTCGTCGACGCCTACGCGGCGGGGGTGCGGGCCGCGGGGATCGAGGACTGGCAGGACTGGACGTCGCTCGGCGTCTTCGCCGTCCACCACGCGCTCTTCGGCTCCCTCGGCCACCACCTGTGGCGGCGTCACGCCGCGCGCGTGCTCGGCTCCGACGCGGCGCGCGCGCTCGCGCAGGAGGTGCCGGCCCTCTCGGGCAGCAACGCCTGGGTCGTGGGAGGCCGCAGGTCGACCGACGGTGCGCCGCTCATCGGCGCCGACCCGCACCGCATCGTCACGGTGCCCAGCGTCTACCAGCGGGTCCACCTCGTGGCCGGCGACGCCGACGTCGACGTCGTCGGGCTGACGTTCCCGGGCGTGCCGGGGGTGCAGCACTTCGGGCACACCGGCACGGTCGCGTGGGCCATCACCAACGCGATGGCCGACACCCAGCGGCTCGTCGACGTCGAGGCCGACACGCCGCGCGACGTCGTCGAGGGCGTGTCGGTGACGGCCGACGGCCCGATCGTCCTCGAACGTCCGGACGGCTCCGGCGTGGCGGTGCGCAGCGTGCCGTGGCTGCTGGACGACCTCGGGTTCGCGGCCTTCGTGCCGCTGCTGCGCGCCCGCACCACCGCCGACGTCGACGCCGCCCTCGACCACTGGGTCGAGCCGGTCAACGACGTGCTCGTGGCCGACGTCGACGGTGCCGTGCTGCACCGGGTCGCCGGCCGGGTGCCGTGGCGCGAGACGTCGGGCGAGTGGTCGGGCTGGGTCGTGCCGCACCGCCGACGGGTGGGGCCGACCGAGCACGCCGTGGTCGCCAACCACCGGCAGGGCGGGCACAGCGCCGCGCTGGCCGACGAGCTCGCGCCCCCGCACCGCGGCCGTCGCCTGCACCAGCTGCTCGCGTCGTCGCCGACGCTCGATGTCGAGACCGGCGCGGCGCTGCACGCCGACACGCTCCTGCTGCCGGCCGCGCACTGGCAGCGCAGGCTGGGGGAGCTGGCGATGTCGTCGGAGCCGGCCGAGGTGCGCCAGGTGCGTGACCGGCTCCTTGCCTGGGACGGGCACATGGACGCCGCGTCGAGCGACGCCGCCCTGTTCGCGCTGCTGCGGTCCGCCGTCGTCCGACGTCTGGTCGCGCACCCCGCGCTCGCCCCGCTGCACGAGCCGTCCGACGACCCGTGGACGGGCCCCGAGGAGCTGTTCGCGCCCTGGCTGCGCCCCGAGCCGCGCGTGGCGCTCGCGCTCGACCGCTGGCTCGAGGACCCGACGGCGGCGTCACCGCTGCTCACGTCGTTCGACCTCGACTGCACGCTGCTCGCCGCGCTGCGCGAGGTCGCGCCGTCGGCGGGCGACGTGGGGCCCTGGGGCGACGTGCACACCTTCACGACCCCCGACGGCGAGGTGCTGCGGCTCGGCGGCGACGACGGCTGCGTGCTGTCGACGTCGTCGCTGCCCGGCCTGGACGACCGGGTGTGGCGCGGCCCGGTCGCGCGACTGGTGTGGAGCCTCGGCGACCGGTCGCGCAGCCGCTGGACCCTGCCCGACGAGACGGACGTGTGGGCGGCGGGCTCGACGTCGCCCCTGGAAGAGGACCTCGCATGACGTTCACGCACCGCCCGCTCGACCCGGTGGCCGACCTCGACCTGGTCCACGGCTGGGTGACGCAGGAGCGCGCCGAGTTCTGGGGGATGACCGACCACACGCGCGAGGAGGTCGGGGAGGTGTACGCCTACCTCGACTCCCTGTCGACGCACCACGCGTACCTCGTCCACGAGGTGGCCGCGGCGCCTCACGATGCGGTGCCGGTCGCGATCTTCCAGACCTACGAGCCGCAGCACGACCCGGTGGGGGAGGCGTACGCGGTGCAGGAGGGGGACCTCGGTGTGCACCTCTTCGTCGGCCCCGGCGAGCCAAGGCCGGGCTTCACGGGCTCGCTGGTCGCCTACGTACGACATGTGCTGATGGCCGACCCCGCCGTCCGTCGGCTCGTGGTCGAGCCCGACGTCCGCAACGAGCGCTCCGTGTCGCGCTTCCTGCGCGAGGGCTTCGAGCGCGGCCCCGTCGTCGACCTGGGCCACAAGACCGCCCAGCTCGCCTTCCTCCCCCGCCCCACCTGACCCCCGCGCCGCGCACGTTTACGTGGGGCCCCACGTAAACGTGCGATAGCGACGCATGTTTGCGGTGGGGGGAGCGTGTTTGCGTGGGGCCCCACGCAAACGGTCACGGTGTGAAGGGGTGGCCGGTGGCCGCGTCGTACAGCTCGACGTCGGCGAGGGGGACGGTGCGGCGGGAGACGCCGACCTTGGTCCACGTGAACCCCTCGGGCGGGTCCTCCCCGGGAGCGGTCACCGCGACGAGGTGCACACCGTCCACCCCGTCCTCGAACGCGGCCACGTAGTCGGCGGCACCCCCGCCGGGCAAGAGGTACCGGGCGCGGAGGCCGACGTGGGGCGCCGGGCGCACCGGGCCGCGACCGTTGCGCCAGCCGTAGGCGGGGGTGTCGTAGAAGGAGATGACGCGACGTCGACCGTCGGCCTCGAGGCGCCACAGCTCGGCCCCCGACGGCGCCCGCGTCTCGCGGAGCACGCCGTCGACGACCTCGACGCCGGGCAGCTCGGGCAGCACCAGGAAGTCGACGAACCGACCCGCTCCGGGCTCCGGGTCGGGGTGGTCGAACGCCGCCCGCGCCGCGTCGGCGTCGGCGTACGTCGCCTGCTCGAGCGGCACGACCGGACCGCCGACGACGTCGAGCCCCTCGAGCACGACGCCCGTGGTCTGCGCCGGGGTGAGCAGCGCGAACCAGCGCCGCCGCACGGTGGGGGTCACGGGACGAGCAGGACCTTGCCGGTCGCGCGACGCTCGTCGATCTCGGCGAGCGCCTGCGCGGCGTCGTCGAGGCCGAACGTGGCGCCGATCGGCGGCGTCAGCGCACCTGAGGCCAGGTGCGGGGCGATCGCGGCCCACTCCTGTGCCACGTGCCCGGGGCGGGCGAGCGCGTAGGCACCCCAGCCGACGCCGACGACGCTGAGGTTGTTGAGCAGCAGCCGGTTCACCTTGACCTCGGGGATGTCGCCCGCGGTGAAGCCGACGACCAGCAGGCGGCCGTCCTCGCGCAGGCTGCGCAGGGAGTCGGTGAACCGGTCGCCGCCGACGGGGTCGACGACGAGGTCGACCTTGCCCGACGCCTTCACCGCGTCGAGGAAGCCGTCGGCGAGCACGAACTCGTCGGCGCCCGCGTCGATCGCGACGGCACCCTTCTCGGCGGTCGACGTGACGGCGACGACGTGACCCGCGCCGAAGGCCTTGGCGACCTGGATCGACGCGGTGCCGACGCCGCCTGCCGCGCCGTGGACGAGCACGCGCTCACCCTCCGCGAGCCGGCCGCGCTCGACGAGCGCGAAGTAGGCGGTGAGGTAGTTCAGCGGCACCGAGGCGCCCTGCTCGAAGGAGACGGAGTCCGGCAGCGGGAACGTCATGTCGGGCTGGGTGACGGCGTACTCCGCGAACCCGCCGAGCATGCAGAACCCGGCCACGCGGTCGCCCGGCGCGAAGCCCGAGCCCTCCGGCGCCGACACGACCTCGCCCGCGACCTCCGAGCCGGGGACGAACGGCAGCTCGGGCTTGAGCTGGTACAGCCCGCGGGTCTGCAGCACCTCCGGGAAGGAGACGCCGGCGGCCCGTACCCGTACGAGCACCTGGCCCTCCGCGGGCGTCGGGTCGGGGAGCTCGGTGACCTCGACGGCCGAGGGCCCGTCGAGCGTCGTGATCTGCACGGCACGCATGGCCCGACCCTAGGGCCGCCACCCGTGACTAAGCAAGCGCTTAGTCAAGATCGGTGGGGTGTCCGCTGCCGGGCCCCGGCACTCACCACGGGAATCCCTCGCCCACCCTGGGAAGCGTCCGCAGGTGAGTGGGGGAGAACCATGGTGGGCTGCTGATTCCCATGACCTCATGGGAATCAGCGGGCACGCAGGATCACGGGGGCCTTGTCGTCGGGGACGTTCGTGATGTTGCGCAGGCGCGGGCCGGTGGGCTGCTCGGTGTGCACCGCGAAGCGCTGCAGCACCTCGCGCAGGACGACCGTGCCCTCCATCAGTGAGAAGGCCGCGCCGATGCAGCGCCGCACGCCCCCGCCGAACGGGATCCACGTGCCCGCCGACACCTCGCCGTCGAGGAACCGGTCGGGCCGGAACAGGTGCGCGTCGGCGAACGACGACTCGCGGCTGTGCGACAGCATGATCGACGGCGCCACCGTCGTGCCGCGCGGCAGGCGACGCCCCGCGACCACCTGGTCGCTCTGCAACGACCGCGCCACGAAGTCGATGATCGGGTGCAGCCGCATGGCCTCCTTGAGGCACGCCTCGAGGAACACCTCGTCGCCCTGGTCGGCAGCCGTGGTGGCCCGCGTCAACAGGTCAGGGTGCTGGCCGAGCTCGTGCAGCGTCCACGACAGCGCCGAGGCGGTCGTCTCGTGCCCGGCCAGCAGCAGCGTGACCAGCTGGTCGCGCAGCTCCTGGTCCGACAACGGCTCCTCGCCGTCGCCGCCCCCCGCGCGCAGCAGCCGCGACAGCACGTCGTCGCGACCCTCCAGCCCGTCGCGCGCGTGCTCGGCCCGACGCTCGGCGATCTCCGCGTACAGCAGCGCGTCGACCTCGCGCAGGTTCGTGAAGAACCCGCGCCATGGCGGCACCTTCCGCAGCCGTGGGAAGATCCACGACAGCAGGATGCCGGCGTCGATGTCGACGATGCGCGTGACCTTCGGGCGCAGCACCGCCAGCCGCTCCTCGTCGGTGACGCCGAAGACCACCTGCAGGATGACCTCGAGCGTCAGCGCGTTCATCGCGTCGAGCGTCACGAGCCGCTGGCCGTCGTGCCAGCCCTGGACGGCCTCCTTCGCCAGGCCCTCCACGAGCGGCCGGTAGCTGCGCATCGCCGGACCCGTGAACGCCGGCATCAGCAGCTTGCGTCCGCGCTGGTGCTCCGCGTCGTCCGTGAGCAGCAGCGAGTGGTCGCCCATGACCGGACGCAGGATCGCGTTGCCCTCGCCCGCGTGGAACTGCGACGGGTCGGCCGCGAAGATCTCCTTCACGTCGGCCGGGTCGGCGTGGACGACGATCGTCCGTGGCCCCGGCAGGATCTGCACGGAGAACGTGTCCCCGTACCGGGCGTGCGCGTCGCGGACGAGCGGACCCCGCTTCCGCATGAAGCGCATGGTCATGAGCAGCGGGTTCCCCCGCGGGCCCGGCGGCACGTCGTAGCCGTGCTCGTCCCCGACGCCGCCGACCTGGCCCGGGCCCGTCACGTCAGGCCGCCTTCTCCCACGCGAAGTCCTGCGCCTCGACCTTGCGCGTCGCCCACCAGTAGCGGAACGTGAAGCCGGGCCAGATCGTGCGGTTCTTGCCCTGGCTGTCGAGGTACCAGCTGGTGCAGCCGCCCTGGCTCCACACGCCCTTGCTGACCTTCTCCTGCAGGGCGTCGTTGAACTCGCGCTGCGCCTGCGACGTCGGCTCGACGGCCTGCGCGCCACGCTCGTCCATCTCATCGAGCATCGCGATGATCCACTTCGTCTGCTGCTCGATCATGAACACGACCGAGTTGTGGCCGAGCGCCGTGTTCGGGCCCAGCAGGAAGAAGAAGTTCGGGAAGTCGGTGACCGAGATGCCCAGGTAGGTCTCGATGCCCTTCTCCTTGAACGTCTTCGACAGGTCGCGGCCACCCTTGCCGGTCACGTGCACCCACTCGAACGCGTCGGTCACGTGGAAGCCCGTGCCGTAGATGATGACGTCGGCCTCGCGGAACGTGCCGTCCTTGGCGCGGATGCCGTCGGCGGTGATCTCCTCGATGCCGTCGGTGACGAGCTCGACGTTGTCGCGGTTGTAGACCGGGACGTAGTTGTCGGTCTTGAGGATGCGCTTGCAGCCCAGGCGGTAGTCGGGGATCAGCTTCTCCGCGACCTCCGGGTCCTTCACGGTGCGGCGGATGTAGTCGGAGACCTTGTTCTCCATGACCTTGGAGACGTTCTGGAGCGGGCCGGTGAACGCCAGCTGCTGCGCCTCGTTCAGCCAGTACATGGCGTTGCGGTACGCGCGGGTCCCGCCGGGGAGCCTCTTGATGAAGGCGCCCTTGCGGCCCTCGATGTCGTGGTTGTGCTTCGGCACGACCCACGGCGCGGTGCGCTGGTAGACGTCGAGCTGCGCGACGTCGCCGACGATCTGCGGGATGAACTGGATGGCACTCGCGCCGGTTCCGACGACTGCGACCTTCTTGCCGGTGAGGTCGACGTCGTGCTGCCACTGCGCGGAGTGGAAGCGCGGGCCGCTGAAGCTCTCGGCCCCGGGCAGGTCGGGGATGTTCGGGATGTGCAGGCCGCCGATGCCGGACACGACGACGCGGGCGTCGTAGGTCTCCTTGCTCGTGCTGACCGTCCACCGCAGCCGGTCCTCGTCCCACACGGCGCCGGTGACCTCGGTCCCGAAGTGGATGACGTCGTAGAGGTCGTGCTTGCGCGCCACCGAGCGCATGTACTCCCAGATCTCCTGCTGGCCGGAGTACTCGCGGCTCCAGTCCTTGTTCAGCTCGTAGGAGAAGGAGTACATGTGGGACTGGATGTCGCACTCGGCTCCGGGGTAGGTGTTGTCGCGCCAGGTGCCGCCGACGTCGTCGGCCTTCTCGATGACGACGAAGTCGTTGCGCCCCGCCTCGCGCAGCTTCATCGCCATGCCCATGCCGCTGAAACCGGTACCGATGACCAGGGTGTCGGTGGTGATCATGTTTCGGATACTATCGGTATCCGAGTTCCGTGACCAGTGTCGCGGACCACGTCACAGGGAGGCAGCGGTGAGCGTCGACAGCGAGCGCGGCACCACGCGCGCGGAACGCCAGGCCCAGACCCGTGAACGGCTCGTCGAGGTCGCGCGCGAGCTCTTCCTCGCCGACGGCTACGCCGGTACCTCGCTCGACAAGGTCGCCGTCGCGGCCGGATTCTCCAAGGGCGCCGTGTACTCCAACTTCTCCGGCAAGGAGGAGCTCTGCATGGCCGTGCTCGACACCATCCACGAGGAGCAGGTCGAGGGCGTCGTCGCCGCGTTCACCGCCGACACCGACCTCGACGGACGGATCGACGCCTTCGCCGCCTGGGTGCGCGAGAAGCTCGGCAAGCCGCGCTGGACGGCGCTCGAGGTGGAGTTCGCGGCCGTCGCGCGCCAGAGCCCCTGGGTCGCCGGCGAGCTCGTGAAGCGTCACCGGATGCTCGTCGCGGCCAGCGCCGACCTGATCGACCGCGTCCTCGCCGACGCCGGCCTCCGCCTCGACTTCGGCGCCCACAAGGCCGCCGTCGCGCTCCTCAGCCTCGGCATCGGCCTGGGCGCCATGCGCTCGCTCGACCCCGAGCTCGACGTCGACGTCTTCGCCGAGACGATGCGCGCGCTGCTGCGCAGCTCGACCTCAGCCTGAGGTCAGGCTGGGTCTGGACGCGCGCCAGGTTTCCGCTGGTCGAGTCGTCAGGACGGCGAGCGCCAGCGAGCTCGTCCTGACGTATCGAGACCACCCGGCAAGGGCTCAGCGTGGCTGCGTCGACGTGCTCGGGACTGAATTCTCACCAGGTCTCGATCTCCGCCGCGGCTACGCCCCTCGTGCGGCGGCTCCAGCGGGACCGGCTTCGCCGGTGCACCACTCGTCCGTCGCGGCTACGCCCCTGCTGCGACGGCTCCACATCCCCGAACCGCTCGGGCGCGGAGCGCCCTCGGGTTCGGTGATCAGTAGCCGCCGTTGTCCTTGAAGCGCTGGAAGCTGCGCTCGATCTCGGCCTCGGCCTCGACGCGGCCGGTCCAGTTGGAGCCCTCGACGGACTTGCCCGGCTCGAGGTCCTTGTAGACCGTGAAGAAGTGCTGGATCTCCAGGCGGTCGAACTCGGCCACGTGGTGGATGTCGCGCAGGTGCTCCTGGCGCGGGTCGGTCGCGGGGACGCACAGGACCTTGTCGTCGCCACCCGCCTCGTCGGTCATCCGGAACATGCCGATCGCGCGGCACGTGATCACGCAGCCGGGGAAGGTGGGCGACGGCAGCAGCACGAGCGCGTCGAGCGGGTCGCCGTCCAGGCCCAGGGTGTCGTCGATGAAGCCGTAGTCGGCCGGGTACTGCGTCGCGGTGAAGAGCGTGCGGTCGAGGCGGATCCGGTGGTCCTTGTGGTCGACCTCGTACTTGTTGCGCTCCCCCTTGGGGATTTCCACGGTCACATCGAAGATCACGGGCCGGGCCTCTCGTGGGTTGCTGATCGTCCGAGCGAGGTGTCGCCGGGGCCGGACGGACCACCGGGCCTGCGCTCTGGGTGCATAGTCTGGCCCATGTGACGCGACGTGACCGAGGCAGGGTCGGGCTGCCGTGGCTGCTGGGCACCCTCGTGCTCGTCGGCGCGCTCGTCGCCGCCGTCGCGTTCGGATGGACCACGGGGCGGCTCAACCCGCTCGTGTGCGGCGGTGCCTGCGGTCCCGAGGCCGTCGCGACCCCGGCCGGGCTCACCCTCGACACGGTGCCCGAGCGCACCGCCCCCGACCCCGTCGTCACCCGACGTCCCGACCCCGACGCCGTGCGCGCCGCCGTGGGGGGCCTGCTCGACGACCCCGACCTCGGCGGGCGCGTCGGCGTGAGCGTCTTGGCGCTCGACGGCACGTCGCTGCTCGACCGCGACGCGTCGGCGACGTTCGTGCCCGCGTCGACGACGAAGCTGCTCACGGCGTACGCCACGTTGTCCAGGCTCGACCCGACCGCGCGATTCTCGACGTCGACCGTGCTGGACGGCGAGCAGGTGGTGCTGGTCGGTGGCGGCGACCCCTACCTCGCCTCGACCAGGCCGAGCCGACCCACGCGCGTCGACCGCGCCGACCTGCGCACCCTCGCGGGACGCACCGCCGACGCGCTGCGGGCCGCCGGCCGCACGACCGTGCGGATCGGCTACGACGCCGGCCTGTTCACGGGGCCCGCCGTCAACCCGACGTGGGAGTCGTCCTACGTCGCCGACCAGGTGGTCACGCCCGTCAGTGCCCTGTGGGCCGACCAGGGGGAGCGTGACGGCGTGCGCAGCACCACCCCCGCGCAGGACGCCACGGCGCGCTTCGCCGGCTACCTGCGCGACGCCGGCATCCGGGTGCGCGGCGACGCGACCCGCGCCGACCCCGGCTCGAGCGCCCAGCCCCTGGCCGTGGTGCGCAGCGCCACGGTCGCGCAGGTCGTCGACGCGATGCTCGTGCGCAGCGACAACGAGGCCGCCGAGGTGCTGCTGCGGCACGTGGGCATCGCCGCCGGCGGCGCGGGCAGCGTGGCCGACGGGACCCGCGCCGTCGTGGCCACGCTGCGCGAGAACGACGTCCCGGTCCCGGGCCTGCGGCTGCGCGACGGCAGCGGGCTGTCGCGCGCCAACAGGATCGCGCCGGCGACCCTGGCAGGCGTGCTGCGCGCGGCCTCGGCGCGGGCGGCCACCGCGCCGCTGCTGGCCGACCTCCCGGTCGGCGGGTTCACCGGCACGCTCGCGAACCGGTTCGGCACCGACTCCGCCGGTCGCGGCCTGGTCCGGGCGAAGACCGGCACGCTGACCGGCGTGCACTCCCTCGCCGGCTACGTCACCGACCGCGACGGCACGCCCCTCGTCTTCGCCGTCATGACCGACGACACCGACGACGTGAACCCCTTCGTCACGCAGGCCGCGATCGACGACGTCGCGGCTGCGCTCGCCGGCTGCTCCTGCGGCGGCTGAAGAACAGTCCTGTAGTTCTGGCGTTCTCGTGGCAGGAGTGACGTGTGGGACGCAGGATGGTGGTCCCGCCGGGTGGGGAAGCCCGACGGGTCGAGGGAGATCATCATGCGCAGGCTCGGGCTCGCGTGTGTCGCCGCACTGTTGTGCGCGACCACGCTCACCGTCATCAGCGGCACCACGTCGACGGCGGCATCGTCGACCCCGGTGGCGTTCCCGTCGAAGCCGAAGGGGCTCAAGGCGCCCGTGACGCTGCCGAAGGACGTCGACCCGGCCTCGGCGTACGTGCCGCAGGTGGCCTGCCAGCCCGGCACGCCACGCGGCGTCGCGCTGACGCGTGACCTGGTCATGCGCACCTACGGCGTCGGCGGCGCGGGGAACACGGCCCGCAGCTGCACCGAGGGGGTCTCCGAGCACGCCGACGGCCGCGCGTGGGACTGGATGGTCGACGTCACGAAGCCGTCCGAGCGCGCCGCGGCGGCGGACTTCCTGGCCTGGCTCACGAAGGACGGCGGCACGAACGCCCGACGGCTGGGCGTCATGTACGTCATCTACAACGAGAAGATCTGGGCGATCTACCGGGCCAAAGAGGGCTGGCGACCCAGCTCCGGCCACCGCGACCACGTGCACGTCTCGTTCAGCTGGAACGGCGCCCGGGGCACCACCAGCTTCTGGACGGGCAAGGTCCAGCCGGTCGACTACGGCCCGTGCGCCCGGTACAGCGGCCAGCCCGGCGTCGTGAACGGCCAGGCGCGCACGAGTCCCTGCCCCGCGCTCACGGCGCTCGTGCGCAAGACGTCGCGCAGCACCGAGGAGCTCGGCTCGCGCGCGTCGACCGTGCGTTCGGCGCAGACCGCGCTGGGCGTCAAGGTCACCGGCACGCTCGACACCACCACGCGGTCCGCGCTCGCGCGCTACCAGAAGGCGCACGACCTGCCGCCCACGGCGACCCTCGACCAGCCGACGTGGTCCTCGCTCGTCCCGGCCAGCACGACCTGGGACGCTGCCGGCTCGATGACGTCGAGCGAGGCGGCGCGCTACGGCGCGAAGAACTACCCGACCACCCTCGGTCCGTGGGCGACGGGCAAGTCCGTGCTGGTGCTGCAGGTCGCGCTCGCGGTGCCGCGCGCCGACCGCAACGGCTACCTCGGGCCGCGGACCGTCGCCGCCGTCAAGGCGCGGCAGCAGGCGCTCGGTCGCCCGGTCACGGGTCGCTGGTCGAAGGCCGACTGGGCGGCGCTGGCAGCAGCCTCCTGACCTGCGACGACGCCGTCGCCGTTGGACTGGTGCACGGCCGCCGGCCGCGCGACGATGGGTCCATGAGCGACGACCAGGTGCAGCGACCGGCCCGCGACGACCACGACGTCGACCGCAGCCACGGCAAGGACGAACGACGCTACGTGCCCTCCGAGGTCGACCCCAAGCGATGGGTCAAGCGCCTCGCGGCCGTGCTGGTGGGCGTGGCCGTGGTCTACCTGCTGGCCCTCGTGGCGGGGGCGTTCTTCCCGCGCTGGTGGGCGCAGCGCGTGGCCGACCAGGTCAACGGCGACATCACGAGCGGCGTCCTGTGGGGGCTCTTCTACGGGTTCGTGTTCACCATCGTGCCGCTGCTCGTCGTCGTGCAGCTGCGCCGGCGGTTCTTCAACTGGACCTGGCGCGGGATCCTGCTCCTCGTGGCCGTCGTGCTGGCCGCCCCCAACTGGTTCACGCTGTCGATCGTCGTCGGAGCCGGCAGTGCCGCGCACGCCGGCGAGCGGATCCTCGACGTCGACGCGCCGGGCTTCCGCGTGGCCAGCGCGATCGGTGCGGTGGGAGCCGTCGCACTCGTCGTCATCCTCACCGTCACGGGCGCGCTGGCCCACCGTCGCAGGCGCCAGGTGCGCGACCTCAAGGGTCAGCTGCACGAGCGCGACGAGCGTCCCGGGACGGGCGCCTGACGCCGAGTTGCGACGTCCGCGCACGGTGCCAGGCTGGGTCTCGCGGCACCCGCCGCGTACCCGACTCGAGGAGGAACCTCATGAGCGAGCAGAACCTTGAAGGACCCGCTGACGGTGGCGCCGAGGGCACCCCGGGTGTCCAGGACGGCGGCGCTGACGGTGGCGCCGAGGGCCCCGCTGACGGTGGCGCCGAGGGCACGCCGGGCGTGCAGGACGGTGGCGCCGACGGTGGCGCCGACGGCTCGGCGCACTGAGTCGTGACCACCACCGAGCAGGGCGGGCCGACCGGGACGACGTCACCTGACGTCGCCCCCGGTCGTCCGGCCCTGCGTCGGCTGGTCGTCGACCCCGTCGGCTTCGCCGCCGACACGTGGGGTCGGGCGCCGCTGCTCACCCGCGCGGCCGACCTGCCCGGCGCCTTCGACGACCTCTTCGGCGAGACCGCGGTCGACGACCTCGTCTCCACCCACGGCCTGCGTACCCCGTTCCTGCGGGTCGCGAAGGACGGCAGCACCCTGCCCACCCGCGCCTTCACGTCCGGCGGCGGCGTGGGTGCCGGCATCGCCGACCAGGTCGACGACACCCGCCTCACGGCACTGTTCGCCGACGGCGCCACGCTCGTGCTGCAGGCCCTGCACCGCACCTGGCCCCCGGTCGTGGCGTTCGCCCAGCAGCTCGTCGCCGACCTCGGCCACCCCGTCCAGGTCAACGCCTACGTCACGCCGCCGCAGTCGCGCGGCTTCGACGACCACTACGACGTGCACGACGTGTTCGTCCTGCAGATCTCCGGCGCCAAGCGCTGGCGCATCCACGCCCCCGTCCACGAGGCGCCCTTGCGCGACCAGCCCTGGACCGACCGTCGCGAGGCCGTGCGCGCCGAGGCGGAGCGCGAGTGCCTCATCGACGAGGTGCTCGAGCCCGGCGACGTCCTGTACCTCCCGCGCGGCACCCTCCACGCCGCGACGGCGCTCGGCGACGTCAGCACGCACCTGACGTTCGGCGTCCACACCTGGAACCGCCACCACCTCGCCGAGGAGGTCGTGGCCGCGGCCCTGGCTGCGGTCGCCGACGACCCCGACGTCCGCACGTCGCTGCCCCTGGGCGTCGACGTCGCCGACCCCGACGACCTCCACGCCCACGCCGAGCTGGTGCGCGACCGGCTGCTGGCCGCCGTCCGCGCCGTGCCCACCGACACGCTCGCCGCCGCGCTCGGGGGGCGCGACGGCACGTCGGGCCGCGCCGCACCCGTGGGTCCGCTGGCGCAGCTGCGCCTGGCCCAGGGGCTCACCGACGACACCGCGCTCGTGCTGCGCGGCAGCCTGGCGGCGCACGTCGCGGACGGGCACCTGCGCGGCCGGGGGGTCGACGTCGACGTCGCCGACCTCGAGGCCGACGTGCTCCACGGGCTGCTCGACGGCCAGGTGGTCACCGTCGCCCGTCTCGGGCACGAGACCGCGCGCCGGCTCGTCGCCGCGGGCGTGCTCGTGGCGGCCTGAGCCGCCCGTGGCCGACCTCGACGACCTCTGCGCCGCGCGCGCCCGCGTGCGCGCCGACCCCCTCCCGGGCACGGCGCTGCACGTGCAGCGGCTGCTGCTCGTCGAGCACCAGGGCCCGTGGCCGTTCCACGCGCTCGAGTCCGAGGGGCTGGACCCCGACGTCGTGGCCCGGCTCGTCGAGGCCACCCGCGAGGCGGGCGGTCGGACCGTCCTGATCCGCCGACCGGGGCGCCGCAGCGACGCCGACGGTCCCCGCGCGTGGGCCGTCGTCGACGTCCCCGCCGGCCGGCTGCGCTGGGGCACCTGGACCGAGCCGGCGGACCTGCTCGACTCGTGCCCCGTGCTGCGCGAGCCCGCCGACCACGACGGCTGGACCGACGAGCCGGCCGTGCTGGTGTGCGCGCACGGACGCCACGACACCTGCTGCGCCGTGCGCGGTCGTCCGGTGGCCGCCGCGCTCGCCGAGCGGTTCGGCGACGCGGTGTGGGAGTGCAGCCACGTGGGTGGCGACCGGTTCGCGGCGAACGTCGTGGTGGTGCCCGACACGACCTACTACGGCGGGCTCGACGACGACACGTCGCTCGACGTCGTCGCCGAGCACCTCGCCGGGCGCGTGACCCCCTGGGCGCTGCGCGGCAGCAGCGCGATGCCGCCCGTGGCGCAGGCGGCCGCGGTGGCGGTGCACGAGCGGTGGGGGCCGGGGGGCCCGCGCGACGTGCAGTGCGTCGAGGTGACCGCGCTGGCCGACGACCGCTGGCGGGTGCGCCTGTCGTGCGACGGCATCCTCCCGCCACGGGTGGTCGCCGACGTGCGCGCGGTGCAGCGCGAGGCCGCCGTGCTCACCTGCCAGGCACCTCGGGCGACGTCGGCCCGGGCGTTCGTGGTCGACGCGCTGGAGCCCGACGGCCGGTGAGCCTCCCCGGAGTTGTCCGTCCCGCCGCCTAGCGTCGGGCCGTGCGCACCAACCGGTTCGAGGGCTTCTGCGCCGCCTGCACCCTCCACGTGCTCGCGGGAGCCGGCCGGCTCACCGGCACGCCGGGCGCCTGGCGCACGTGGTGCGTCGCCTGCGCACCCCGCCCGCCGGCACGGGGCGGGCACGACGGGTGGCACCGGCTGCCGCTCGCCTCGCTCGACCTCGAGACCACCGGCACCGACGCGCTGCACGACCGCGTGGTGAGCTTCGCGCTGCTCGACGAGCCCGGCTTCGAGATCACCGGCCTCGTCCGGCCGGACGTCCCCGTGCCCGAGGCAGCCGCCGCCGTCCACGGCATCACGGACGCGATGCTGCAGGACGCCCCGACGTCGGCGGAGGCGCTGCCGGTCGTGCTCGACTGGCTCGCGACGCTCGCCGAGCGCCGGGTGGGTCTCGTGGTGTTCAACGCCTGCTACGACCTGTCGATGTTGCGCGCCGAGGCGCGCCGGCACGGGCTCGCCGAGCCCGACTGGGAGCGGTTGCTCGTCGTCGACCCGTACGTCGTCGACTGGGGGATCGAGCGTGGCGCGCTGGGTCGTCGTCGCCTCGGCGACGTCGCCGCCTACTACGGGGTCGCGCTCGACGGTGCGCACGACGCCACGTGCGACGCGGTCGCCGCGCGACAGGTGGCGGTCGAGCTGGCGGCCAGACACGCCGACGTCGGCACGCTCGACCTGGAGCAGCTCATGCACGCCCAGCGCGGGTGGTACGCCGAGCGCGCGGAGGACTGGAACGCCTACGCGCGGCGGGTCGGCCGCGACCTCGACGACCCCGCCGGCTGGCCGCTCGTCGGCTAGATGGGCCGGGGGGCCTCGGGGTCGACGCCCCGGACACGGTCCAGGATCGCCGTCGCGGCCGCGTCGGGCGCCTGCTCCGGTATCCAGTGCGTCACGCCCTCGAGCACCTCGTACCGGTAGTCGGCGCTCACGTGCGCGCCGCACGTGTCGGCCCCGGCCCGACCGATGGCGAGGTCGTCGTCGCTCCAGACGAAGGTGGTCGGCACGTCGACCGACGGCAGACCCGCCAGCTCCGGGGTCATGGCGCGGTACCAGCCGAGCGCCGCGGTGAGCGCCCCCGGCTCCTGCAGCTGCGCGACGTAGGCGTCGACGAGGTGCTGGGGCACGACGCCCTGGTACATGGCGCGGAGCCGGCGGGCGTCGTCGGCGAGCAGGAGGTCCTCGGCCGTCCCCTCCTGGCGGAACAGCCGGATGTAGGAGCCGCGCTCGCGGGCGTCGGCGTCGTGGGCGAGCGCCGCGTTGTAGGCGGCCAGGTGCGGCACCGAGAAGGTGGTCAGGGTCTCCAGTCGGTGGCCATGATGCGCGGCGACGTACCACGCGACGGCCGCGCCCCAGTCGTGCCCGACCAGGTGGAAGCGGTCGAGCCCGAGCGCGTCGGCGAGGCTCACGACGTCCTGCGCCAGGCGGTCGGTGGCGTACGCCGCGACCTCCGCCGGCCGGGCGCCGGGGGAGTAGCCCCGCTGGTCGGGGGCAACGACGCGCAGGCCGGCGTCGGCGAGCGCGGGTACCACGGACGACCACGAGAGCGACGTGGTCGGGAACCCGTGCAGCAGCACGACCGGCGTCCCGTCGTCTGGCCCGGCGATCCGGACGTCGAACGTGAGGTCGCCGATCGCGACGGCAGTGGTCTCGGAGAAGGCCATGAGCACATCGTGGCGCACGAGAGGGGCTCCTGCGCCTCGTCGTCCCCAGGACACGCTGGCGGGTCGCCGGGTCAGTCCGAGGGAGCGCCCGCGCGCTCGAGTGCCGCGCGGTCGAGCGCGGCGCCGGTGGCCACGTCGGGAGCGGTGCCGCCGCGGTCGGCGTGGACCCACCACCGGTCGGCCTCGGACCGCGGCTGTTGCGGGTAGTGCTCGACGGCGTCGTCGAGCAGCCGCTCCAGCGCCTCCCTGAGCCGCGCCGTCAGCTCCGCCACCGACTCGCCCTCACGCGGCAGGAGCGGCTCGCCGACCACGACGTCGACCGCCACCCCGCGGCGCAGCGTGCGACGTCCGTCGACCGTGAGCAGCCGGTGCCCGCCCCACACGACGCAGGGCACGACGGGGACGACGACCCCGGTCGTCCGGGTGGCGTGCAGGGCGAGCGCTGCGGCCCCCGGCTTCAGCCGCTTGATGCGGAACGAGCGCGAGATGGTGGCCTCGGGGAAGACCCCCACGACCTCGCCCGACGTCACCAGGCGCCGGGCGTGGCGGTAGGCGCTCGCACCCGTCCAGCGCTCGACCCGCACGTGCCCCATCGCGCGCATGAGCCGGCCGACGACGGGGGCGTCGAAGACCGACGCCTTGCTCATGAACCGCACGAGTCGTCCCCGCTGGCGCGCCGCCCACTCCAGCAGCACGAAGTCGAGGTAGCCGGTGTGGTTCGCGGCCAGCACCGCGGCACCGTCGCGCGGCAGGTGCTCGAGCCCACGAGCCCGCAGCCGCACGCCCCACGCACGCAGCAGCAGAGCGCCGGCGCGGTTCACCCAGCGATAGGTCAGGTCGGTGCTGTGCGTCGCCCGTGCGGGTCGGGTCGGGTCGGGTCTCACGTCAGGGGTTCGCCGCTGGGCTGACGGAGGACGGGCCCGCTCGTGGACAGGTCGCCCGACACGCGCAGCGCGCCGGCCGTCAGCAGCGCGATCGCCGCGCCGTAGAGGACCATGACGGCCACCGACACCGTGGCCGACCCCGGGTCGACGCGGCCTGCCTCGCCCAGGGCGATCAGCCCGTCGGAGATGAGGAACAGGGCACCCCCGACGCCCGCCAGCACGTCGACGCACGACGACGTGACGGCGGTCGCGAGCAACAGCACGGCGTAGACCGGCACGACCGGACGCAGGTCGGCGGCGAGGCCGCCCCACGCCCACGCGACGAGGGCGACGCCGGCGAGGAGATACGTCGTCACCAGGAGCGGGTGGGGGCGACGCTCCCGCACCGCACCGGCGCGCACGAACAGCGTGACGAGGCAGACGTGGGCCGCTGCGAAGGAGGCCATGCCGGCGACGAACAGCCCCTCGACCTCGAGCAGGAGGTCGCCGCCGAGGCACAGCACGAGCGCGGCCACGAGCAGCCCCGGACCCCGCGCGGCGACGACCCACGCCACGAGCACAGGTGCGAGCAGGCACTTCGTGACGCTGTCCCACGGGCTCGCGTCGGCCGCGAGGAGCACCAGGTGCACCGACAGCACGGCGACGAACGCGACCAGGAACGGGATCCCTCGCCACCCGCCGCTGTGCCGCTCGTCCATCGGCGCAGGCTACCCGGCGGCGGTGTCGGGCTCGCGTCGTGCGGCGCGGCGGGCCCGCTTGTCCTCGTACATCGACCGGTCGGCGCGTTGGAACGCCAGGTCGACCGGCTCGTCGCCGGGGAAGACGAGCGACCACCCGAAGGAGGCCTCCACGCCCTCGTGCTCCAGCGCGTCGCGGTAGCGCTGCAGCGTCCGGCTGAGCAGCCTCGGCGACACGTCCTCCACCAGGACGACGAACTCGTCGCCGCCGTACCGCGCGAGGGTGTCGTGCGCGCCGCGGGCCCTGGTCAGCGCGTGCGCGGTGCGCTGCAGGAGGGTGTCGCCGGCGGCGTGCCCGTCGCGGTCGTTGACGTCCTTCAGGCCGTCGAGGTCGCACAGCACCACCGCGGCGAGGTCGCCGTACGCGCTCGCTCGGACCCCGGCGTCGGCGAGCACGGAGTCCCATCCACGGCGGTTGACGAGGCCCGTGAGCGCGTCGGTCTGGGCCAGGGCCTCCGCGGTGCGCCGCTCGCGGTCGTCGCTCTCGGCCCGGCGGGCGAGCGACAGGTGCGCGCCGAGCAGGTCGCCCAGGACGGCGAGCAGCTCGGCGTCGACGTCAGCACCGTCGAGCGGGTCGACGCCCAAACCACAGAGCATGCCGAACATCTCGCCCTCGGGGTCGCGGATCGGCACGCCGGCGTAGCTGCGGGTGGCCCCGATGCGCAGGTCGCTGTACTGCGGGTGCGTGGTCACGTCGTCGACGATCGCGTCGGCCCCGAGGTCGAAGGCCCGGTGGCAGTAGGACTGGTCCCACGGCCGACGGTCGCCGACCCGCACGAGCGTGCCGTTGGTGGTGTGCAGGAAGACCTGCTCGCCCTCGATCCGTCGGTTGACCGACCAGTCGCTGATCGGCGTGCTGCGCCTCAGGTACTCCACGACGCGGTTCGCGACGGCGCTGAAGGTGTCGGTCCCCGTGGCGGGGGAGAGCGGCTCCATGACGACCATCCTGCCAAGGTTCCGGCCGCCTGCTGGTCGAGTTCCGCCGAAGACATCGAGGCAGTACCAAAGAGGGAGCGACAGTATCCGTCCTGGTACGCTGACGTCGTCGTCCCCCGTCGCCGGAAAGGTCGCCATGCCCGCCGATCGTCTGATGCCGACCCCCGAGTCGGCCGACCTCATCGCCCTCACGCGCGAGCTCGTCGACGACAAGCTGCGCCCGCGCGTCGACGAGGCCGAGCGCACCGCGACGTTCCCGCGTGACGTCTTCGCGCTGCTGGGCCGTGCCGGCCTGCTGGGCCTGCCCTACCCCGAGGAGCTCGGCGGCGGAGGCCAGCCGTACGAGGTCTACCTGCAGGTCGTCGAGGAGATCGCCTCGGCCTGGGCGGCCGTCGGCGTCGGGGTGAGCGTCCACGCGCTCTCCTGCTTCGGGCTCGCCGAGGCCGGCACCGACGAGCAGAGGCAGCGCTGGCTGCCCGACCTGCTCGGGGGTGACCTGCTGGGTGCCTACTGCCTCTCCGAGGCGCACGCCGGCTCCGACCCGGCCGCGATGCGGACCAAGGCGGTCCGCCAGGGCGACGACTACGTCATCACCGGCGCGAAGGCCTGGACCACCCACGGCGGGCAGGCCGACTTCTACAAGGTCATGGCCCGCACGTCCGACGAGAAGGGGCGGGGCATCTCCTGCTTCCTCGTCCCGGCCGACGCCGAAGGCCTCACGGCCGACGTGCCCGAGCAGAAGATGGGGCTCATGTCCTCCACGACGGCCACGATGCTGTTCGACGGAGTCCGGGTGCCCGCGGAGCGACGGCTCGGCGCCGAGGGTCAGGGCCTGGCCATCGCACTCGCCGGCCTCGACGCCGGACGGCTCGGCATCGCCGCGGTGGCGGTCGGCGTCGCGCAGGGCGCCCTCGACGCCGCCGTCGCGTACGCCCAGGAGCGTGAGGCGTTCGGGCGGGCCATCATCGACCACCAGGGGCTCGGCTTCCTGCTGGCCGACATGGCCGCGGCCGTCGACTCCGCGCGTGCCACCTACCTGCACGCCGCCCGGCTGAAGGACGCCGGACGTCCGTACGGGCGGGCCGCGTCGGTCGCCAAGCTCGTCGCCACCGACAACGCCATGAAGGTGACCACCGACGCCGTCCAGGTGCTCGGCGGCGCCGGCTACACCAAGGACTTCCCCGTCGAGCGCTACATGCGCGAGACCAAGGTCATGCAGATCTTCGAGGGCACCAACCAGATCCAGCGGCTCGTCATCAGCCGGCACCTGAAGTAGGAAGAAGGAACCCATGCAGCTCACCGGAACCTCCGCCGTCGTCACGGGTGGCGCGTCGGGACTCGGCGCCGCGACCGCTGCCGAGCTGGCCGCCGCCGGCGCGGCCGTCGTGGCGGTCGACCTGGCGCAGTCCATCGAGAAGGCGCCCGACGTCGAGGGCGTCACGTACGTCGAGGCCGACGTGACCGACGAGGCGCAGGTGCGCACCGCCGTCGCGGCCGCCTCGGAGCAGGCACCGCTGCGCGTCGCGGTCAGCTGCGCCGGCATCGGCACCGCCGGTCGCGTGCTCGGCAAGGGCGGCCAGGGCATCCACGACCTCGGCCTCTTCGCGCGCATCGTCAACGTCAACCTCGTGGGCACCTTCACCGTGCTCGCGGTCGCGGCCGAGGCGATGGCCGCCACGGAGCCGCTCGAGCACGGCCAGCGCGGCGTCGTCGTCAACACCGCGTCCATCGCGGCGTTCGACGGCCAGATCGGCCAGGCCGCGTACTCGGCGAGCAAGGGCGGCGTCGTCGGCATGACCCTGCCCACGGCCCGCGACCTCGCGCAGTACGGCATCCGTGTGAACACGATCGCGCCGGGCATCATCGACACCCCGATGCTCGCCACGGTCGGCGAGGAGATCCGCGCCGCGCTCGCGAAGGGCGTGCCGTTCCCGCAGCGCCTGGGCCGCCCCGACGAGTACGCGCAGCTCGTCCGGATGATCGTCGAGCACGACTACCTCAACGGCGAGACCATCCGCATGGACGGCTCGCTGCGCATGGCCCCGCGATGAGCGAGGCGGCGGACGCACCGGGACACTGGGCCCATGACTGACGCCCCCGTCCTGCTCACGGTCGACGACGGCGTCGCCCACGTCGAGCTGAACCGTCCGGACGCCTCCAACACGATCGACCTGCCCTTCACGGCCGCGTTCGCCGACGTGCTCACGCAGGTGCGCGACGACGACGCCGTTCGGGTGGTGCTGCTCACGGGTCGGGGTCGGATGTTCTGCGCCGGCGGCGACCTCGGGGCGATGGACGCGGCGCCCGACCGCTCGGCGTTCCTGCAGGAGCTCGCCGACGCGCTGCACGTCGGCGTCCGGCTGCTCGACGGGCTCGAGAAGCCGGTCGTCGTCGGGGTGCAGGGTGCGGCGGCGGGCGCCGGCCTGTCGCTCGTGCTCGGCGGTGACCTCGTGGTGGCCGGCCGGTCGGCCGCGTTCGTCACCGCCTACACGTCGGTCGGCCTGACACCCGACGGCGGGCAGTCGTGGCTGCTCCCGCGTGTGGTGGGCCTGCAGCGCGCGCTGGAGCTCACGCTGACGCCGCGCCGGCTCTCCGCCGAGGAGGCGCAGGAGTGGGGGATCGTCACGCGCGTCGTCGACGACGAGGACGTCGCCGGCGAGGCGCACGCGCTGGCCCGGCGTCTGGCCGACGGTCCCGCGCGGGCGTTCGGCCGGGCGCGTCGGCTCGTGCGCAACTCCTTCGGGACGCCGCTGTCGGAGCAGCTCGACCGCGAGGCGCGCACCATCGCCACGTCGGTCGCGGAGCCCGAGAGCGCGGCCCTGATCACGCGGTTCCTGTCCCGCGGACGCTAGCGGCTCGGCCCGGCCGGGCCCGTCGTGGCGCGAGGGGCGTCAGGTGCGGCCGGCGGCCTGGGCCAGGACGGGCTGGATGCACAGCTGGAGCACGTCGACCAAGGTGTCGACGAGCTCCTCGCGCGTGCGGGCGCCCGGGTCGGCGAGCCAGCGTGAGACGACGGCGTCGGCCAGGCCCACCAGTCCCGTCGCGTAGACGTCGCGGAGCGGGAGGCGGGCGGCGGCGTCGGAGCCGATGAGCTCGCCCGCGAGCGTCGCCACGACCGTCACGACGACGTCGGTGATGCGGTCGACCGGACTGCCGGACCCGGGTGCGGCGGGGAGCGCCCGGACGAAGTCGTAGAGCGGTCGGTGCTCGAGCACGAAGTCGAGGTAGGCGTCGATGGTGCCGCGCAGGCCGGCCTCCACGCCGTCGTCGGTGGTCATGCGCACGATCACGTGGTCGAGCAGCATCGACACGATCCGGTCGGCGACCGCGACGTCGAGGTCGTGGCGGTGGTCGAACTGGCGGTAGAGCACCTGCCGGGTGACGCCGCAGGCGCGGGCGATCGACTCGACCGGTGCGTCGGCGCCCTCGGCGTCGATCACCGCGACCGCCCGCTCGACGATCTCCTCGCGGCGTTGCTCGCGGTGCCCGGCCCAGCGGCTCGCGCGTCCGTCCCCCGTCGTGGTCATGGCCACAGCCTAACCGCGATGCTGTGACAGCGTGTAACCGTTACAGTGCGTAGCAGTCACCATCGTGCTGGAGGTCCTGATGAACCCGTTCGCGTCCATGCCCGCCTGGGCCGCCCGCGTCGTCGCCGTGCAGCTGATCGCCGTGCTGACCATGCTGATCGTCGGCCTGGTGATCCTGCTCCCGTTCCTCCCGCGCCTCGCCGCCGCCGGGGTCGCGCTGCCCGAGCTCACCGAGTCCGCCGAGCGGTCGCCGCGCACGCTCGACCAGGTCGAGCGCATCGACGGCAACGTCGCGCGCGTGGTGCCGCCGGTGCTCGAGGCCGTCGCGGTGCTGCCCGAGGTCGGCGACCAGCTGACGCAGCTGCTCGACGTCGCCCGCTCCCTCGGCGCGACGGCCGACGGGGTGGTGTCGGCGGCCGACCGCGTGGCCGGCGCGGCCGAGCCGCTCGGCTCCGTGGGCGGCGACATCCGTGCCCTGCGTGAGCAGATCGACGGGCTGGAGTCCCAGCTCGCGTCGCTGCAGGGGCTGCAGGAGCCGATCGACTCCCTCGCCACGTCGGCCCGGCCCCTGCCCGGCCAGCTGGAGCAGCTCACGGCGGCTGCCACCGCCATCGCGACCGTCGCCGACGTGCTCGACCAGCTGGTCGGCTCGATCGGCCGCATGGAGCAGCACGTCGCCAACCTCGACCGCAAGACCGGCCCGGTCCTGCTCCCGGACCTCACCTCCCGCTAGCCCCTCCCGCAGTCCAGCCCTCTCCACAGGATGCGGAAGAGGAGACGGGGTCAGGTGGTGCGGGTGGCGTGGTCGACGAGGACGGCCAGCTGGTGGAAGGCGGCAGCGTCGTCGAGGCCGGTGTCGGCCTCCACGGCACCGCGGTGGATGGCCTCGAGCACGAGCCCGGCGACCGAGCCGACGAAGCGCGGGTCGAGCCGACGTCGGCCCGACGCCTCCACCAGCTCCTTGACCCGCTGGGCCGCGAGACGGACGTTGTTGCGGTAGACCTCGCGGGCCGGCTCGTAGGCGTCGAGGTCGGCGAAGTACGTCGGCCCGGCGGGAGCCAGCTCCTCGGCGATCGCGTCGAGGTAGACGCTGATCCGGCGTCCACGGTCGGGCTCGGCGGCCACCCGTCGCTCGACGGCGTCGGTCGAGCGCCGGAACGACTCGCGCACCGTGGCCTGGATGATCTGCTCCTTGCTCGGCGCGACGACGTAGAGCGTCGACTTCGAGCAGCCGAGTCGCCGGGCGAGGTCCTCCAGGCTGAACACCAGGAAGCCCTCCGCGTGGAAGAGCGGGATCAGCTCGTCGAGCAGCGACTGGCGGCGCGCGTCGTCGCGGGCAGCGACGCTCGTCGGACGGACCATACCCCGACCCTACCGCGGCCGAGTACCCAAGACGCCTCCTCAGTACCCTCGATGCGCGCCGACGGCACCACTGCGCGTCCCAGGGAGCGGATCTGCGCTGGGGTGACGGGGCGTCCTGCGGCTAGGGTCCTGACGTGGACTGCTCGGGGGACAGGGTCGTGCTGACCGTGCTCGCGGGGGTCACGCTGCAGTGCGACGGTGCACCCGTCGCGCTGTCGAGCCTCGAACGCGCGCTCCTCGCCGGGCTCGCCGTGGGAGCCGGGTCCTCCAGCGACACGCTCGTCCGCTGGCTGTACGACGACGCCCCACCCACCTCGGCGCGCAACCGGGTGCAGGCGCTCGTCTCCGGCCTGCGCCGCAAGTGCGACGCACCCCTCGTGCGCACGGCGGCCGACGGCTACGTCCTCGACGACGGCGTCACGACGGACGTCGGACGGCTGCGAGCGTGCCGCGACCGCGCGCGGGCGCGGGCGCAGCGCTCGGAGGTGGGATGTCTCGACGACTTCCGGACCGCGCTCGACCTCGTGCCCGAGGAGGTCCTGCTCGACGTCCGTCCCACGTCGGCCGTGGAGCTCGAGCGCACGCGTCTCGCGGCCGAGCGGCTCGGTCTCTGGGAGGAGCACGTGGCCGCGGCGGTCGCGCTCGGCCGCGCCGACACGGTCGTCGCCGACCTGGCCCTGCTGACCGCCCTGCACCCGTTCCACGAGGGCCTGCTCGCCCACTCCGTGCTGGCGCTCGCGTCGGTGGGGCGTCGCGAGCAGGCGCTGCGGGTCTACCGCGAGGCGTTCGAGCGGCTCGACGTCGAGCTGGGGGTCGAGCCGTCGGACCTGCTGCGCTCCGCGCACGCCCGGGTGCTGGAGGGCGACGTGGTGCCCGTGCGGGCGTCCGACGTCACGACCGTGCCCGGTGCCGACACTGCACTGCGCCGACCCACGGCGCCCCGGACGCTGCCGCGGCGCTCGCCGGGCTTCGTCGGCCGCGCGCACGAGCTGGAGGCGGTGCTCGGCGCCGCCCAGCAGCGGTGGCTCGAGGACGGACTCTCGACGTCTGCCTCGACCTGGGACCTGCTCGGCCAGCAGGTCCCCTTCGCGCGTCGGGACGTCGACCCGGGGCAGGACCTGGAGCTGGTGATGGACTCCTGGGACGGCTACCCCGCCGCGCGTACGGCGGTGACGGCCGCCCTGGGGCGCGTCACGAACCCGGTCGTACTCACCGGTGACGTTCACCGCCACTACGCCGCCGACGTGCTGGCCGACGTCGACGACCCGGCCTCCCCCGTCGTCGCCTCCGAGATCGTCACCACCTCGATCACCAGCGGCGGCGACGGCTCCGACCGCCACCGGCACGCCGAGAGCGAGCTGCGCACCAACCCGCACCTGCGCTGGACCAGCAACCGGCGCGGCTACGTGCTGGCCACCCTAACCCCCGACACGCTGACCGCGGACTTCCGCACCCTGCCGTTCGTGGAGAAGCCGGGTGCCACCGCCTCCACGGCCGCCAGCTGGGTGGTCGAGTCCGGTCGACGCGGACT
>LUMV01000304.1_pt1 | contig 37082 bp, 34 predicted proteins | sample 729731 | NCBI WGS metagenome assembly LUMV01 (sample SAMN03860301, study PRJNA289734) | marine metagenome | biome: seawater column; feature: ocean; material: water; isolation source: Red Sea water column Station 192 - depth 200m | place: Saudi Arabia: Red Sea | collected 2011-10-15 | depth 200 m
GCAAGGCGCCGCGCAAGGGCAAGGCGGTGACCGACTGCCCCGCCGACCCCGCGCTGCCGCCCGATCTGGCCGATTGGGGGCGGATGAGTTCGGCCAAGACCATCTATGCCTATGGCGAGGCGCGCGCCGCCGACTGGCCGTCGCTCGGCGCGGCGCGAACGGGCCTGTTGCTCCATAAGGCCGAAAGCCTGCGCTACTGGATCGCGCCCGAGCGGCGGCAGGATGTGTTCAAATTCGGCGGCATGATCCCGGTCGAGGTGAAACGGGCCGGGCGGCTGGTGATCGCGCTCGACGCAGGGGCCTGGATCGATCTGGTGCGCGACGGCAAGGCGCAGCCTTCGGCGGCGCACGGCCATGGCCCCGCCTGCTCGGGCATCCGCAAGATGGTCGAATATGACGTGACGCCGGGCCGCTACCTGCTGCAGATCGTCAATGCACCCGAACAGTCGATCCGCGCGATGGCGGTGCTGCGCGACTGATCGGGCATGGCGGAACCGGCGCACCGGGTCCGATCGCGTTTCGCGGGTCAGCGTTGCGGCGCAAGACTTTCGAGCAGCGCGCCGCGCGCATCGTTCGGCAGCGGCTTGACGCCGATCAGGCGCATCAGAAGCGGATAGACTTCGATATTGTCGACCAGCCCGACATCGCCGTGCAGGCCGCTGTCATAGGCGATGAACAAGGCGCGCATGTCGGGGTCGTCATTGTCATATCCATGCGCTCCGCCGGTCACCGGATAGGTGGGTTTGCCCGCGACGATCGTCCAGCCGCTCTCCGCGATGCAGATGATCGCCGCGACGCGCGGGTTGTGCCCATAATGAAGGCGTTCGGGCAAATCCTCGCGGCGGCGGCAGGTCATATGGTCGTGCGGTTTCAGCAGCGCGTCATAGCCCCGGTCGTCGGTGCCGGCGGCGGGTTCGATCGCAGCATAGGGGCCGGTCTCCACCGCGATAATACTCTGCAAATCGATCAGGTCGGCAAGGTCGACGATCCGCGCGTCGCTGATCGCGTGCATGCCATGATCGGCCACGACCAGAAGCCGAACGGGCTGGCCGAGGTCTTTCAGCCCCGACAGCAGGTCGCCGATGCGGGTATCCACCTCGGCCACCGCCGCATTGAGTTCCGCCGAGTCCGGGCCGAAATGATGCCCCGCGGTATCGACGGCGTCGAAATAGAGCGTCACGAAGGCCGGGCGGATCGCGCGCGGGCGGCGCAGCCAATCGAGGACCGCGTTGACGCGCTGCACATTGCTGACATTTTCATCGTAGCGCTGCCAATCGGCGGGACGCACCTCGTGGATCGCAACCTCGCTGCCCGGCCAGAACATCGTTGCCGTTCGCACCCCGGCCTTTTCCGCCGTCACCCACGCGGGTTCGGCCTCGTCCCACCAGAAGGGGTCGAGCGCCTGCTTCGCATTGCCCAGGCTGAAGCGTTCGGCGGGACGCCGCGGGTCGATCATGTTGTTGCCGACGATGCCGTTGGTGTCGGGGCGTTTGCCCGTGACGATCGCATAATGGTTGGGGAAGGTCTTGGTAGGGAAAGAAGGGCGGAGCGCGCCCCGCGCGCCCTCGGCGGCGAGTTTCGACAAATTGGGGGTGATTCCGCGGTCGAGATAGTCGGCGCGGAAACCGTCGATCGAAATCAGGATGGTGACGGGCGCGCGCTGTTCGGTGTTCGCTTCGGCGGCATGGGCATAGGGTGACGCTAGCGAGCAAAGTGCGGCGATCAGGATCATCAGGCGAGTCATGGTCATCGCGCTAGGATGACCGCGTGACAACCGCGCGACAAGCTCATTGCGCGTTGCCGCGCCGGTTCGGCCACATCCATGCTTGCAATCGCGCTCTTGCCATGGTGCACCCGGTTTCATCCGAAACCACGGACGAAATGAAGGGGACGCGTTCATGAACAGGGGTTTGATGGCGGCGCTGCTGGTCGGCGCAGCATGTCTGGCCGTGCCGGCGACCGGGCAGAGCGGCGACGACACCAATCGTATCATCGACGAAGGCTATAATCGCAGCCAGGTGATGCAGACGGCACAGGAAATGACCGACGGTATCGGTCCACGCCTGACCAATTCGCCCGCCATGCGCCGAGCCGAAGCCTGGGCGATCGGAAAGTTCGAAGGCTGGGGCCTGTCCAATGTCCGCCGCGATGGCTTTGAATTCGGCCGCGGATGGGAAATCCTGTCGGTCAGCGCGCGTATGGTCGCGCCGCGCCCGCTCGCGCTGACCGCCATTCCGATTGCCTGGACGCCGTCGACCAACGGACCGGTGACCGCCCCGATCATCGTCGCGCCGATGTCGAAGGAAGAACATTTCGCCGAATGGAAGGGCAAGCTCGCCGGCAAGATCGTGCTCATATCGCTGCCGGGCGATGGCGACGAACCCGACAAGCCGGCCTTTCGCCGCCTGAGCGGCGACGACATCGGCAAGCTCGACGAATTTCGCCAGCCCAAATATGATCCCGATGCGCTCAATCGCCGGCTGGAGCGCGTGACGTTTGCCGAAAAGCTCGATGCCTTTCTGAAGGCCGAAGGCGCGCTGGCGATGGTCCGGCAATCCTATCGCGACGGCAAGCTCGTCCATGGCGAGGGCTATAATTACCGCGTCGGCCATTCGCCGACGCTGCCCGGCATCGAACTCGCCGCAGAGGATTATCGGCGCCTGGCGCGGCTCGCGAAAAGCGGCTCGCCGCCGCAGCTCGAGATCGATTCCAACGTCCGTTACGACGACAGCGACACGCGCGCCTATAATATCATCGCCGAAATTCCGGGGACCGACCCCAAGGCCGGCTATGTCATGGCCGGCGCGCATTTCGACAGCTGGGTGGCGGGCGACGGCGCGACCGACAATCATCCGGCCCAAGCGCACGATCCGCTTCGTCCTGTGGAGCGCGGAGGAGCAGGGGCTGCTCGGGTCGCTCGCCTATGTCGACAAATATATAGCGGCGCGCCCCGGCCCGACCGAGGGCGAGGACGGCAACGCGCTCTATTATGGCTGGCCGAGCCGGTACCCGATCACGCCAAAGCCCGGTTACGGGGACCTCAAGGCCTATTTCAACATGGACAATGGCTCGGGCAAGCTGCGCGGCATCTATGCCGAGGGCAATGTCGGCGCGGTTCCGATCCTGCAATCCTGGCTCGCACCCTTTGCGAGCATGGGCGCGGGCAAGGTCGTTGCGGGGCCGACGAGCGGCACCGATCATGTCTATATGCAGTCGGTCGGGGTGCCGGGGTTTCAGTTCATCCAGGATCCGCTCGATTATGGATCGCGCACGCACCACAGCAGCGCCGACACCTTCGACCATCTGAAAGCCGACGATTTGCGCCAGGCTTCGGTCGTGATGGCGGGGATGCTGGTCACGGCGGCGAACAGCGACAAGACGCTGCCGCGCTTCCCCGTGCCGACGCAGCCGACGCCCTATGATCCGTTCAAATACAAGGACCCCAACGACTGAGCGACGGGTATCCGCCGGGGTCAGGCCATCTTGATCCCGGCGATGCCGTTGTCGACGACGCCCGTGGCGCGTTTCGAAAGCGTGCCCAGCGGCACCGTCACCTTGTCGACGACCATGAAGTGCGTCTGCCACGCATCGCGGTTCACATCGCACACGACATAGCCGCGCTGGTCATTGGCGAATTTGAGTTCGGGATTGAGCTTCAGAAACTGGTCGGTGCCGGCGCGCAGATCGCTGCCGTCGCCGCCGCTGCTGATCGAGGTGGCGACGAATTCTGCGCCGACGACCTTGTCCTTGAACACCAGATCGCCGCAGAAATTTTGATGCTCGTCGCCCGTCAGTACGACGCAGTTCTTGAGACCGGCGAAGCGCGACAGAATGCGTTCGCGCGGCGCCTCATAGCCCGCCCAGCTGTCGAGGTTGACGATCTTTTCGGGCTCGTCGGCCTTGCGCCGCCGGTCGAGCGACATCATCGTCACCTGCTGCGCGATCGCGTTCCACGTCGCGCCGCCCTGCGCGAGATTTTTGGCGAGCCACTCTTCCTGCGCCTTGCCCAGAATCTGCGCATTCTTTGCAAAGACGTCGGGGCAGGCGGGCTTGAACCCGTCGCCGCACGGCTGGTTGTCGCGATACTGGCGGGTGTCGAGCACCTGCATCGCCATCAGGTCGCCATAGCGGAGCTCGCGGTTCGCGGCGATGAAGCCGCCGCGCGGCAACAGCGCCTTGCGCACCGGCATATGTTCGTACCACGCCTGGAACGCGGCCTGCCGGCGCAGCATGAACACTTCGGGCGGCGGGGCATCGGGATCGTTGCCGTCGAGCCCCATCTTCCAGTCGTCATAGACCGACACCCAGTCGTTGCGGATTTCATGGTCGTCGAAGGTCGAGATGAAGCCATGCGCCGAGCGTGCCGCCTGCATGTCGATGTCGAGCAGCGTCTGGGTATAGGCGGCGCGGAAATCGCTCAGATCCTGAAGCCCGCGGAGCGCATATTTGCGTACCGGTCGGATCGGCAGGCCGCTGTCGTAAAGATAGTCCTGCTGATATTCGTAGATGAAGTCGCCATAATGGTAGACGAAATCCAGCTCTTCGCGCGCAAGATGGCGATAGGCGCCATAGAAGCCCGATTCATAATGCTGGCAGCCGCAAACCCCGAACTTGACCTGATCGGTGCGCGCGCCGGTCGCGGGCAGCGTGCGGGCGCGGCCGCGCAGGCTGCGTTCGCCGCCAGCGGTGAAGCGGTAATAATAGGGGCGGCTGGGCTGCAGCCCGGCAACCTCGACATGGACGCTATGGCCAAGCTCGGGGCGCGCCAGTTCGGTACCGTGCGCGACGACCTTGCGAAAGCCGCCGTCCTCTGCGACTTCCCATTCCACCGGGATATTGACCAACGGCATGCCGCCATGCGGCGCCATCGGGTCGGGTGCGAGGCGGGTCCAGATGACGAAGCCGTCGCTCGCGGGATCGCCGGCCGCGACGCCGAGGCTGAACGGGAAATCGCGAAAGAAACCAGCCTCGGCGCGCAATATCGCCGGGGCGGACAAGCCGGCAAGCGTGGCGGTGGCAAGGAAATTGCGGCGCGAGAACATGGCGGGACTCCGGGGAGAAACGAATCGTGCTTCCCAGATAGACTAGTCATGCGTCACATCAATGATCTTGGCGGCGGGGTCAAAACCAGAAGCGGACCCCGGCGACGAAGCTGGACCGCGAGGGATCGTCGCCCATGGCGCGCGCCAGCCGCGCAGAACGGCCGACCTTGCCTTCCCAGACATAGCCTAGATAGGGCGCGAATTCGCGGGCGATCTCATAGCGGAGGCGGAGGCCCAACTCGGCACTCGACAGCCCGGCCCCGATGCCCTGTTCGCGCACGTCCTGAAGCGCGAAGTTCAGTTCCGCCGATGGCTGGAGGATCAGGCGCTGGGTGATGCGCTGGTCGTAGCTGCCTTCGATGCGGGTGGTGACATCGCCCTTGTCCGAAAGGAACAGCGCCGCTTCAACGTCGAACCAATAGGGGGCGAGTCCCTCGACGCCGAGGACCGCGTAAGTGGGCGAGGGGCCGGGGCCGACATCCTGACGCAGCCCGGTCTGGAGATCGAAATAGGGGCCGATGGCATGGCCCCACAATAGCTGCCCCTCGCCGCGGTCGAACGCGCCGCCGAAGGCGCCTTCGCCCTCGCTTTTGATGACGAGCTTGTCGATGTCTCCCCCGAAGCGGGCTTCGCCGTCCCAGCTATAGGTGGTTTCGCCGGAGCCGACGCGGACTTCGGCTTGATCGAGCATGATCCTGGAAATGCTGCCGCCGCCATGCTCGGCGTAGAGCCGGGCGCGGACCGGTGCCATTGCATCGGCGCCGAAGATCGCATCGGCGGCATCGACGCGCGGCGCGGGCGGCGGCGGCGCGTTGCCGACGGGCGGGGGCAGCGAGGCCGACGCGGGTTCGTCTGGCGTGCAGTGCCCCATGGCGGCGTGCTCGGGCGGGCAGGCGGGGCGCTGGGGCGGCGCAGGGACGGTGCAATGGCCCATCGCCGCATGCTCGGGCGAGCAGGACGGTGGCGGCGGCGGAGGTTCCGCCTTCGGCATCGTGCAATGGCCCATGGCGGCATGTTCGGCGGTACAGCCGGGCGCGGGGGCGGGATGCGCCATCGCGTCGGGTTGCGCGGCCAGCAGGAGAAGGGCGATCGGAATCATGCCACATCCTCCGCCGCGCGCACCGTCACGACCTGCATCATCCCGGCGTGCATGTGATAGAGGAGGTGACAGTGAAAGGCCCAGTCGCCCGGCGCATCGGCGGTCAGGTCGAAGGTTACCTCGCCGCCCGGCTGGACATTCACCGTATGCTTGCGCGGGGCATGGTCGCCCTTGCCCGTGACCAGTTCGAAGAAATGACCGTGCAGGTGGATGGGGTGCGTCATCATCGTGTCATTGACCAGCGTCACGCGCACGCGCTCGCCCAGCGTGAAGGGAATGGGGGCGGTGACCTCGTTCATCTTCATCCCGTCGAACGCCCACATATAGCGTTCCATATTGCCGGTCAGATGGATCTGCATCTGACGCGACGGGACGCGGGTATCGGGGTTGCGATCAAGCGCGACGAGATCGCGATAGGTCAGCGCATCCGCGACATCCTCCAGCCCCTGTCCGGGCTCGCCGGTGCGATCGACCGGCATCGGCGAGATCGACTGGACGGTGGGCGTGTCTTTGACGGTCGGCGCGCTTTTCATGTCGCGCATGCTGTGCCGCATCGGTTCGCCCGGCGCGGTCATCCCATGCCCCATCGCGCCATGATCCATACCCATATCGCCCATACCCATATCGCGCATCGTCGCGAGCGGGCGGGCGCGCAGCGGCGGAACCGGCGCGGTCATGCCGGGGCGCGGCGCGAGCGTTGCGCGCGCCATACCCGATCGGTCGCTGTTCTCGGCGATGATGCTGTAGGCGCGGTCTTCGGGCTCGACGATCACGTCATAGGTTTCGGCGACCCCGATCTGAAATTCGCTGACCCTCACGGGACGGACGTTCAGGCCGTCGGCTTGCACCACGGTCATCGCAAGATCGGGCACGCGGATGTTGAAGGTCGTCATCGCCGACGCGTTGATGATACGCAGCCGGACGCGTTCGCCCGCAGCGAACAGCCCGGTCCAATTGTCGGCGGGGCCGTGGCCGTTGACGAGATAGGTATAGGCGGCCGCGGTCACGTCGCTGATGTCGGTCGGGTCCATCCGCATCGCGCCCCAGGCGACACGGTCGTTCAGCGGCTGGTCGCGGCCCGCGATCAACCCCGCAAGCGTCTGCTTGTTGTGGTTGAAATAGCCGCCCATCTGCTTGAGCTTTTTGAAGATCGCGTGCGGGTGCAGCGCGCTGTGGTCGGACAGGACGATCACATGCTCGCGGTCATAGGCGACGGGATCGGGATCGGCGGGGTCGATGACGATCGGGCCGTAATGGCCCATCTGTTCCTGCAGCCCCGAATGGCTGTGATACCAATAGGTGCCCGACTGCCGCACCGGAAATTCATAGGTGAAGGTTGCGCCCGGTGCGATTCCGGGAAAGCTGATGCCCGGCACGCCGTCCATATGAAAGGGCAGGATCAGCCCATGCCAGTGGATCGAGCTATCCTCGCCGCGCAGGGCGTTGGTGACGTGCAGCCGCGCCGTGGTGCCTTCCTTCAGCCGCACCAGCGGCCCAGGAATCGTCCCGTTGATGCCGATCGCATGGCTGGTCTTGCCATCGGCGGTCAGCATCCGGTGCGCGATGGTCAGGCGGATATCGGAGCCGCCGACCGCCGGCAGCCCCGACGCGATCGGTTGCGCCCAGGCGGGGAGCCACGGGACAAGCGCCGCCGCGCCGCCTGCCGCCAATAGCGAACGGCGGCCGATTGCGCCGCTCATGCGATGGCTCCGCGCAGCATCCAGAGCGCCATCGCGATCATCATCAGATTTTCGGTCAGCGAGACGAAGCCCAGCGGCACCTTGCTGCTGCCGCCGACGCAGGCGCATTTGATGTCGCGGCGGTCGATATAGACCGCCTTGAAGACCGACACCGCGCCGATGATGGCGATGAACAGCGCGACCGGGATCGACAGCCAGGGGAGGGCGTGGGCGGTCATCAGAACCCCGGCCAGCCCCTCGGCAAAGGGGTAGACATACGAATAGGGAACCCAGCGCCGCGCGAGCAGGTCATAGTTGAGGAACATCGTCGAGAAGCTCTCGACGTCCTGCAGCTTGAGCAGCGCCAGAACGATCATGCTGAACGAAATGAACCATTCGGCGGCGCGCAGGGTGAAGGGGCTGCCGTAGGCGGCGAAGCTCGCGGCGAGCGCCATCAGCGCGGTCATCGCGAACAATGCGATCACGGGCGTATAGCTCGTCGCTCCCGGATCGCGGACGGCAAGGCCGAAATGGCGGCGCAGATCGTCATAGCCGCCAATCCGGCGGCCATCGATGAAGGTCTGCGGCGTCGTCTTGACGCCATGTTCGGCCTTGAACGCGTCGGTTTGCGCGCGCGTCTCCAGCCAATGATCGTCGACGGTGAAGCCCTTTCGTTCGAGGAGATGCTTCGCTTTCAGGCCATAGGGACAGATATGCTGTGGCATGACCATGCGGTAGAGGGTTGTCTGTGTCATGCCGCCTGTATAACCTCCGTACCATGGTACGGAGTCAAGCGATGCAGCTTTCGATCGGAAAACTGGCGGAAGCGGGCGGCGTCGGGGTCGAAACGGTCCGTTATTATCAGCGCCGCGGGTTGATGACGAAGCCCGCGCGCAGCGGCGGCGAGGGGTGGGGCGCCGGCATCCGTCGCTATGATGCCGACGATGTCCGCCGCCTGAAATTCATCCGGTCGGCACAAGGGTCGGGCTTCACGCTCGAGGAAATCGCCGAGCTGCTGGAACTCGAACAGAGCGACGATCGTGCGCGGGTCCGCAGCCTGGCGCGCCAGCGCATCGCCGCGCTCGACGCCAAGATTGCCCAGATGAGCGAAACCCGCGTCGCGCTCGCGCGGTTGGCGGACCAGTGCGCCGCGACCGACAAGGGCCCTTGCCCGATACTCGCGGCATTCGAGCCCTGATGTCATCGCGCGGAGCGCAGCGACGACGCAATCGCCCGCTGTCGGCCGTGCGCAAGGTCGATGGCTGGAGATTGCCTCGCTTCGCGCGCAATGACGACGTTTCTGGGCGCAGCGCGGCCTAGCTGTGCAGGAAGTGCATGACGTCACCGTCGTGCACGACATAGGCCTTGCCTTCGGCGCGCAGCTTGCCGGCTTCGCGCGCCTTGGCTTCACCGCCCAGTGCGACATAATCGTCATAGGCGATGGTTTCGGCGCGAATGAAGCCCTTCTGGAAATCGCTGTGGATTTCGCCCGCGGCCTCCGGCGCGGTCGCGCCGGTATGGACGGTCCAGGCGCGCGCTTCCTTCGGGCCGACGGTGAAGAAGGTCAGCAGGTGGAGCAGCTCATATCCCGCGCGGATCACGCGCGCGAGGCCGGTTTCGTGCAGCCCCATTTCTTCCAAGAACATCATGCGTTCTTCGCCGTCCATGCCGACGAGCTCGCTTTCGATCGCTGCCGAGACGATCACCGCCTGTGCCCCTTCGGCCTTGGCGCGCGCGAAGACGGCTTCGCTGTGCGCGTTGCCGGTCGCGGCGTTCGCTTCTTCGACATTGCAGACATAGAGGACGGGCTTGCTGGTCAGCAGCTGCGCCTGCCGGAGGATGCGCTCTTCATCGGCGTCCTTCGGATCGGTCAGACGCGCGGGCTTGCCGTCGCGCAGCAGATCGAGCGCCTGGCCGAGCACCGATGCTGCGGCCTTGGCTTCCTTGTCGCCCTGCGCCGCCTTTTTCGCGAAAGCGGGGACGCGCTTTTCCAGGCTTTCGAGATCGGAAAGCAGCAGTTCGGTCTCGACCGTCTCGGCGTCGGCGACCGGATCGACTTTGTTCTCGACATGCTGGATGTCGTCATCCTCGAAACAGCGCAGGACGTGGATGATCGCGTCGACTTCGCGGATGTTGCCGAGGAACTGGTTGCCGAGCCCTTCGCCCTTCGACGCGCCGCGCACGAGGCCGGCGATATCGACGAAGGCGAGCTGCGTCGGGATGATTTTCTGACTGCCGGCGATCGCCGCAAGCTTGTCGAGCCGCGCGTCGGGCACCGCGACATTGCCGATATTCGGTTCGATCGTGCAGAAGGGATAATTCGCCGCCTGCGCCGCCTGCGTCTCGGTCAGCGCGTTGAACAGCGTCGACTTGCCGACGTTCGGCAGCCCGACGATCCCGCATTTGAAACCCATTTTCCTACCCTTTTAATCAAGCCGGCGGGCAAAGACGCGCACCGGCTGCAAATCCCAGTCGAGGCGCTCATAGAGCCCCGCGGCGGGATTTCCATCCCGAACCATCAATTCCACCTTCGGACAGCCCCGCGCCCGCAGCCAGTCGCAGCCGGCATCGAGCAGATCGCGCGCGATCCCGCTACCGCGCCGGTCGGGCTGGACGCCCAGATAATAGACCCAGCCGCGGTGGCCGTCGAAGCCGACCATGATCGTACCGACAATCGCGCCTCCCGCTTCGGCGAGCAGGATCGTCGCGGCGTCGTGGCCAAGCGCGCGATCGAAGTCGGCGTCCGGGTCGTTCCAGGGCCGGGTGAGGTCGCAGCTTTGCCACAGGGCGACCGCGCCGTCGCGATCGGTGGGCGTCGCGGCGCGGATCAGCGTCATGGTTGCAGCCGCAGCGCCAGATCGTTCTGGAACCGTACGTCGTCGCCCTCGGCAAGCCAGCTCGCTTCGGCGGCGATCGCACCGAGCAGGTCGGTCAGCGGTTCGATCTCGGTCTTGTGGTAATTGCCGAGGACATGGCCCGTCACGCGGTCCTTGTGCCCCGGATGACCGATGCCGATGCGGACGCGGCGGAAATCGTCTCCGATATGCTGGATCATGCTGCGGATGCCGTTATGTCCGGCCGCGCCGCCGCCCTGTTTGACCTTCACCTTCATCGGCGCAAGGTCGAGTTCGTCGTAAAAGGCGGTCACATCCTGCGGCGCGAGCTTGTAGAAATCCATCGCGGCGCGCACGCTGCGGCCGCTTTCGTTCATGAAGGTGCCGGGCTTGAGCAGCAGGATGCGGGTCCGGCCGATGCGGCCGTCCTGCAACCAGCCCTGAAATTTCTTGGCGGGCGGCGCGAATTGATGGGTGTCGGCGATCACGTCGATCGCCATGAAGCCGACATTGTGCCGGTTCATCGCATATTGAGGCCCGGGATTGCCGAGGCCGACCCAGAGCTGCATTGCGGTGCCTTTCCCGGGTCCGATGGAAACGCCCCTCCCGCCGGGGAGGGGCGCATCCGGTAAGCGTTAGGCTTCGCCTTCGGCGGCTTCGCCTTCGTCCTTCGTCGTGTCGCCATCGCTCGACTTGAGCGCCGACGGAGCGACGATGGTCGCAATCGTGAAGTCGCGATCGCTGATCGCGCTCTCGACACCCTTGGGCAGGGCGACGTTGCTGATGTGGATCGAATCGCCGACGTCGAAGCCGGTGACGTCGATGCTGATTTCGTCGGGAATCTTGTCCGCTTCGCAGACGAGTTCCAGCTCGTGACGAACGATGTTCAGCACGCCGCCGCGCTTCAGGCCGGGCGAGGCTTCTTCGTTGGCGAACACCACCGGCACTTCGACATGGACCTTGGCGTCCTTCGAGATGCGCAGGAAGTCCGCGTGGATCGGGCGATCCTTGACGGGATGAAAGGCGACGTCCTTGGGCAGGGTGCGGACGGTCTTGCCGCCCACTTCGATCATCACGACCGAGTTCATGAAGTGACCCGTCATCAGCTGCTTCATCAGCAGCTTTTCTTCGACGTGGATCATCAGGGGTTCTTCGTTGCCGCCATAGACGACGGCGGGGACGCGGCCATTGCGACGCAGGTCACGCGAGGCTCCCTTGCCTGCACGTTCGCGCGTCTCGGCCGTCAGCGTCAGCTGATCGCTCATATCATTTCTCCGAGAAACAGTTGCACATATCCGCCACGCCTCCAGGGATGACCATGGCGGAAGCGCGGGCGCATAGCCGGGAACCGGCGGAAAAGCAAGCGCGATGCGGGAAAAGGGGATCGGATCGGCGAAAAGGGGAATGTCGGTATCGCATCTCGTCTTGCCGCCCGGCTATTGCACCCGCACCACCCGGTATCCGGCCGTTTCCAGAGCGGCGGGAACGCCGTCAGCGCCCACCAGATGTCCCGCACCGACCGCGATCAGCACCGTGCCGGGTTTCGCCATGCGCTGCTCCACCCACTTGGTCCAGCGCCGGTTGCGATCGGTGATGATCGCGGCGCGCGCGGCCGGGACCGCGTCGACATCCTCGTTCACCACCTTTTCGAGTGCGGCGACGTCGCCGCGCGCCCAGGCGGCGTTCATCGCCTTCACGTCGGCGACGCCGCTTGCCGAATTGGCGAGCGCGCGCGTCAGCAGGCGGCGCTGCGTTGCGGCGTCGAGCTTTTCGAACAGCGTCAACTGCCCCCGCGCCGTCTCCAGCCCGCCGATCGGCTTTCCGGCGTCGGAAAAGCGCTGCGTCAGCCGGGCCTCGACGCCATTTTCGGGCGACAAATCGGCCTGCTGCGCGACACGCTGGCCCATCAGCACCAGGATTGCCCAGTCGTCGAGCGCATCGCCGCCGAAACCGCTGCCCGCGCCTTCTATCTTGCGATAGGCGGCAAGCGCTGCCGGATCGAGCCGGCGCTCCATCGCCAGTGGCGCGCTGCGCGGTGCAAGTTCGCGGAACACGTCGCCCGCTGCTGCAAGCTGATCGGGCGCCAGTTCGAGGACCAATTCGTCGGCCGCCGCAATCGCCGCGCCGACCTTCCCGCCGTCCCAGCGCGTGCCGGCGGGCGCTTCGGTTATCGGCGCTGCGGGTTTGCAGGCAAGCAGCAGCAACGGCAACAGGGCCGCCACGGCGCGGCGACCCCAGGGCCGAAAGGCAAAGGCGCCCCGATGCCTCACTGGATGCGCGTCACCTTCAACCCGCGCTCCTTTAGATAATCCTGCACGCTCTTTGCTCCCGCCAGATGGCCCGCGCCGACCGCGACGAAAACCGTGCCCGGCTGCGCCATGCGCGCCTCGATCTGTTCGGCCCAGCGCGCGTTGCGATCCCACAGCAACGTCTTGGCGACGTCGGGCGTTTCGGCAAGCCCCTCGTTCATCGTTTCGGCGAGCGCCGCCGGATCGCCGGCCCCCCATTGCCCGACCATCGTGTCGAGCTGCGGCCCCAGCTTGTCGAGATCCTTGACCATGACGTTGAGGAAGGCGATCTGGCTGGACATGGGCAGCGCATCGAAAAAGCCGAGCTGTTCGCTGAGCGTTTCGAACCCGGAGATCGGCTTGGCGGCCGCCTTCGCTGCATTGCTCAACTGCTTTTCGGCGCCTTCTTCGGGGTTGTAGCCCATTTTGGTCAGCGGCAGCACCGACAGGGTGATCCCCGCAAACCACGGCTTGAAGCCGTCGAAGCTGGCGGGCGGCAGGCCCAGGCTGGTCATCGCCGCCTGATAGGCCGCAAGCGCTGCCGGATCGAGCCGCGCAGAAAGCGCCGTTCCGCTCTGGTCCAATGCCAGCGCCATAGTTTCCTTCGCCACTTCATTCTGGTCTTCGGGCAGCACGAGTTCGAGTTTGAGTTCGTCCGATTTGTCGAACGCATCTTTGACGGCGCCGTCGAACCAGCTCAATCCGGGCTTCAGCACGTGCACGGTGCCGAACAGATAGACGGTGGTGTCGTCGTCCTTCACCGCCCACAGCGCGGGTTTGATCGCGGTCGTCGTTGCCGCGGCGGGCGCGGCAGCTTCCTGCGCCGCGGCGCTATTGTGTCCCGGCACGACCGCGCATTGGGCGAGGGGAATGATCGCGCAGCTCAGCGCAAGTTTGCGGAAGAAGGAGGTCATCGGGCCTGCTTTCGTTTCAAAAAGGGGAGGGGCAAGAGGTTCGCTGATAATCAACGATATTTGAACCAGAGATAGACGATCAGGTTGACGGCGAGCGTCAGGACAAAGAGCGCCATGGCGTCGACCGGCGGCGCGAGGCTGGCGCGGGCGGCGACCCACCACACGGGGCAGGCGATCACAAAGGCATGAAAGCCGGCGACGCTTCCCAGATAATAGGCATGGCGTTCATGATCGTCGACCGCGCGGAAATAGAAGAGGCTGGCGACACTCATCCCGACGACCCAGATCACCGAGACGATGATCGCCGTTGCGGGGGTCAAGGGCGCGTCGCTTGCCAGATCGCCCGACCCCTGCGCAACCTGGAGGGTCAGTGCGACCCCCGCGCCAAGGCTCATCGACGCGACCATCGTCACCCAATAGAGGCGCTTGCGCGGCGACCAGCCGGCCCAGGCTTCGCGGTTCAGGCGGATATAGAGCGCCATGCCGGCCAGTGCGAGGGCGAGCGCCGCCACCGGGCCCGTCCATGTGGGCAAGGGTTGGCCGCCGGTTTCGGCCAGGCCGTCGCTATAACCGGCGAAAGCGCCGGCAACGGCTCCCGCGATCATGATGATGGCAACCGGCCACAGATAACCGGGACCGGCGCGGCGTTCCTTCGGCATGTTCGTCATCATTCCTGTCCTGCAAAGCCGTCGTCGAAAATGTCTTCGATCGGCATTTCGAATAGTCGGGCCAGCTTGAAAGCGAGCGGTAAAGACGGGTCGTATTTCCCTGTCTCGATTGCATTTACTGCCTGCCGCGACACGTCGAGCCGGTCGGCCAGTTCGGCCTGGCTCCAATTGCGCATTGCGCGGAGGACTTTCAGTTTGTTGTTCATCGGCGCCTCGCCAATAGGATCCCTTCGGGCCTGCATATAGTCACAATCGCTATCCTTTTGTCAGCCGATCGAAACGCGATGCCCGCCCGCGGGGATTTTCGGGATCAAGAGGCTGGAGCGCCGCCGCGTCGGGCCGCGCTCCAGCTCAAGTCGCCTGCCGACACCGGGGAGCATCGACGCGGACGAAGCCCGAGGGAGAGGGATCAGCGGCCGGGCTTGATCATCAGCAGCGCCAGCTGGGTGCCGCCGTCGGCGCGGGCAATGGCGCGTTCAATCTGGGGCTTTGCGGCGGCGAGGGCAGTCGCCATGCAGGCATTTTCCGAATTGCGCGCGGCAAGACCGCGAGCCGAGGTAGCGCAAATCTGGCGGGCAGCGCTGTGAACGCGTGCCTCCAGCCGCTCGCGCCCCTTGGCGCTCGTGAGCTTGAGGTCGTCGATGCGGATGGTGGCGGTGGGCGCTTCATCGGCGGTCGCGGCGAGTGCCGGCGTGCCGGCCAGAGCGAGCGAGAGGGCGAGGATGGCGGTACGAGCGATCATGATGGGTCTCCTTGGATGATGTCTTGGTCACGTCAACCTGTCTTCATGTCAGGTATGCATGACTATATGTCGTGATTCGCTGACTATGTCAACAACACATGACAAAAAGTTTTGTGACCGTGACAGGAGGAGCGATTTGATCGGCAACCAAATGGTGCCGAGCCTTGACCCTGCGCGCCCGCTGCGCCAAGGGCGGCGGCGATTGTTGCACCTGCGAAAGATGTGGACTCGTGGCCGATACGGCAGAAAAGAAACCACTCAGCTTTCAGGACATGATCCTGACGCTTCACGAGTATTGGAGCGCGCGGGGCTGTGCGATCCTGCAGCCTTATGACATGCGGGTGGGCGCGGGGACGTTTCACCCGGCGACGACGCTGCGCAGCCTGGGGCCGGAGCCGTGGAATGTCGCCTATGTCCAGCCGAGCCGCCGCCCGACCGACGGCCGCTATGGCGAGAACCCGAACCGCCTTCAGCATTATTATCAATATCAGGTGATCCTGAAGCCGTCGCCCGCCGACCTGCAGGAGCAATATCTCGGCAGCCTGGCCGCGATCGGCATCGATCCGCTGCTCCACGATATCCGGTTCGTCGAGGATGACTGGGAATCGCCGACGCTCGGCGCATGGGGGCTGGGCTGGGAAGTCTGGTGCGACGGGATGGAAGTCACCCAGTTCACCTATTTTCAGCAGATGGGCGGTTTCGACTGCAAACCCGTCGCGGGCGAGCTGACCTATGGGCTCGAACGCCTCGCCATGTATATCCAGAATGTCGACAATGTGTACGACCTGCGCTTCTCCGACGCGGTCGGCGACGTGCCGGGTTTGAGCTATGGCGACGTCTTCCTCGAAAACGAGCGCCAATTCTCGAAATGGAATTTCGAGGTTGCCGACACCGATACGCTGTTCGCGGGGTTCAAGGCGGCCGAAGACGAATGCAAGCGCGCGATTGCGGCGAATGTGCCGCTTGCTGCGTACGACCAGGCGATCGAGGCGAGCCACCTTTTCAACCTTTTGCAGGCGCGCGGCGTGATCAGCGTGCAGGAGCGCGCCAATTACATGGCGCGCGTCCGCGACCTCGCGAAGGGAAGCTGCAAGGCGTGGATCGACAGCCAGTCTGAGCGCTGGACCGAAAAATATCCGGGGTGGGTGCTGTGACCGACTTTCTTCTCGAACTGCGCAGCGAGGAAATCCCCGCGCGGATGCAGGCGGAGGAAATCAAAGGGCCGCGCAGCAGCGCGCCGCCGCAGGCGCTCGAAGGCTTCCTCCGCAAGACCGGGTTGACGCAGGATCAACTGAAAGATCGCGATGGCGTTTACTTCGCCGTCATCGACAAGCCCGGCCGTGCGACGGTCGAGGTGCTCGCCGAGGCGATCCCCGCGATCGTCCGCGGCTTTGCCTGGCCCAAGTCGATGCGCTGGGGCCGCGAAAGTGCAAGCAGCGAAAGCCTGCGCTGGGTGCGCCCGCTGTCGGGGATCGTCGCGATCTTCGGCGACGAACTGGTGCCGTGCGAGATCGGTGGGATCGCCAGCGGTTTCGTGACGCGCGGCCACCGCTTTCATTGCCCCGGCGAAATCACCATCGGCTCGGCGGCGGATTATGCCGAAAAGCTGCGCGCCTGCCACGTTATCGTCGACCATGAGGAGCGGCAGGCGATCGTTCGCGATGGTGCAGCCAAAGCCGCGGCCGACGCCGGGCTGAGCCTTGTCGAGGACGAGGGGCTGGTGATCGAGAATGCCGGCCTCACCGAATGGCCGGTGCCCTTGCTCGGCCGCTTCGATGAAGCGTTTCTGGAGGTACCGCCCGAGGTCATCCAGCTTACCGCGCGCGTGAACCAGAAATATTTCGTCGTGAACGGGACGGACGGCAAGCTCGCGAACGGCTTCGTCTGCACCGCGAACATCCTTCCACGAAAAGCTGGGCACCGTTGCCGACAAGGTCGAGCGCGTCGCGAAGCTGGCACGCTGGCTGGTCGAGGAAGGAATCGTCGCCCCCTCATGTGTTCCCGCGCAGGCGGGAACCCAGGGCGACAAGACGCCGACCTCTGCGGACGTAAGCTCTGGACCCCCGCCTTCGCGGGGGAACAGGAATGTGTCTCGCGAGGAATTGGCCGACCAGGCCGAACGCGCCGCGCGGCTCGCGAAGGCCGATCTCGTCACCGAAATGGTCGGCGAATTCCCCGAATTGCAGGGCCTGATGGGCGGCTATTACGCCCGCGCCGAAGGCCTGCCCGATGCGGTCGCCGACGCGATCCGCGACCATTACAAGCCGGTCGGGCAGGGCGATGATGTGCCGACCGCGCCGGTGACGGTGGCCGTGGCGCTGGCTGATAAGCTGGATACGATCATGGCATTCTTCGGAATCGAAGAAGTCCCGACAGGATCTAGGGATCCCTTTGCGCTTCGCCGCGCCGCGCTTGGAATTATTCGTATCATACAGTCAAATGCGATCAGGCTTTCCTTGAGCGCGGTGACGTACAATGGAATGATTGTTCCAATTTTTCAGTCTTTTGCAGTACCAGAAGCAATTGATCGGGAGCACGTAAAGCGCGTGCTTGCTCCCGCGAAGAAGTTCCTTTCAGACGAAAGCGCTGCGAGCCAGTCCGTGCTGGAAGATAAATTTCTGGTCGAAGCTGAGCAATCGGCCGCGAGGTACGCCGTCGCTCAGGCATCCATTATAAAATTGCTCGACTTCTTCGCCGACCGCCTCAAGGTCCAGCAGCGCGAAGCCGGCGTCCGTCACGACCTGATCGACGCGGTGTTTGCGCTCGGCGGCGAGGATGATCTTGTTCGGCTGCTCGCGCGCGTGAAGGCGCTCCAGGCGTTCATGGCGACCGAGGACGGCGCCAATCTGCTTGCGGGCTACAAGCGCGCGGCGAATATCCTCAAACAAGCCAGTGTTCCGGCGGAAGCCGGAACCCAGGGTGGACAAGAACCGACGTCTGCGGATGCACGCCCTGGGCTCCGGCTTTCGCCGGAGCACATGACGGAGCATGACGCCGCGCTGCTCGCCGCGCTCGACGCCGCCGAACCCGCGGCGTCCGCTGCGGTCGCTGACGAACGCTTTACCGACGCCATGGCGGCGCTCGCCAGCCTGCGCGCGCCGATCGATGCCTTTTTCGACGGCGTGATGGTCAACGATCCCGACGAAGCGGTGCGCGCCTATCGGCTCGGCCTGCTGTCGCGCTTTACCGGCGCGGTGCATGGCGTTGCCGATTTCTCGAAGATCGAGGGCTGACGCGCCGGCTATCCGCCCGAGCTTATAACGAACGAAGTAAAACTGAATCGACCAACCGCGATTGCATACCTATCCAGCCGCGACCTCCTCCCCGGGGCAGCAGGAGTAAGACATGACGAAGATGGTGCATTTGTTCGGCGGCGCGGCCACGACGGCCGAGCGTTCGAAGGAATTGCTGGGCGGCAAGGGATCGAACCTTGCCGAAATGGCGTCGATCGGCCTGCCGGTCCCACCGGGCTTTACGATCACCACCGACGTCTGCACCGCCTATTACGCCAATGGCGAAGCGTTTCCCGACGGGCTGATCGCCGACGTCGAAAGCGGCATCGCGCATATCGAGGGGATCACCGGCAAGCGGTTCGGCGACGCGGCGAACCCGCTGCTCGTTTCGGTCCGGTCGGGCGCGCGCGTGTCGATGCCGGGGATGATGGACACCGTCCTCAACCTCGGGCTCAACGATGCGACCGTTGCGGGGCTTTCCGAAGCCTCGGGCGACCCGCGTTTCGCGTGGGACAGCTATCGCCGCTTCATCCAGATGTACGCCGACGTCGTCATGGGCCTGGACCATGCCGAGTTCGAGGAAGCGCTGGAAATCGCCAAGGAAGACAAGGGCTTTTTCCTCGACACGGAGATGTCGGCTGAAGACTGGCAGGCGCTGGTCAAGGAATATCAGGCGATCGTCGAGCGCGAGACCGGCGCACCCTTTCCGCAGGAACCGAAGGACCAGCTGTGGGGCGCGATCGGCGCCGTCTTCGCCAGCTGGGAAAGCGACCGCGCGAAGGTCTACCGCCGCCTGAACTCGATCCCCGGCGAATGGGGCACCGCGGTCAATGTGCAGGCGATGGTGTTCGGCAATATGGGCGACACTTCGGCGACCGGCGTTGCGTTCACGCGCGATCCCGCGACCGGCGAGCGTGCCTGGTACGGAGAATGGCTGATCAATGCGCAGGGCGAGGAGCCGCGTCTTCGACACGCTCGAAACCCATTACCGCGACATGCAGGATATCGAATTCACCGTCGAACGCGGAACGCTGTGGATGCTGCAGACGCGCAGCGGCAAGCGCACCGCCAAGGCGGCGCTGCGCATCGCCGTCGAAATGGCGGCCGAAGGGCTGATTTCCGAAGAGGAAGCGGTCGGCCGCGTCGATCCGGGCGCGCTCGACCAACTGCTCCACCCGACGCTCGATCCCAAGGCGCCGCGCGACGTGCTGACCAAGGGTCTGCCCGCCAGCCCCGGCGCCGCATCGGGCAAGATCATGTTCGATGCCGACAGCGCTGAAAAGGCGGCGGGCATGGGTGAGGCGGTGATCCTCGTCCGCGTCGAAACCAGCCCTGAGGATATCCACGGCATGCACGCGGCCAAGGGCATCCTGACCGCGCGCGGCGGGATGACGAGCCACGCGGCGGTGGTTGCGCGCGGCATGGGGCGCCCCTGCGTCTCGGGCGCCGGCGGGCTGGCGATCGACGGCAATGCGCGCGTGCTGCGCGTCGCGGGGCGCGAGCTTCGCGAAGGCGATGTCATCACGCTCGACGGGTCGACCGGCGAAGTGATGGCGGGCGAGGTTCCGACGCTCCAGCCCGAACTGGTCGGCGATTTCGGCACGCTGATGGGCTGGGCCGACAAGGTGCGCCGCATGAAGGTGCGCACCAACGCCGAAACCCCCGCCGACGCGCAGGTCGCGCGCGATTTCGGTGCCGAGGGCATCGGGCTGTGCCGCACCGAGCATATGTTCTTCGACGCCGCGCGGATTACTGCGGTGCGCGAGATGATCCTGGCCGACAGCGAGGACGGCCGCCGCGCCGCGCTCGCCAAGCTGCTGCCTGAACAGCGCGGCGACTTTGCGGCGATCTTCGGCGTGATGGCGGGGCTGCCGGTCACGATCCGGCTGCTTGACCCGCCGCTGCACGAATTCCTGCCGACGCGCGAGGAGGATTTTGCCGATGTCGCCGCCGCGGCAGGGGTGGGGGTCGAGGCGCTGAAGGCGCGGGCGAACGAACTCCATGAATTCAACCCGATGCTCGGCCACCGCGGTTGCCGCCTTGGCGTCACCTACCCCGAAATCTACGAGATGCAGGCGCGCGCGATCTTCGAGGCGGCGTGCGACGTCGCCGCCGAAACCGGCGCGGCGCCGATCCCCGAGGTGATGATCCCGCTGGTCGCGACGCGCCGCGAATTCGATCTGATGAAGGCGGTCGTCGATGCGCAGGCAAAGGCGGTGTTCGCCGAAAAGGGGCGCGAGATCGCCTATCTTGTCGGCACGATGATCGAACTGCCGCGCGCCGCGCTGATGGCGGGCGAGATCGCCGAGACGGCCGAATTCTTCAGCTTCGGCACCAACGACCTCACCCAGACGACGATCGGCATCAGCCGCGACGACGCGGGCCGCTTCCTGACGCAATATGTCGACAAGGGCATCTTCCTGACCGATCCGTTCGTCAGCCTTGACGTCGAAGGCGTCGGACAGCTGATCGAGATCGCCGCCGAGCGCGGCCGTGGTGCCCGCGCCGGGATCAAGATGGGCATTTGCGGCGAGCATGGCGGCGATGCGCCGAGCATCCACTTCTGCGAACAGACCGGGCTCGACTATGTCAGCGCCTCGCCCTACCGTGTGCCCATCGCACGTCTGGCAGCGGCACAGGCGGCGCTGAAGAGGGGATAACGCCATGAAGAGCTGGCACCGCTATGCGATCACCCTGGTGGGCGGGATAGCGGTGGGGCTCGGCGGCGCCTGGGGCCTGACCCGTGGCGGGCTCGGCGATGGCGCGATCCGCAACGGCCCGTGGACGACGTCGCTCGGCTATGGGACGAAGGCGACCGATCCGCTGACGCGCGCGATGGTCGCGCGGTCGGGGCTGCTCGCGCTGCCGGCAAAGGAGACGCTCTACTGGATGGCGCGCACCGACGCCTCGGGCGCGCGGCTCGACGGCAATTGCCGCTACCGTCTGTCGGGAAAGCCGCTCGATGCGCGCTGGTGGAGCGTGACCGTTTATGATGCCAAAGGCTATCTGGTCCCCAATGCCGCGAATATCTGGTCGGTCAATGGCGCCAGTGTCCCGCTCGACGACAAGGGCGAATGGCACGTCACCATAGCGCCCGACCGGCCCGCCGATGGCGCCTGGCTTCCCGGGATCAAGGGGCAGCCGTTCGACCTGACGCTGCGCATGTACAATCCGGGCGCGGGCTTCCGCGCCGCGCCATCGGCGGCTGCGCTGCCCGCGATCGTCAAGGAGGGGTGCTGACATGCGCCGCTGGATCGGACCGCTCGCTTTCGGGCTGATCGTCGCGCTCGCGGTCGGCTATGCGGCCATCGCCGCCATCCCCTATGGCATGATGAAGATTGCGATGGACCGGCTTGGCCGCGGCGGCATCAATCAGATGTCGCAGGGGCCGCTCGCGACGCCCGCGCGCCAGCCTGTCGTGCGGCCGAGCCCCGATCTTGCCTATTCCAGCTGTCCGTTCGACCTTGCGGCGGGGCCGCTCGAGATTAGGGTCGTACCGGTCCCTGGGCGCTATTCTTCGCTCAGCATCTTCGATGCCGCGACCGACGTCGCCTTCGTGCGCAATGACGTCGAAGCGGGCGGAAAACCCTATCGAATCATCGTCGCGCGCGAAGGGCAGGCGGTGCCGCCGGGCGCCGAAGCGGTGCGCGTCGGCCACGACCGCGGGATTGCGCTGATTCGCCTGCTGCTGAAGGATCCTGCGGAAATCGGGTCGCTCGACGCAATTCGTCGTCAGTCGACCTGCCGAACCGTCACAAAGTCGAAATAGGGGGTTGCGCGCCCCGCCGACTGCTCCTAAAGGCACCGCTCCACGCACCCGTAGCTCAGCTGGATAGAGCATCAGACTACGAATCTGAGGGTCGGACGTTCGAATCGTTCCGGGTGCGCCATTTCCCTTCGGCATCGAAATTCAGGATTCGCGGGCGCGACCGTGCATAGCTATGCTCTGTTGCATCGCTGCCGGGCCTGCGACATTCCGGACGCGATCCGGCCATGATGGACCGGCGAGGGAGAGTCATGAGCGAAGCCATCGTCACGGTCGATATCGGCGGCACGCACGCCCGTTTCGCGATCGCCGAGGTGGCGGCCGGCCGCGTTGTCTCGCTCGGGCCCGAAACGACGCTGCATACAAAAGACCACGCCAGCTTTCAGACCGCCTGGCAGGATTTCGAGCGGCGGCAGGGCGGTGCGCTCCCGCGCGCCGTCGCCATTGCGATCGCGGGGCCGACGCGTGGCGAGATCATTCGCTTCACCAACAATCCCTGGATCATTCGCCCGGCGCTGATCGGCGAGAAGCTGAATGTCGACCGCTATACGCTGGTCAATGATTTCGAGGCGGTCGGTCATGCGGTCGCGCAGGCCGAGGCGCAATATTTCGAGCGGCTGACAGGCCCCGACGAGCCACTTCCCGCGAAGGGAACGGTCAGCGTTATCGGCCCCGGGACCGGGCTTGGCGTCGCGCATGTATGGCGCGATGGGACCGACTATCGCGTCCAGGCGACCGAAGGCGGACATGTCGATTTCGCGCCGCTCGACAGCATCGAGGACGCCATCCTCGCGCGGCTGCGCAAACGCCATCGCCGCGTGTCGGTAGAGCGCATCGTATCCGGTCCCGGCATCGTCGATATTTATGAAACGCTGGCGGCGATGGAAGGGCGACCGATCGCGCCGCTCGACGACAGGACGATATGGGGCCGGGCAATAGGCGGCGAGGATTCGCTGGCGGCTGCGGCCGCGGATCGCTTCTGCCTCTCGCTCGGAAGCGTTGCAGGCGACCTTGCGCTTGCGCAGGGGGCCAGCGGCGTCGTGATCGCGGGGGGGCTTGGCCTGCGTATCCGCGACCAGCTCGTCCGGTCGGGTTTCCCCGAGCGCTTCGTTGCCAAGGGGCGCTTCGAAAATTTCATGGCGGCGATCCCGGTCAAATTGATCACCCACCCGCAGCCCGGCCTTTTCGGTGCCGCTGCGGCATTCGCGCGTCAGCATCGCTGAAAAAAATCCGCTGGCGCGAGGACGCAAAAGGCGGCAGCAAGGGGGCATGTCCGCGCGCCCCGTCCTCGGTATTATCGCCTGCAACCGCACCGTCGGGACAGAGGTCGCGCAAACGGTGATCAACCGCTATGCGACCGCCGCGATGCGCTACGCCGATTGCGCGGCGCTCATCATCCCGTCGCTTCCCGATCATATGCACGCGCGCGAGATCGTCGGGCGGCTCGACGGCGTGCTGCTCACCGGAACGCCGTCGAATGTCGCGCCGACGCTCTATGGCGATCCGGCGGAAGGCGAGGGCCCGTTCGACCCCGATCGCGACCGGATGATGATCGAGCTTGTCGAAGCGACGATCGCCGCACAGCGCCCGCTATTTGGCATCTGCCGCGGTTTTCAGGAGATCAACGTGGCGCTGGGCGGAACGCTGCGCCGCGATACGTCGGCGAGCGACGAACTGTTGCACCATCACGCGCCCGACGATGCCGCTTTCGACGCGATGTTCGATCATCGGCACAAGGTCGATCTCGTCGAAGGGGGCCTGCTTGCGTCGGCCTATGCTGCGCCCTCGCTTGAGGTCAATTCGGTTCATTATCAAGGCGTCGGTGCGCTTGCCGACAGTTTGGCGGTCGAGGCGCGCGCACCCGACGGACTGGTCGAAGCCTATAGCGCGCGGCCGAACGGCGCGCCGCTGCTTGCGGTGCAATGGCACCCCGAATGGGCCGCCGACGGCAATGATCAGAGCCAGACCTATTTCCACCTTCTCGGCCGCGCGCTAAGAGGCGAACTATGAACCGCCGCGTCACCCGATATGATCGCTATCTCGCGCGGATCAGCTTTTCGCCCTGATTGAAGAACGCCCCTCCCGCTGGCGGGAGGGGGCGGGGGTGGGGTGAGCCACAGGCGAACGTCCATCCTCTCGTCCTTCGGAGCGCGCTTCGCGCGTGCCCACCCCCAACCCCTCCCGCCTGCGGGAGGGGAATTTCAGGATCAGAAACATGCCCCGTAATCACGACATCACCGAACTGCGCCGCCTCGACGTCGCGCATCATCTTCCCGCGCAGGCCGACTGGGCCGAAATCGAAAAACTCGGCGGTAGCCGCATCATCACCCATGCCGAAGGCTGCACGATCGTCGATGGCGAGGGCCACCGTATCCTTGACGGCATGGCGGGCCTTTGGTGCGTCAATGTCGGCTATGGCCGCGAGGAACTGGTCGAGGCTGCGGCAGCGCAGATGCGCGAACTGCCTTTCTATAATACTTTCTTCAAGACCGCGACGCCACCGACGGTGACGCTCGCGGCCAAGATCGCCCAGCTCACCGGCGGGCGCCTGCCGCATATCTTTTTCAACGCCTCGGGCAGCGAGGCGAACGACACGGTGTTCCGTATGGTGCGCCATTATTGGAAACTGAAGGGCGAGCCAAAACGGACCGTCTTCATCAGCCGTTGGAATGCCTATCATGGTTCGACCGTCGCGGGCGTATCGCTCGGCGGGATGAAGGCCATGCACGCGCAGGGCGACCTGCCTATTCCCGGCGTCGAACATGTCCGCCAGCCCTATTTCTACGGCGAAGGGCAGGGGATGACCGAGGAGGAATTCTGCGATGCCTGCGTGGCGGCGATCGAGGACAAGATTCTGGAAGTCGGTCCCGAAAATTGCGCCGCCTTCATCGGCGAGCCGGTTCAGGGCGCCGGTGGGGTCATCATCCCGCCGAAGGGCTATTGGCCGAAGGTCGAGGCGGTGGTGCGCAAATATGGCCTGCTGCTCGTGGCCGACGAAGTCATCTGCGGCTTCGGGCGCACCGGGAAGATGTGGGGGCATGAAACCATGGGTTTCACCCCCGACCTGATGCCGATGGCGAAGGGTCTTTCGTCGGGCTACCTTCCGATCTCGGCGACGGCGGTGGCGAGCCATGTCGTCGATGTGCTCAAGACCGGCGGCGATTTCGTCCACGGCTTTACCTATTCGGGCCATCCGGTCGCTGCGGCGGTCGCGCTCAAGAATATCGAGATCATCGAACGCGAAGGGCTGGTCGAACGCACCGGCAGCGTGACGGGTCCGCATCTGGCGAAAGCGCTTGCGACGCTGGACGATCATCCGCTCGTCGGTGAAACGCGCTCGATCGGCTTGCTCGGCGCGGTCGAGATCGTCGCCGACAAGGAGACGCGCGCGCGGTTCGGCGGTGCCGAAGGGACCGCCGGCCCGATGGCGCGCGACGCGTGCATCGCGAACGGGCTGATGGTGCGCGGTATCCGCGACAGCCTGGTCATGTGCCCGCCGCTAGTCATCACCACCGAACAGATCGACGAGATGGTGGCGATCATCCGCAAATCGCTCGACGAGGTGATGCCGAAGCTGCGGGCGCTCTAGCGATTTCTTGCCATTCCCGTTCGTGCTGAGCTTGTCGAAGCACCGTTTTCTTCTTTAGACGTGAAGAGAAGCACGGTCCTTCGACACGCTCAGGACGAACGGGTTGAGGGCCTACATCCAGTAAGAGGATCGACCTCCATGCCATCCGGCCTTTTTGCGCTGCTCGATGACGTTGCCACCATCGCCAAGGTTGCTGCGGCGAGCATAGACGACGTCGGCGCCGCGGCGTCGAAGGCCGGCGCCAAGGCCGCAGGGGTAGTGGTCGACGATACCGCGGTGACGCCGCGCTACGTCACCGGCTTCACGCCCGATCGCGAATTGCCGATCATCTGGCGGATCACCAAGGGATCGCTGTTCAACAAGCTGGTGCTGATCCTGCCGGCGCTGTTGCTGCTGTCGACGTTCCTGCCCTGGGCGATTACGCCGCTGTTGATGATGGGCGGCGCCTATCTCTGCTTCGAGGGCGCGGAAAAGGTCATCCACGCGCTGCAGAAAGACAGGACGAGCCTGGAGGAAGATGCCGAGATCGTCGCCGACCGCAATCATGAAGAAGTGATGGTGAAGGGCGCGGTGCGGACCGACTTCATCCTGTCGGCCGAAATCATGGTGATCGCGCTCAACGAAGTGCTGGACGAGCATCTCGTGATGCGCGGCGCCACGCTTGCGGTCGTTGCCGTGCTGATTACCATCGCGGTCTATGGCGTGGTCGGGTTGATCGTGAAAATGGACGACATCGGCCTGCACATGGCCAAGCGCGGATCGGCGGCGCGGCAGGCGATCGGGCGGGGGCTGGTTAATTTCATGCCCAGTTTGCTGGCGGCGCTCGCGACGATCGGCACCGCAGCGATGCTGTGGGTCGGCGGGCAGATCGTGCTGCACGGACTGCACGAATATCATATCGGCGGGATTGCCGAAGCCCTCGAAGCCCTGGCGCATTCGGTCGCGGGCGGACTGCCGCTCGAAGGGCTTTGGACGTGGCTCATCAAGGCGACCGGCGACGGCATCTTCGGATTGCTGCTCGGTGGGCTGATCGTCGGGGTGCTGCACTTCGTCCCGGGCAAGAAGGCGGCGCATTAAAAACCCATTGCGTCATCCCGGCGAAGGCCGGGATCTCGCCATAGCATCCTGACGAGATGTTGAGACCCCGGCCTTCGCCGGGGTGACGACTAAAGACGGCTTACCCCAGCAAAACCACCGGGCTGTCGGCGCGCCAGTGCATGCTGACCTTGTCGTCCCAGGTGAAATCCTCCTGGTCGTGGCGCGACAGATTGGGGCGCGACACGCGTAGCCGCGCGCCCGATTCGAGTTCGATGTCGTAAAGGGTGATATCGCCGAGATAGCTCATGCCCTTGATCGTGCCGCGCGCGAAATTATGCCCCTCGGGGGCGTCCTGCGCCGCGGCGCGCACCGCTTTGCCTTCGCCCGGAACGTGCAGATAGATTTTCTCGGGCCGCAGCGCGACCCAGACGTCGGCGCCATGTGGGCCGGTCACGCCATGGTTCAGATAGACGCGCCCCAATCCGGGGCAATCGACCGCGGCGCGATCGGGTTCGTCGAGCGTCAGCTTGCCTTCGAAGATGTTCACCGAACCGACGAAATCGGCAACGAAGCGGTTGGCGGGATATTCGTACAGGTCCGAAGGCCCGGCGAGCTGCGCCACGTCGCCCTTGTTGATCACCGCGATGCGGCTCGCCATCGACAGCGCCTCATCCTGGTCGTGCGTCACGGTGACGAAGGTGATGCCGACCTGGTCCTGCAGGTCGGCGAGCTCGAACTGCATCTGCGCGCGCAATTTGGCGTCGAGCGCCGACAGCGGTTCGTCGAGGAGCAGCACCTTCGGCCGCATGATGAGGCTGCGCGCCAGCGCGACGCGCTGCCGCTGGCCGCCCGACATCTGGTCGGGCATGCGGTCTTCGAAGCCGCCGAGCTTTACCAGCTCGAGCGCTTCGGCAACGCGGTCCTTGACTTCGCCGCCGCGCACGCCAGCGATCTTGAGGCCGTAGGCGACATTGTCGGCGACGCTCATGTGCGGAAAGACGGCATAGCTCTGGAACACCATGTTCACCGGCCGCTTGTTCGGCGGGATACCGGCCATGTCCTGCCCGTCGATCAGGATATGGCCTTCGGTCGGCAATTCGAAGCCGGCGATCATGCGCAGCAACGTCGTCTTGCCGCAGCCCGACGGGCCGAGCAGCACGAAGAACTCGCCCGCCATGATGTCGAGGCTGACGTTATCGACCGCGGTCACCTTGCCGAAGCGTTTGGAGACATTCTGGATCTGGATGATCGGCTTGGGCGCGTCGGTCATGGTCAGTGGGTTTCCGCAATGGCTTTGACGCCCTGAAGTTTCAGCGCGACGGCGGTGAGCAGGATGGTGAGGAGGATGAGCAGCGTCGATGCCGCGTTGACTTCGGGCGTCACCGAGAAGCGGACCATCGAATAGACCTTCACCGGGAAGGTGATCGTGTCGGGGCCGCTGGTGAAATAGGTGATGACGAAATCGTCGAGGCTGGGCGCCGAGGTCCTTTGCCGCTTCCTCCTGCTCGCGGTTGAAGGTCGCGAGGCGCGATCGCACCACCATCGTCACGAACGGAAAGCAGAAGGTGATGTGGGCAATGATGATCGCGCCGAGATTGAAGGGCCAGATAAGGTCGGTCGGCCATTCGAGCCATTTGGCGAAAAAGATCAGGAAGGCGACACCCATGCAGATTTCGGGAACGATGATCGGCAGCGAAATCGTTCCGTCGACCGCGCCCTTCAACGGGAAGCGGAAACGCCAGAGCATCACCGCCGCGACCGCGCCGAGGATCAGGCTGATAAGCGTCGCGAGCGCCGCGATGGTGAGCGAGTTGACGAGCGCTTCGACCAGCACGTCGTTGCCGAGCGCCTTGTCATAATATTTGAGCGTGAAGCCGCGCCAGACGACGTTGCGCTTGCTGTCGTTGAAGCTGAAGATCATCAGCACGACCAGCGGAGCGTAGAGAAAGACCATGACCGCGCCGACCCACAGCCGCATCCACAGGGTGCGGCTATATTCCAGCGGCGCGCGCGGGGTGCGGGAAAAGATCGCCATCAGCGCGCCTCCGGCACCTTGCGCCGCATCGATTGCAGCGCGATCAGGATGAACATGGCATAGATGAGGATGAAAGAGAGCGCCGCGCCGAATGGCCAGTCGTTCGCCTTCTTGAACTGGCGTTCGATGACGTTCGCGATCATCTGGCTGTCGGTCCCGCCCATCAGGTCCGGCGTGAGATAGGCGCCGAGCGCGGGGATCAGCGTGATCATTACGCCGGCGACGATGCCCGGCGCGGCCAGCGGCACGACGATGCGCATGATCGTGCGGAAATGCCCCGCGCCAAGGTCGAGGCTCGCCTCAATCAGGCTGCGGTCGAGCCGGTCAAGCGCCGCATAGAGCGGCAGCACCATGAAGGGTAGATGGACGTAAACCAGCCCGAAGACGACCGCGAAATTGTTGAAGAGCAGTTGCACCGGCTCCCACGTCGGAAGCGGCTGCATCCCGACGAGCGTCTTGAGCCAGCTCGCGCCGTCCCACAGGTAGGTGCGGATCAGCAAATTGGTCCAGAAGGGCAGCATGATGCCGAGCAGCAGCCACGGCCGCCATTTCTCGCTCGCGAAGGTGATCGCCATCGCCACGGGAAAGCCCACGATCAGGCAAATCAGTGTGACGAGCGCCGCGACCGCGAAGCTTTTGCCGAAGATCGACAGATAGAGAAATTCGGTCGCGCGCTTGTAATTTTCGAGCGTTCCCGAAAATTCGATCTCGGTCAGGCCGCGGTTCTCGCCGAAGCTGTAGAACCAGACGATCGCCATCGGGATGACGAAGAACAGGAGGGTCCATAGCAGGGTCGGAACCGACACCGCCGCGAAGACCCGCTTGTTCGCTTTCCAGTCCTGCTCGGCCATCCCCCCGATGCCCCTTTCAGACCGTTACGACGCCCGCACCTTCGTAAAGGCTTCCTCGTAGAGCGGCTGAAGCTTTTCGTTGAACTTCGCATATTCGCACTTGGCGAGGACGTCCGCGGGCGGGAAGATGACCGGATTGTTCTTGTAGCTGTCGGGCATCAGTGCCTTCGCGGCGGCATTGGGGGTCGGGTAGAGGATCGTTTCGGTGATCTTCTTGTCGACCTCGGCATCGAGCATATAGTTGATGAAGGCGTGGGCGTTCTTCGGGTGCGGCGCGCCCTTCGGAATGCACAGCGTATCCGAATTGAGCTGGCTGCCTTCCTTCGGCACGACGAAATCGAGATCGGGATCCTCGGTCATCGCCTGCGCGATGTCGCCATTATATTCGAGCACGACATCGACGTCGCCCTTGAGCAGCAGATCCTGCCCGTCATCCTCGTGGAATTTCTTCACATATGGCTTTTGTTTGATCATCATCGCCGAAATGGTCTGAATATCCTCCGGCGTCAGCGAATTGACCGATTTGCCGAGATATTTGCCATAGAGGCGGAACATGTCGCCGGCCTCCGACAGCCAGGCCATGCGGCCCTTATATTCGTCGCTGTCGAACAGGACCTTCCAGCTGTCGGGCGCGGTCTTCACCTTCGACTTGCGATAGCCGATACCCAGAACCAGCCAGGTGTAAGGCATCGAGAATTTGCGGCCCGGATCATAATCGACGTTCAGGAAGCTGGGGTCGATATTCTTCATGTTCGGGATCTGCGCATGATCGAGCGGCATCAGCATGTCGGCGCGCGCCATGCGTTCGACAAAGTCGTTCGACGGCACGATGACGTCATAGCCGGGATTGCCCGCCTTGAACTTCGCGAACAGCGTGTCGTTGCTGTCGAACAGGTCCATCGTGACATCGACGCCCGTCGACGCCTTGAAATCGTCGAGCGTCGTTTCGCCGATATAGGTGTCCCAGTTGTAGAAGTTGAGCTTGGCCTCTTCGCCGTTGGCAAGCTTCTTGTCGCTGCCCTTGCTGCACGCGGCGAGGCCGCCGAAGCTGATCCCGATTGCGGCGACGCCCATCGCCTGAAGCAGCGAGCGGCGATTGCGGCCCTGCGCGAGCAGTTCGTTCAAATCCATGGCTGGCCTCCCTGATTGTGACCGCAAGCTGACTCATTAATGTCGGCTTGAAAAGAGGCTTTTTTGCACCGCAACACGAATCCGTGACATTTTCGTGCGTCGTGGCCCAGGCAGGTCGCTATGCGTTGCGCAGATACCAGTCGTAGTCGATCGTCGGCACCGTCCCGAAATAGCGATCCTGTTCGACCCGCTTCACGATGCTGAACATGTCGACGAAGCGGTCGCCGAGATAATCGCGCATCAGCGCCGAGGCGTGGAAGCGGTCGACGGCCGCGAACCAGTTCGACGGCGGCTTGTCGTCGCCCGAGGCGTCGCGATCATAGCCGTTGCCGACGACCGCCGGACCCGGGTCGGTCCGGCTTGTCATTCCGTGATGCATGCCGGCGAGCACGGCGGCTACCGCGAGATAGGGATTGGCATCGGCGCCGCAGGCGCGATGCTCGACATGCCGGCTTGGCGGCGGCCCGGCCGGGATGCGGAAGGACACGGTGCGATTGTTGACCCCCCACGTCGGCGCTACGGGGGCGGAGCGCAAAGCCGTCGCCGACGCTGCCGATCATGCCGCCGATCGCGTGGCGCAGCGCATCGGTGCCCTCGGGATCGTCGCTCGCAAAGATATTGCCGCCCGCGCCATCGTTGACCGAGACGTGGATGTGCATCCCGCTGCCCGCCTGTTCGGCGAAAGGCTTGGCCATGAAGGTCGCCTCGAGCCCATGTTGCTGGGCGATCGCTTTGACCAGCCTTTTGTACATGATCGCGTCGTCGCAGGCGCGCAGCGCGTCCGGCTTGTGGCGCAGCGTCAGCTCGAACTGGCCCGGCGCAAATTCGCTGATCGCGCTTTCGAGCGGCAGGCCCTGCACGTCGGTCGCCGCATAGAGGGCGTCGAAGAAGGGACCAAAGTCGTCGAGTTCACGCAGGCCATAAACTTCGACATTGCGCGGCGTGTCGCGGCTGTAGCCGGGGCGGGCGGGGCGCACCGACCCGTCGCGCGCGCGGCGCGGGTCGAGCAGGTAGAATTCCAGCTCGACTGCAAGCACCGGGGTCAGGCCGTCGGCGGTGTAGCGGTCGATCACGCGGCCGAGCACATGGCGGGGATCGAGGTCGTGCGGCGTGCCGTCGAGTTCATAAAAATCGACGAGGAACTGCGCGGCCCGATCGCCGCCCCACGGCGTGCGGACAAGGGTGCCGGGGATCGGCTTCATCGATCGGTCGGCGTCGCCATCTTCCCAGACCAAGCCCGTTTCGACGGTGTCCTGTCCGGTGATGTCGACGACAGTGATCGAGCCGGGGAACATGCGTCCGCTTTCATAGACAGCGAGCACTTCATGTTGGCGCAGCCGCTTGCCGCGCGGGACGCCGCCCATGTCGGTATAGATCATCTCGATCGAATCGACGTCGGGATTGGCCCGGAAGAATTCCTCGGCCTCCGACCGCGGCGCGATCACGCCCGACGACTTCGCCATTGCCCCACTACTCCTTCAGCGCCTTGATGCAGTCGGCGAAGCCGCCGACCAGCCGGTCGATCTGGTCGTCGCCGGTCACCGGGCTCACCAACATCATATTGTGAAATGGCGCCAGCAAAATTCCCCGGTTGGCGAGGAAAATGTGGATCGCGGCCTCCAGCGCGGGGTGCATCGCCGCCTTCGCCTCGCCGCCGCTGCGGGGCGGGACGGGACAGGTCAGAAACTCGACGCGGGCGCCGACCTGCGTGACGTGCCAGTCGAGCGACGCAGCGGCGATTTCGCGCTCCAGCCCCGTGACCAGCCGCGCGGCACCGCGCAGCATGGCGTCATAGGCGGTGGGGGTGATGACCTCGCCGAGCATGAAATCCATCGCGGTGATCGCAAGCGCGTTGGCGGAGAGCGTCGTGCCGATGCCGCTATGCCCCGGCGGGCGCGCGCTGTTGAGCGCCGCCATGCGATCCGCAACGTCGGCGCTGAAACCATAGACGGCGCACGGCACGCCGCCGCCGATCGACTTTCCGACGACCATCAGATCCGCCATCGGACCGTGGCTGCGGGCATGGCCGCCATAGCCCGACGAGATGCTGTGCGTTTCGTCGAAAACCAGCAGCGTGCCCGTCTCGTCGCACAGGCTGCGCAGCGTTTGGAGAAAACCCGGCGCGTCCTGCACCATGCCGACGTTGGTCATCACGGGTTCGGCGAGGACGCAGGCGATATCGCCGCCGCGCAGCGCAGCGGCAAGCGCTGCTTCATCGTTGAATTCGATCACCGTCGTCGTGGCGCGAAGATCGTGGACCTGGCCGATCAGGCTCGCGCGCATCACCGGCGCGCCGTCTTTCAGATCGACGAACGCATCGTCGACCGCGCCATGATAGGCGCCGTTGAAGGTGAGGATTTTCGGGCGCCCGCTGATCCCGCGGCACCAGCGGATGACGGCGCGATTGGCTTCGCTCGCCGTGGTCGTCACCTGCCATTGCGGAAAGCCGAACATGGCCGAAAGCTTCGTCGACAGCGGGGCGCCGCGGGCGGTGGGCAGCATATAGCTCAGCCCCTCGGTCGCCTGCCGTGCGAGCGCGGCGGCGAGGGCGGGCGGCGAATGGCCGAACAGGCTGGCCGTGTCGCCAAGGCAGAAATCGTCATAGGTCCGCCCGTCGATACTCGTCAGCGTCGCGTCCTTGGCCGACGCGGCGACGATCGGCACCGGGCTGGGCCAATCTTTCATCCAGTGGAAGGGCACCGACTGGAACCAGCCGGTCGCCGCGGCCTGATGCGCGAAAGCGCGCGGGTTGTCCGCGCGGAAGCGTTCGGCCTCGCGCGCGGCGACGCGGGCGATGGCGGCGTCGGCGATCATCCCAGCCTGTCTTTCAGTGCGTAATAGAGAAGGCCGAGCGTCGCGAGCGGGCGGCGCAGCCATTTGCCGCCGGGAAAGGGGCGCGACGGCAGGTTCGCGAGCACGTCGAAGCGTTCGGCGGTCCCCGCCAGCGCCTCCGCGATCAACTCGCCGACGGTCGTCGTGATCAGCGCGCCATGCCCCGAAAATCCGTGCGCGAAAAAGACGTTCCCGCGCCGTCCGATATGCGGCAGCCGGTTCATCGTCACCGCGACCGCACCGCCCCAGCCATAGTCGATTTCGGCATTGGCGATCTGCGGAAAAACTTCCGCCATAAACGGCCTGACGAAGGCGGCGATATCGCGCGGCGGCATTTGCGAATAACGCTCGCCGCCGCCGAAGATCAGGCGCTTGTCGGCTGAGAGGCGGAAATAGTTGAGCACGAAACGGCTGTCGGCAACCGCGGCGTCGGTCGGCAGCAGCGCGTCGGCGTTGGCGAGCGGCGCGGTCGCGATATTATAGTTCATGATCGGAACCGTGTAGCGCCCGAGGTCGGGCTCGACCTCGCCGATCCAGCTATCGGTGGCGTCGATGACGTAGCGTGCGTTCAAGCTATCGATCGATGCGCGGCAGCCCTCCACGATCCGCACCCCGGCGGCTTCGGCTGCCTTCGCCAGTCCGAGCGCATAATTCAGCGGATGGAAATGCCCGCCCTGCGGATCATAGACACCGCCATTGTAGAGCGGGCTCGCGATGTGAACGCCCATGTCGGCCTTTTCGACCACATCGGTTACATAGCCGTGGCGTTGGCCCAGATAGTCGGCTTCGCGCCGCATCGCGGCGAAATCGGCGGGCGTCCACGCCGCTTCCAGATGACCGGCTTTCAGATCGCAGGCGATGCCGTGCTTGGCGATCCGCGCCTTGACGCGATTGTCTCGCCAGCACAGATCGAAGAGCGCGCCGGCGCGCTCGTTGCCGAATTCGTCCGCCAATTCGGACGCCGTCCAGCGCAGCCCGGGGATGAGCTGCCCGCCATTGCGTCCGGAGGCGCCGAAGCCGATCCGTTCGGCCTCGTAAAGGATCACCGAAAAGCCCCTCTCGGCGCACGCAAGCGCTGCGCTGAGGCCCGTGAAACCGCCGCCGACAACTGCCACGTCGCAGCGGTCGTCAACGGCCTCACCACGCGGCCGCCATCCGGCTGCCGTCGCGGCATAATAGCTGTGGTTCAGCGGATCGGTCATTTTGGTCAGCGACCTCCACTCCCGTTAGCGTCGAGCCCTTCGACGCCGCCTGCGGCGGCGCTCAGGATAAACTTCCGGCTTTGACCGGAAGTCGAGACGCCGTGCACGCACGCGCCGTGTCTCGACTTTGCTCGACACGAACGGGGGAGGGAAGCTGGGGACGACACGCTAAACCCGCATCAGCAGATGTTCGCGCTCCCAGCTCGACACCACCGATTGGTAGTTGAACAGCTCATAATCCTTCACGGCATAGAAGATTTCGAAGAAATCGTCGCCAAGCAGGTTGCGGACCTTCTTGCACGAGCTGAACCGGTCGAGCGCGGCTTCCAGCGTGCGCGGCAGGGTGCGGGCGCGGTTATAGGCGCTGCCGGTGATCGGCTTGGGCGGTACCATGCGGTCGACCATGCCTCGGCGCCGGGCAGGCGGTTTTCGACGCGGCGGTTGTTCTTGTCCGACACCGGAATGCGAAAGCCGCATGACCGGTTATCGACGCCCCACTGGACGTTGATCGGCGCCGCGCTGTCGGGACGCATCCGGCGAAAGCTGTTCACATTGGGCGCCCACATGGGCGAGATTTGCGGCATGAAGCGGATCAGCCCCGCGACATAGGATCGAAAGGCCGCGCTGTCGCGGCCGTTGGCGGTCGCGAACAGGTTGCGCCCCGTTTCGGCATCGACGACCGACTGGTGAATGTGCATCGCGCTTCCCGGCTGGCCCGCCATCGGGTTCGCCATGAAGGTCGCGTAGACGCTGTGCTGTTTCGCGACGTTGCGGACGACGCGTTTGAAGAGAAACACCTCGTCGGCGAGCCGCAGCGGATCGCCGTGCATGAAATTCACCTCGAGCTGTGCGGCGCCCATTTCGTGGATCATCGTGTCGATATCGAGCCCCATCAGCTCGCAATCGTCATAGATATGATCGATGATATCCTCATATTCGTTCATGGCTTCAAGGCCATAGGGCTGGCTCGCGGTTTCCGCCCGGCCCGACTGGCCGGTCGGCGGCGTCAACGGAAAGTCGGGGTCGGTGTTCTGCGAGACGAGATAGAATTCGACCTCGGGTGCGATGATCGGTTTCCATCCCTTGTCCTGGTAAAGGCCCAGCACCTTTTTCAGGATCGTCCGCGGCGCGATGTCGACCTCGGTCCCGTCGCCATTATAGGCATCGGCAATGACGAAGGCCGTCGGCGAGGTGAAGCCCGGCGCGACGCAGATGGTATCGGGGTCGGCAAGCAGGATCTTGTCGGGATCCTTGTCCCAGATATCGTCGATATCCTCGGGATAATGGCCGTCGATCGTGCAGATGAAGACGCTGCCGGGGATACGCAGCGACTTGTCCTTGACCGAAGCGAGGAATTTCTTGGCGGGCAGAACCTTGCCGCGCTGGACCCCGTTGATGTCGGGAACGATACATTCGACTTCGTCGATATTATGGTCGCTGATCCATTGTTCCAGATTGACTGACATGCGCCCCCGATTGGGCCGAGGAGCCGGCCCGTTTGTGGAAGGTGCAGCGTATAGCGAAGTCCGCCAGAGCGCCAGAGGGGCCGTTGTCGGTCATTTCTCAATGGAATGTTTCAGGAGGCAGAGTGTCGCGAACCGGCCGATTGCGGACATGGATTGTAGTTGACCAGCCACTTTCTAGCGGCGCCTCATTCAAGAATCCTATTACGACAATGCCTAGCCTAGCGTGCCAAAAAATAGATAATCGCGAGTAGCATCGCTAGCGCTGTCGTCGTGCGTTCAAGGGGGAGCCGGGCGGGAGACTCTTCGGCCCTGAAACCTGAAAACCCGCCCCCATTTTTTCGAACTATTTCTTCGCGGTGAATTTGTGCGAGAACGATACCGGGGTCCCCTTTGGATGCCAAAGGACCGGGCGATCCATAGAGCAGCGGGACGTCAGTCAGCAGGTCCTTATTCAAACCTTTTGCTGCTTCGCCGCGCTGCGTCAGATTCCTCGCAAACTCCGTCGCGCTGTCCAAAGCGAGCCGGTGGCTTGGATCGTCTACTAATATTGTAGCATTGGCTCGCTCGCTACGCTCCTGCTCGTTCGCCAAATCACTTCCCTTCAATATTGTGCTTTCAGTGAATTTAGCGCCGGATAGTAAACGAGAGGTTCTGCGCGCAGGCAAACGGAGCA
>LUMV01000435.1_pt1 | contig 36230 bp, 48 predicted proteins | sample 729731 | NCBI WGS metagenome assembly LUMV01 (sample SAMN03860301, study PRJNA289734) | marine metagenome | biome: seawater column; feature: ocean; material: water; isolation source: Red Sea water column Station 192 - depth 200m | place: Saudi Arabia: Red Sea | collected 2011-10-15 | depth 200 m
CCGCCATGCCGCGCGAACCGGGCCATCTTTCGCGCCAGGTCGTCGCTGCTCGTCGTCGCCGCACCCGCATCGCCCATCGCGCCAAGATTCTTGCCAGGATAGAAAGACCAAGAAGAAATCTCGCCGAATGTACCGACCTGCTGGCCCCGATAGGTCGCGAGGTGTGCTTGCGCGCAATCCTCGATCACCCACAAGGCACGTCGCTTTGCGATCTCCATAATCGGATCCATGTCGGCTGCTTGGCCATACAGATGAACAGGGATGATGCCGACGGTTCGGTCGGTAATTGCCTCCTCGATCAGATTCGGATCGATCGTCGAAGTAGTGGGATCGATATCGACGAACACCGCTTTGGCGCCGTGCTGTCCGACGGTCTCGCTAGTCGAAATCCAGGTCTGTGCGGGCACGATAACCTCGTCCCCCGGCTTCAAGCCCAACGCATGCATCGCGATGTAGAGAGAATCGGTACCGTTTGCGGCCGACACGCAGTGCTTCGCCTGCATCAGCTCGGCGTATTCGGCCTCGAAGGCCTCGACATCGGGGCCGCGCACGAAGCTGCTGTTGGCGATGGTCCGCGCGATAGCGGCGTCGATCTCATCCTTCAGCGAACTATATTGCGCATAAAGGTCGACGAAAGGCACAGGCATGAAAGGTCTCCGAATCTGAAGGATCAGGCGCGGCGCAAGAGACGCGCTGGGTTGCCGGCATAGCTGCCGGGCACGTCGATCGACTTGGTCACGACGGCACCGGCACCGATGACGACGTCATCGCAGATTGTGACCGGCATGATGGTGGCATTGGAACCGATCGAAACTCTATCGCCGATTACGGTCGCTTCCCATTTGCTCATATCGCCCCGGGCGGGACCACCTCCGGAAAAACGGTCATTAACGAACATCACTCCGTGTCCGATAAAGCAATCGGCGCCGATGGTCACAAGCTCACAAACGAAACTGTGACTTTGAACGCGGGTCCGCGCACCGATGCTAACTCCGCGCTGCACTTCGCAAAAAGGACCGACGAAAACGCCGTCGCCAAGTTCGCATTCGTAGAGATTGCCCGGCTCTACCACGGTCACACCTCTACCAGTGGCAATGTCACGAACGGCAGCTTCGATGAGCCTCACAGTACCGGCCATAATTTAACCGCCCAAACGAGCATGCCGCGAGCGGAACTGAATCGGCACCTCAAGCCCAGTCTCGATTGATTCGTAAAGCGCGGTGATCAACTCAAGACTACGCCGCCCCTCCAGCCCATCAACCAATGCTGCGGCGTCGTTTTTCAGGCAATCGAGGACATGTTCGTAATAGGCCTGATGCCCATATCCGTACACATTCGGTGGATTGACGGAGTACTTGTCCAGCACCTCGGCATCATCCGACTGCGGCTCCACAAAATCCCATGTCACCATCTTGTTGACCGCGAAACCGCCGATCACCACTGTTCCACCCTCTCCCAAAATTGACAATGAGCCCTCTAGATCTCGCGGACGCGCGGCATTGGTCGCTTCGATGACACCCAGCGCGCCATTGGCGAACTGCAAAGTGGCAATCGCGGTGTCTTCCGCTTCGATATCCACAAGTGTCCGACTGGCGCGGGCGTGAACCGAGACGACATTGCCCATAAAATATTCTAACAAATCAACGTGATGGCTCGCCTGATTAGCAAGGACTCCGCCGTCCTGCGCCCAAGTTCCGCGCCAGCTATCCTGATCATAATAACTCTGGTCGCGGCGCCAACGTACCCTGACGGTGCCGAGAACCAGTTTCCCGAAGCGGCCCGCCTCGAGCGCTTCACGCGCCTTTACGACCGGTACGTTCAGTCGATTCTGCTTTACGACAAAAAGCTTCACACGCGCTTGGTCACACGCTGCGATCATCGCATCGGCATCATCCAGCCGCAACGCCATCGGCTTTTCGACAATGACATGCTTGCCAGCCCGGGCAGAGAGGATGGCATGTTCGGCGTGCATTCCGCTGGGAGTAAGCACGACCACCACCTCGACATTCGGGTCACCCAACATTTGCTCTAGGCTGTCATAGGCGGCCACATCATACTTCGCCTTAGCCTCGGCCAGCCTCTGGCTATCAATATCGCATATGGCGACAAGTTGCGCGCCGTCGATCTCACCGCCACCAAGCAAATCAAGATGGCGCTTCGAAATGCGGCCACAACCTACGACACCAAACTTAATCATTTTTATTCCCGAAAAAAGCAAGGAGCCAATGCCCAAATGCGGCGGACGCGGACATGCGAAGAAATTTCCGCGCGGCATAAGCGTATAGTAATGGCCTGACAAGGGTTCCCTGGCTGCTTGCTTTCTTCCGACTTTGAACCATCGATCACCAACAGTACCGAGGGTTAGATCACGGCTGATCGCGTGTCGCCGTCGCTTAAGATAATTCGGCTCTCCCGATCGCGCGAGCAAACTTTTCGCATGAGAAAAAGAAGCGAGATATCCTGTTGCGGTAGGTCTGACTTGGCTGAAAAGGCGATCGGCGCACCGGTGAATCAGCCGCCCAATTGCCGCTCCTGGGTGGCGGCGGCGACCTGCTTCGCCGTCTTGGCTTTCACTTCTGCTACGCATGCGCGCATTGTGGAATTCTTGGCGATCCGCGTGCCGCTGCGCTGCTCATCATGGCCGCAGATCTTGTGCGCAGCACCGGCGATTCTCTTATCGAGCGTCGCTTGGCCTTGCGGGCTCGTCAGATCGAGATCGGAATATTGGACACCGATGCTCATGCTCTGCGCCACAACGGGGGTAGAGCTGGCCGTAAGAGCCAAGCCGAACGCTGCGATTGCGGATGCGAGAGGGACGAATTGCGTTTTCATACTATCCTCCTGGGTTGCGGCGCGCCCGGAACGTAGGGGGGGAGGCGCGCCGCAGACCGAGTAATGGGCGTTTACGATCGTAGTCGCATCTCGCTATCGACGGGTGCGGCTGTCTTCCGATCGGTTGCGCATGATCGCGGACGAACGACCTCTGGCGATCCGCCAACGACGCGCCTATCCCCTTCGTCGATGCTGTTCGCGCTCGTCTTTCTGTTGGGGATTGCCAATTTCGCCGCCCACAAGGCGGTGCTGGAAAGCGGCCATCCGATCCTGGAGCGAGTGGCATGGTTGCGACCGGGGCGGTTCGGACCGCCCTCGCTGATCGTGGAATTCGCGGTCCTGCTGGCGACGCTGCTGTTCTTGGCGGAGGGGTATGGAGGAATCGGTTGGGTCTACGCGATCTATAGCCTGTGCAATATCGGCAGCGCCTGGGCGCTGCTGACAGGCCGGATGTGACCGAGCGTTCGATCTAATTCAGAGGGTTATCGCCTCTGCGCCCGGAACCGGCGCGTGAATGAAGCGCTTGGCTTCTATGGCTCCGATCGACACCATCTGGCTGGTCCTCAACGCACGCAGCGGCAGCAATGAAGACGGCGCGATTGCGGAGCTGCGCGAACACTGCGAGCGCCGCAACCTCTCGCTGGCGCGCGAAATCTGCTTTCCCGACGAGGATCTGCCGACAGCGAGCGAACTGGACGCGGCGGGGATAGACTGTCTGGCCGTCTTCACCGGAGACGGGACGCTGAATGCGGCGATCACCGGGCTTTACGGTTGGTCCGGATCTATCCTGGTGCTGCCCGGCGGAACGATGAACTTGCTCAGCCGGAGAATGCATGGCGAGGCCGAGTGCGAAGAAATCCTCGATCGGATCGCAAGCGGCGCTTTCCGGAAGGTTCGCCCGCAGATCGCTCGGTGCGAGGCAGGCGATGCTTTGGCGGGTCTGTTGAGCGGTCCGGGGACGTCATGGGCGAGCGTGCGCGAAGCGATGCGCGATTTCGATATCGCCGCGCTCGCGGAGGAAACCGGCGAGGCACTGGCCGAGACGACGGGCGGGGCGTTCGTGCGTCTCAGAAATCCCGAATTGGGCTCGCGCGAGGGTTATCCGATGATCGAATTCACGCCCAGCCATCGCGGCCTGCAACTCGATGCCTATCGCGCGCAAGATCCCGGCGATTTCCTGCGTCAGGGCTGGGCCCTGTTGCGCCGCCGTTTCCGGGAAGGGCCGCATGAACGGCTCGGCCTGTTCGACGAATTGGAATTGGAGAATTGCGAGGACGCTCCGATCGGAGTCCTGCTCGACGGCGAACCCGCAACCCTTGGATCGCGCGCCACGTTTTCCGTGGCCGCGTGCGAAGTCGATCTGCTAGCGACCGCCCATGGCTACTGATCCCTCGCCCGCCCGAAACCGCCGCGAAACGCTCGTTTTCCATGTCTCCGATGTGCATTTCGGGCTGGAAGACACCGATGCGATCGCCTGGGTCAAGCGGGAGATCGCGGAAAAGCGGCCCGATGCCGTGGCAATCACCGGCGATCTAACCATGCGCGCCCGGCACCGCGAATTCGAGGCGGCCACGCGATGGATCCGCTCGCTCGATGTGCCGATCACGGTTGAGGTCGGCAATCACGACCTGCCCTATTTCAATCTGATCGAGCGCTTCTTCACCCCGTACAAGCGCTTCAAGGGCGTCGAATCGGTGGTCGAAAAGGAGCTTGACCTGCCCGGTCTGGCGATCGTGCCGCTCAAGACCGCCGTGCGCGCCCAACCGCGTTTCAACTGGTCGAAAGGCTGGATCACCGATGCGGCGCTGACGAAGTGTCTCGACGCCATCGATGCCCTTCCCGAGGGCGTGAAGGCCCTGGTCGCCGTCCACCATCCGCTGCGCGAGGTCGGTACGAAGGGCACGGCGCTGACGCATGGGGGGCAGAAGGCTCTGACCGCTCTTGCCCAGCGACCGGTTCTCGGCGTGCTGAGCGGCCATGTCCACGATCCCTTCGACCTGACGCAGGAGACCGTCCACGGCCCGGTGCGGATGATCGGAGCGGGCACGCTGTCCCAACGCGTGCGCTCCACTCCGCCGAGCTTCAACGAATTGCGCTGGGATGGCGAGACATTGACCGTGCGCGCTCGCAATCTGGGCGATGTCCGCACGCGCGACATGCAGATCGACGATGTGCCTGAAGATGCGATGCCGCCGCGCCAGCCGGGCGAGCCGGTCGCTCCGGTCAATCAGGTCCCCCGCGCCGATCCGCCAGTGCATTGAAGCCTGTCGGCTCAATCGAATCGTAACCATTTCGAGGCATGATAGGCGTCCGTAATAACGGAGGCCGAACATGACGGAACTCATCAAGGCATTGCCCTGCGGCGCGCTTCTGGCGTGGATCACTGCCCTGTTCATCGGGCACGGCGGCGGCATGGGTGGAACGCTCGCGATCGAACAGATGCAGATCATGGACCAGTCCTTCTTCTGGTCCTGGCCCATTTTCCTTGGCGGGACCGCGCTCGCTTGGGGCATCATGGCGATCCAGAACTGACGCCGCGTAGCGACAGGATTCACGCCGACTCTCGATAGCCCACGAAAAAGGGCGGCCCCTCTCGGGACCGCCCTTCCTCGGTGATTGATAGATCGCTGGCTTAGCGCTTCGAGAACTGGAAGCTGCGGCGAGCCTTGGCCCGGCCATACTTCTTGCGCTCCACCACGCGGCTGTCGCGGGTGAGGAAGCCGGCGGCCTTGACGGTGCCACGCAGCGTCGGCTCGTACTTGGTCAGCGCCTGGCTGATGCCGTGCTTCACTGCACCGGCCTGGCCGGAGAGACCGCCGCCGCGCACGGTCGCGATCACGTCGTACTGGCCTTCACGATCAGTGATGGTGAAGGGCTGGTTGATGATCAGGCGCAGGGTCGGACGCGCGAAGTAGACTTCCTGGTCCTTGCCGTTGACGATGACCTTGCCGCTGCCCGGCTTCAGCCAGACTCGCGCGGTGGCGTCCTTGCGGCGGCCGGTAGCGTAGGCGCGGCCCTGGTTGTCGAGCTCCTGCTCGCGCAGGGGAACGTCGGCGCGCTGCGCGATTTCAGCGCATGGGGGTGTTCGGTCCCGGCATAGAGGTGGAGCGCCTTCATCTGCGCCCGGCCCAGCGGCCCGCGCGGGATCATGCGCTGCACGGCCTTTTCCAGCACGCGCTCGGGGAAGCGGCCTTCCAGCACCTTTGCCGGAGTCGTTTCCTTGATGCCGCCCGGGTGGCCGGTGTGCTTGTAATAGATCTTGTCGGTCATCTTGCGGCCGGTGAACTTCACCTTGTCCGCATTGATGACGATGACGTGATCGCCGCAATCGACATGGGGCGTGAAGCTCGGCTTGTGCTTGCCGCGCAGATGGTTGGCGATGATCGCCGCCAGGCGCCCGACGACGAGCCCTTCGGCGTCGATCAGGTGCCATTTCTTTTCGACCTCTGCCGGTTTGATCGACCGGGTGGCCTTGGTGAGAGCCTTCATGGCGCTGTTCCGTCCTTGATGTTGCTTGGCCCCGGCGCGAAGCCGAATCCGTTGAGCAGCGAATCCGGGCCAGCCGAATATCGCGATGCGGCGCGCAAATGGCTCTGGATCACGCGCAAGTCAAGCAAATCCGGGGATGCTGGGTGGGGTATAATAATACCCCACGACTTGCGATCAGGCTGGGCGGCCCAATGCGTGCGCGTTCCATGCGAAGGTGGCGGTCAGCAATGCGCCCACGACCTGATGCGCCACGGCCAGCCAGAGATCGACCCCGCTGATGACCGTCGCGATACCGAGCAGAATCTGCGTCCCCAGTAGCGCATTCATCGCGATCGAAGCGGGCCGGGCGATCGGCTTCACGCGCCGCGCCATCACGATCAGCGCCACGAACGCCACCCATGCCCACCAGCGGTGGAGGAAATGGATCAGGAAAGGATCGTGCGTGATCGAATGAAACACGCCCCCCGTCGCGTCGAATTCCGGTACCAACCGACCCTGCATCAAAGGCCAGGTGTCGGAAGCAAGCCCGGCATTGAGGCCGGCGACCCAGGCGCCGAGCAGGAGCTGAACGAACAGGATCGCGCCCACCCAGCTCGCCGTGACAGTCCAGAGCGAGCGCGGTGCGCTGCGGTTGGCCAATTGCCGGAGATCGAGCGCGGTCCACACCAGTCCGCCCAGAGTGAAGAATGCCGTCAGCAAATGGATGGACAGCCAGAAGTGGCTCACATCGGTCATCGTGCCCGCCAGCCCGCTCTTGACCATGAACCAACCGAACACGCCCTGTAGACCGCCCAGCGCAAGCAGCGCGACGAGCCGGTGCTTATACCCTTTCGGAATAGCGCCTTTTATCCAGAACCAAGCGAGCGGCACGGCGAAGGTGATACCTATCACCCGGCCAAGCAGCCGGTGGAACCATTCCCAGAAATAGATGAATTTGAACGCCGCCAGATCCATACCCGCCGGGCCGGTCACATTGATGTATTCCCCGGTGCGGCGATACAGGTCGAACTCGGCCTGCCAGGCCGCCTCGCTCAGCGGTGGGATCGCCCCGGTGATCGGTTTCCACTGGGTGATCGACAGTCCGCTTTCGGTCAGGCGCGTGATGCCGCCGACTGCCACCATCAGAACCACCAAGGCAGCGACCACCAGCAACCAATTGGCGATCGCGATCGGGCGCGCAGGCGAGATGGAACGCGATGAAATCGACATGGGCGCTGTTTGCTGCGCGCGGCGGCGCATCGCAAGTGCATTTGCAGCACCAAGTGCGTTCCTGCGTGCAAGACCCGGCTCGGCAATGCAGCGAAAAAACGTCAGCACCCCTTGCATTATGTTACATTGTCACATACTTGAGCGCTCATGGTGGAACGCCCGATCTCTCCGTTTCGGCGTCGGCTCGATCGCGCCGGCATTGCGCTTTCGGGTCTGTGCGCGCTGCATTGCGTGGTCAGCATCATGATCGTCGCGGGGCTGGGCGCAGGGTTCGGCATTGGGGGCGAATTGTTCCTCAACCCCGATATCCATCGCATCGGCCTCGTCTTTGCCGTGCTGATCGCCGCAGTGGCCATCGGCTGGGGTGCGTTGCGCCATCGCAAGGCCGCGCCCTTCGTGATTGCGATGACCGGGCTGACCTTCATGGGTGGTGCTCTGGCCCATCGGCGTCGCGCTGGTCTCGCTCGGCCATATCCTCAACTTGCGCCATTCGCATTGAGGCCTATGTCGCGCGGGTGATGACCCAGCCTCTTTCCCTGACCGTCAACGGCGAAACCCGCCGCACCAGTGCAGCCACCGTCGCCGATCTCGTTCGCGAGCTTGAACTCGATCCTGCCAAGGTGGCGGTCGAACGCAACGGCACCATCGCGCCACGCAGCGAACTCGAACAGCACGCCTTGGCAGAAGGCGACACGCTGGAGATCGTCCATTTTGTCGGCGGCGGCGACCATGACGTGCAGGATGACAGCTGGACCGTCGCGGGCCGCACGTTCCGGTCGCGCCTGATCGTCGGAACGGGCAAGTACAAGGATTTCGCCCAGAACGCAGCCGCGCTCGAAGCCTCAGGGGCGGAGATCGTCACCGTGGCGGTGCGGCGCGTCAATGTCAGCGATCCCAAGGCGCCGATGCTGACCGATTTCATCGATCCCAAGAAGGTGACCTACCTCCCCAATACCGCCGGATGCTTCACCGCCGACGATGCGATCCGCACGCTTCGTCTCGCGCGCGAGGCGGGGGGCTGGGATCTCGTCAAACTCGAAGTCTTGGGCGAAGCGCGTACGCTGTATCCCGATATGCGCGAAACGCTGAAAGCGACCGAGGTGCTGGCGAAGGAGGGCTTCCTCCCCATGGTCTATTGCGTCGATGATCCGATTGCGGCGAAGCAGCTGGAAGAGGCGGGCGCCGTTGCAGTCATGCCGCTGGGCGCGCCGATCGGATCGGGCCTCGGCATCCAGAACCGCGTGACCATTCGCCTGATAAAGGAAGGGGCTAGCGTGCCCGTTCTCGTCGATGCGGGCGTCGGCACTGCGAGCGATGCGGCAGTGGCGATGGAGCTGGGCTGCGACGGCGTGCTGATGAACACCGCCATCGCCGAAGCGAAGGATCCGGTCCGCATGGCGCAGGCCATGAAGCTGGCAGTCGAAGCTGGACGGCACGCCTATCTCTCGGGCCGGATGGGGACGCGCAAATACGCCGATCCCTCCAGTCCGCTGGCGGGACTGATCTGACGCGTCTTATTCGTCGATCGAATCGTCGTGGCCGGTTCCGGCCGACAGGAAGACGAGGCCCATCAGCGCGCTCGCCAGCAGCATCGTGAAGCCGATGCCCAGCGCCACCGCGATATAGTAATGCACCGACGCCTCGCTCTCGCCATCGTAGAGAAAGGCGATCGCCACTGCGACCACGCCAATCGTGATCGCAAGCATGAACCACATGATGCGGCGATAGCGCGCCCAGGCGAAGGCGGCGGTTTCGGGGTCTTCGAGGGGAGACTTGGGAGCCATGAGCGCTTCAATGCGCGTTCCTCCGAATGCGCGCAAGACCGGCCGGATGTACCGCGATTCGCGTTTCGTAAACAATCGTGGCATTCTCACGCCCGAAGCGGGTGAGGAGAGCGGCAATGAATATCGCGAATTTGATCGAGGGACGGGCGAGTTCGGAAATCGTGAGCTGCACGGTGGACAGGCCCATGCGCGATGTAGTCGCGCTGTTGGCGGACCGGCGCATCGGGGCTCTGCCGGTGATGGAGGAAGGCCGGGTCGCGGGCATTTTCTCGGAACGCGACGTCTTGTATTGCCTCGCCAAGGAAGGTGCCGCTGCGCTCGACCGGCCGGTGCGCGAAGCCATGACCGCGCCCGCCATCACGGTCGACCGCGCCACGGATGTGGACGAAGCGCTTTCGCTGATGACCAGGCGGCGTATCAGGCATCTTCCCGTCCTCGACGGAGAAACCCTGTGCGGCTTCATTTCCATCGGCGATCTGGTCAAATCGAAGATAGATCAGGTCGAACACGAAGCGGCGCAGATGCGGCAATATATCCAGACCGCCTGAGATGCGCTTGAGGGGAGGGCTTCGGCTCCCTACATCGGGACTATGTCCGAACCGCTCTCCCTGACCCAAGCTGCCGCCGACCGCGTCGCGGCCATCGCCGCCAAGCAGGGCGCGCCCGCGATCCTGCGCCTTTCCGTGGAAGGCGGGGGGTGTTCGGGCTTCCAGTACAAGTTCGGCCTCGCCCCCGAAGCCGAGAGCGATGACAGCGTCAGCGAAACGGGCGACGTGCGGTTGGTCGTCGATCCGGTCAGCCTCGACCTCGTTGCAGGCAGCACGGTGGATTTCGTCGAATCGTTGGGTGGGGCGGCGTTCCGCGTCGAAAATCCGCAAGCGGCTGCCGGCTGTGGTTGCGGGACCAGCTTCGGCATTTGAATTAGACGCGTAGGCCGGTTTCGGGCAGACGGTCCCGATGCGCATTGCCAGCTTCAACATCAACGGGATCAAGGCGCGACTGCCGCGTCTCAAGGAATGGCTCGCGGAGACGCGGCCCACGGTCGCCTGCCTGCAGGAGATCAAGACGCAGGACGAAGGCTTCCCGGCAGCCGAATTTGAAGAGATCGGCTATCACGCGATCTGGCACGGGCAGAAAAGCTTCAATGGCGTGGCGATCCTGGCCGATGGAGTAAAGCCGGTTGAGACCCGGCGCGGCCTGCCCGAACTCTTCCCCGAAGATGCCGAGGACGATCACGCCCGGTATCTCGAAGCCGAGGTAAATGGAATCCGCGTGGGCTGCATCTACCTGCCCAACGGCAATCCGCTTCCCGGCTCCAAATTCGATTACAAATTGCGCTGGATGGAGCGGCTGAGAACGCATGCCGCCTCGCTCTGGAGACAGGAAATTCCCACCGCGCTGGTCGGCGATTACAATGTCATTCCCGAGGACAAGGATGTCTGGTCGCCCAAGGCCATGGCGAGCGATGCGCTGATGCAGCCTGAATCGCGCAATGCCTACGCCCGTATGCTGGCGGACGGGTGGACCGACGCGATCGACACACTCAACCCGCGCGGCGGCGTATGGACCTTCTGGGACTATCAGGCAGGCGCCTGGCAACGCGACCACGGGTTCCGGATCGATCACCTGCTCCTGTCGCCCGAACTCGCCGACAGAATGACGGCGGCGGGTGTCGACAAGGAATATCGCGGGCGCGAGAAATCGAGCGATCACACGCCCGTCTGGGTGGAATTCCAAGACGAACACTGATTGCGGTCGGTCGCATCAGCGACCGCGTGCCGACCGTTAGGCCGTAGCCAAGCGAGCCGGACGGCTCGCGCCCGGGGCTTGAGGGTCACCTGTAGAAAATATGCGAATCGATCGTGGCCCGCGCCACTTTGGTCCGGCTCCAGCTGGGGCGGACGTATTTGGCGTGGAAATAGAGCGCGTCGTCGGCTTCGCTATCCCACAGGTCGCGATGCGCGATCCGGGCGATGGCCTTGGCGCGGGTCCAGGCGGCGCTGGACGTACGCGGCTGCGGCATGCGGCCGTTCTTCACGAAGGAGAATTGCGAGCGCTGATGCACGACCGAGCAGTAGCTTTCGGGAAACTGGCCCGATTCGGCGCGATTGATGATAACCTTGGCCACGGCGAGCTGGCCGTCGAGCGGTTCGCCGCGCGATTCGAAATAGACCGCACCGGCAAGGCATTGCAGCTCTTCGGAAAGCGCACCGTCGGTGGGAGTCTCGGCGACGAGTTCGCGCAAGCTAGCGGCGCGGGGGGCATCGTCGTCGGAGGGAAGTTCGAGCACGGCATCTGTCGGCTGTTCCGGAAGGGGCTGGGCCACTTCCTTCTCGATGAAGACCGGGGCGGTTGCGGGGACGATTTCGTCCGTCACGTCCGGGTTTTCGAGAGTGAGCGCCGGGGCGGAATCCGATTCCTGCGCCACGGCACCGGAACTTTGTATCCCGGCAAAAGTAAGAAGGGCGGCGGCAGTGATACCCGCACCCGCGGTAAGCGATCGTTTGAACATGAAACCGATACATTCGGCGGTGAATACCTGTCGCAGGCTGGGATCCTTCGCGCCTTGATAGCGTCGTTGAGCGATCCGTAACGGGCCTGCCGGCCATTCCCCGACTGCGTGCTAGCTACCGAACCCCATGTCCAACAGCCGCCTACGCAAGCGAAGTCGGCGGCCAACTAGTCACATTCGAAACCGAGTCAACCCGTGCGTTCGATATGGTGCTCAAACAGCGATGAAGCGTTCGGCGTTTTCGATATCCAGTTCGATCTGCCAGGAATCGGGATCCTGGCGGAGGCGCCGCGCCAGATATTCTTCGAAATCATTTTTATTTTCAGTATCTTGTGTTTTCGTCGCCACGAATTTCCTTGAGCCATCGAGCTGCGGCATACGCTCCCAAAGCGTTGAATTGTGGCCATTATGCGTCGCAATCACGCAAATCGCGCCCGCGTCCCGCTCGCCCTTGTGGAGCACGGTCGCAAAGCCCCCGGCCGCCTGGACCGACCGGATCATGCCCGCGATTTCGACATGGGCGGGCAGGCGTGCGTCCACCGGGCTCAGCCCTGCGCAACGTAGCCGGGCAGGCTCGACAGCGGGATATGTGAACGCATGAAAGTACCGGTGCCGCGGCCGATCTCGTCCCCCTCCTCATCGACGAGCCGCGATTCGGCGACGAAAACCCGCTTCCGCCCGCTGACCCAACGCCCCTCGGCGACAACCTGCCCGACTCGCACCGGTTTGGTGAAATGCAGGTTGAACGACGTGGTAAGCAGGAAACGGTCGCTGACGAAGGTGTTCGCCGCGTAGAAACCGGCATCGTCGAGCATCTTGAAGTAGATCGTGCCATGCGCGGCGCCGGCAGCGTGATACACTTCCTCGGTAACGTCGAAGGTGATCCGCGACGTGCCTTCCCCCGTTATCTCCAGCCGCGAGGCGAACTGCGCATTGATCGGCGCGGACGCATAAAGGCTTTCGAGCGCGCGGAAATGGCGTTCCGCCCCGCTGGTTGCGGCACCGGTCATTGCTGTGTTCGCCCTCCCTAGCGGGGTTCGACCCAGCCGATCGAACCATCGTGGCGGCGATAGACCATATTGTGTTCGCCGCTACCGCCATTCTTGAACAACAGGCCGTTGGCATTCTGCAGGTCGAGCAGCATGACCGCATCGGCCACGCTGCATTCGGGGATCATCGCCTTGGTTTCGGCAATCACCGGCGGGCTGTCCGCGCTGACTTCCTCGTCATTGTCTGCTTCGGGCGAGGCGAGGATCGTATAGGCCGCCTCTGCCTCGCGCACCGCATGCGCCGTCTGCGCGTGGCGGTCCTTGATCCGGCGCTTGTAGCGGCGCAGCTGTTTTTCGATCTTGGCGGCAGCGGCATCGAACGCCTGATGCACGTCATGCGCTTCCGCGTGGCCCTTGAGGATCAGCCCCTGCATCACACCGCTGCCGCCAAGATCGAAAAACAGCTGCGCCGGTATCGATCTGGTGGCCGGAAACACGAATATCCATCTTGCCATTTTCTCCTTTGCCGTCCCGTGCGATCCCAACGCTCCGACCATGCGGCCGGTTTCCCTTGCAGCCGATTTAACCCCAGAGCGGGTTTTCAATCCCGGCCATGAATTCGCGGTGTCGGGCCAATTCGGCCGCGCTCGGTTGATGCGGCCGCGGTTCGCGGCGCGGACCGGTCGGCGCCATGCGCACGGCCGGGCGGTCAGGAGTGGTGGTAATCTCGACCACTGCAGCCTCCGCCGCCAGTTCGAAGCCGATCTGGCGCCCGCCCTTGAGTTCGACATAGACCTGCGCAAGCAATTCGGCATCGAGCAGGGCACCGTGTTTGACGCGGTGGCTGCGATCGATCCCGTAGCGTGAGCACAGCGCATCGAGCGACAGCTTCGCCCCCGGATGCCGTTTGCGCGCCAGCGCCACCGTATCGACCATTCGCGTAGTGCAAACCGGTTCGAGCTGGCACAGGCCGAGTTCCGAATTTAGGAAGCCGAAGTCGAAGCCCGCATTGTGCGCCACGAGGGGGGAGTCGCCGATAAAGGCGAGGAGGTCTGCAGCCTGATCGCGAAACAGCGGCTTGTCCGCGAGAAATGCCGCGGACAGGCCATGCACGGCCTCGGCACCCGCGGGCATGTCCCGCTCAGGATTGAAATAAGCGTGGAAGCTGTTCCCGGTGGGCACGAGATTGACCATCTCGATGCAGCCGATCTCGACCATGCGATCCCCGGTCTTCGGGTCTAGCCCAGTGGTTTCGGTATCGAACACGATCTCGCGCATTGGCTCTTCTATCGGCCCCGCTAGGCAAGATTACAAGAGGATTACGATGCTGCCTTATCCGGGTGCTTGCCACGCAATTCGGCGATCAGGCCGCGCACCGCATCCTCGGTCTGCGCCAGCGTGCTGCCGGTGTCGATGATATGATCGGCGCGCGCGCGCTTTTCGCTGTCGGGCGTCTGCAATTCGAGGATGTGGGCGAATTTCTCTTCGGTCATCCCGGGCCGGGCGAGTACGCGCTGGCGCTGGGCCTGCGGCGGAGCCGACACCACCACCACGCTGTCGACCATTCCGGCACCGCCTTTTTCGAACAACAGCGGGATGTCGAACACGACCAGAGGCGCGCCCGCATGTTCGATCAGGAAGGCCTCGCGCCACGCCGCGACCGCCGGGTGGACCAGCGCCTCGAGCCGGGCCAGCTCCGCGGGATTGCCGAACACCAGCGCGCCGAGCTTTTCGCGCGATACGCCGTCCGCATCGGTGCTGCCGGGAAAGGCCTGTTCGATCGCCGGTACCAGTTCCCCTCCGGGGCCCTGCAGGGCGCGGACTTCGGCGTCGGCATCGAAAACCGGTACGCCGGCCGCTTCGAACATCGCCGCGACCGTCGATTTGCCCATGCCGATCGACCCGGTGAGCGGTGAAGGCTGCGGCAGCCTGCCCGATCAGCATGGCGAGGCCATCGATGGTGGCAAATCCCGCCGCGCGCGCCCCGGACAGGAATGGCGTATCGACCGGATCGGTCACGATGTCATAGGCGATCGAACCCGGCGGCGCATGACTCCAGTCGAATGCCAGCGGAGGCTGTCCGCGCATTCCGAGCGGCGAGGCATTGATGACCAGATCGCAGCATCCTTCGCGGTCGTCGAAAGCGAAATCGCTTGGCCCGGCGAAGTGGTCGAGCGGCGCGACGTGGTGGTCGCCCGCGGGATCGATCTCGTCGAGCAATGCGCGCGCCTTGTCGGGGTTGCGGCCCGCCAGCACCAGGGTGAAGCCTTCCTTCGCCAGCCCGGCCGCGATCGCACGCGCCGCGCCGCCCGTGCCCAATATCCGCGCCATGCGGAAATAGTGCCGGTGGCCCAATCGTTCGGTGAGGGGTTCGAGAAACCCTGCGACATCGGTGTTGCGGCCCACCAGCTTGCCATCGGCCGCCCTGACGACGGTGTTCACAGCCCCGACGCGCCTGGCCAGCGGTTCCAGCCGGTCGAGCAGCGGCATGATCGCCTGCTTGTGCGGCATCGTCACATTGCAGCCCCGCCATTCGGGATCCTCCCTGCGCTCCTGCAGATAGGCAGCCAGCCCGTCACCGGTTACATGCGCCGCCCGGTAATCCGCATCGAGCCCGAGCCGCTCGATCCAGAAACCGTGGATCACGGGGGATTTGGACTGGCGGATCGGATCGCCGATGACTTCGGCATAGGCGGTCATGCGGGCAGCGCCCCCTCTTCGCGCAAGGCGCCCAGAACCTGAAGCAGCGGCATGCCGAGCACGGTGAACTGGTCGCCAGCGATGCTGTCAAACAATTGTACCCCGGGCCCTTCGATCCGGAAAACGCCGACGCAATAGGACACCGCGGGCCATTCGGCATCGAGATAGGCCTCGATGAACGCGGCGCTGAGTTCGCGAACCCTGAGGCGTGCGAAATCCGAGCCGATCCACAGGATTTGCGACCCGCGTGCCAGCGCAGCGGCGCTGTGCAGCGTCATGACCTTGCCGGAGAATGCCCGCAGATGGTCGGCCGCATCGGCGCGGCTGGCGGGCTTGTCGAAACGCCGGCCATCGACCTCGACCAGCGAATCGGAGCCAAGCACCAGATCGTCAGGGAGGGCTGACGAAACGGCGGCGGCCTTTGCCGCGGCCAGCGCTTGCGCGATTTCGGCCGGTTCGGCGCCGTCCATCTCGTTCTCGAGCGCGCGTTCGTCGATATCGGCGCCCCTGGCCGTGAACGCGATCCCGGCGGCTTCGAGCATCGCCTTGCGCGAGGCGCTGTTCGAAGCGAGGACGATCCCGCTGCCATCGAGTGTCATATCGGCTTGATTCCCTGCTGGCTGCCACGCGCCTCGCGCTCGTTGTATAGGCGGATGACCGCGGCCGCGGTTTCCTCGATCGAACGGCGCGTCACGTCGATCACCGCCCAGCCATTGTCGGCAAACATGCGGCGGGCGAACTTGACCTCGTCCTTTACCCGTTCGTTATCGACATAGTCGGTTTCGCGCTCCTCGTTGAGCGTCAGCAGACGGTTGCGCCGGATCTGCACCAGCCGTTCGGGCGCGGTGGTGAGGCCGACGATCATCGGATGCTTCAATTCGAACAGCTTCGGCGGGGGCGGGCTCTCGACCACCAGCGGGATATTGGCGACCTTGTAACCGCGGTTGGCGAGGTAGATGCTGGTCGGCGTCTTCGAACTGCGCGAAACCCCTGCAAGCAGGATATCCGCCTGTTCCCATTCCTCCCAGCCGATCCCGTCGTCATGGGCGATGGTGAACTGGATCGCTTCCACGCGGTTGAAATAGGCCTGGTCCATGGCGTGCTGGCGACCCGGGCGGCCGTGCGCTTCCTGGCCCAGCGCCTTTTCCAGCGCCTCGGTCACCCGGTCGAGAATCGGCACGGCGGGCAGGCCGAGCTGCGTACAGGCTTCTTCCAGCCGCTGGCGCGTTTCCGGATTGACCAGCGTGAACAGCACCAGGCCGGGATTGCCCTTGAGTTCGGGAAGGATCCGCTCGAGATGCTGCCGGCTGCGAACCATCGGCCAGAAATGGCGAACGACGTCGGCATCCTCGAACTGGGCAAGCGCTGCCTTGGCCAGCATTTCCAGCGTTTCACCGGTGGAATCGGACAGCAGATGCAGGTGGATGCGGTTGGAAATGGCTCGATCCCGGTGCCTGTGGAGAACAGGGGCATAAACCACGGGAGAAAGCTGGCGACAAGTTCGGGGAGGAAAACGCTCCCCGATACGAGTCCTCCACGGGCCGATTCCCGCACAGCAAATCCGAGTTTTGCGCAGCCCCGGGGATAGCAGGGATAAGTTTGACTCGACTCAGACGGCTGGGCGAGTCGCTCACGCGCCTCGACCCTTTGCAGCGCGGGAGAAATCGGGCAGGGGCCGGTTATCCCTGAAATCCACAGGGCCAACAGACACCATCAACCTCTATATATACTATTATTTTATTGGATTGGACTCAGCGATGCCCGGTCTCCTGCTCGATACGCTGAACGGCAAGCCCGCCGATCGGACCCCCCTGTGGCTCATGCGCCAAGCAGGGCGCTATCTTCCCGAATATCGCGCGCTGCGGGCCGAAAAGGGCGGGTTTCTCGCGATGGCTTACGACAGCGAGGCGGCGTGCGAGATTACCCTGCAGCCGATCGACCGGTTCGGCTTCGACGGGGCAATCCTGTTTTCCGATATCCTGATCGTACCGCATGCGCTTGGTCAGCATCTCGAATTCATGGCCGGCGAAGGGCCGAAGCTTTCGCCGCCGCTGGTCGATGCGGTTCTCGCCGACCTGACGCCTGATCCCACCCGCTACGATCCGATCTACGAGACCGTGCGCCTGTGCCGCAAGCGGCTGCCCGACGGTGTGACCATGTTGGGCTTTGCCGGCAGCCCGTGGACGGTGGCGACCTACATGGTCGCGGGCGAGGGGAGCCGCGACCAGCATGCCGCGCGCGCGATGGCCTATGCCGATCCGGGCAAGCTGGATGCCATCCTTGACCGGATCGTATCCGAGACGATCACTTATCTCTCCGGCCAGATCGCCGCCGGGGCCGAAGCGGTGCAGCTGTTCGACAGCTGGGCGGGCAGCCTGGCGCCCGACGAATTCGAACGCCTGGTGATCGCCCCCAACGCTGCGATCACCACTGCCCTGCGCGAACGCCATCCGGAAACGCCGATCATCGGTTTTCCCAAAGGTGCGGGAGAGAAATTGCCCGCCTATGCGCGCGAAACCGGGGTTGATGCTGTCGGGGTCGACGAAACGCTCGATCCGGAATGGGCTGCGCGCGAATTGCCCGCCGGCATGCCGGTCCAGGGCAATCTCGATCCGCTTCTGCTGCTTGCCGGAAGCGACCGGCTCGAACAGCGGGTTCGCACGATTCTCGAAGCGTTTGCGGGCCGGCCGCATGTCTTCAATCTCGGCCACGGGATCGACCGCCGCACGCCGATTGCCCATGTCGAGCGATTGATATCCACCGTTCGTGCGTTCGAGGGGTGACGCGGCGGTGAGTGGTCCCTACATGAAGTTTGAATGCAGGATCTGCTTGCCATGACCTATCTCTGGCTCAAGGCCGGGCACATCATTTTCATGGTGTTCTGGCTCGCTGGCCTTTTCATGCTGCCGCGGCAGATGATCTACCTTCACCCCGCCAGCCCCGGGTCCGACGAATCCGCCCTGTGGGCGAAGCGGATGGGGCTGCTGCGCAAGGTCATCCTCGCTCCCAGCCTTCGTCCTGCTACTGACGGCGTTTCATGGGATCATGGTTGCCCGATCGAAGAAAATGATCGCCGGCGATCGTCCGATGAGCGAGAAACAGCTCCGGATGTGGGGTGAATTTCCCGGCATCATGCTGGCGATCATCGTGATCCTGGCCATCGTCAAACCCTTCTGACGAGCGGCGCGTCGCTTTGTGAATTGACGGCCCGACAGCGGGCCCGTATTCCGTGCCCATCCACCGGCGATAGGCCTCGCATATCGACGAGGCCGGGTCCGCTTTCTCCAAGCCCATACCGACCCGCCGGCCATCCAAACCCGAATACCGAGTAAAACTGATATGCATCTCAAGGATCTCAAAGAGAAAACCCCGGCCGATCTGGTCGCGATGGCCGAAGAACTGGGCGTCGAAGGTGCCTCGACCATGCGCCGGCAGGACCTGATGTTCTGCATCCTGCGCGAACTGGCCGAGGACGAGGAATACGAAGAAAAGATCATGGGGATCGGCCCCATCGAGGTGCTGCAGGACGGCTTCGGCTTCCTGCGCAGCCCCGAAGCCAATTACCTCGCCGGTCCCGACGATATCTACGTTTCGCCCAACCAGGTCCGCAAATGGGGCCTGCGTACCGGCGATACGGTCGAAGGTGAAATCCGTGCGCCGCGCGAAGGCGAGCGCTATTTTGCGCTGACCGAGATCTACAAGGTCAATTTCGACGATCCCGATGCGGTCCGCCATCGGACCAATTTCGACAATCTCACGCCGCTGTACCCGGAAGAGAAGCTGTCGCTCGACACGCTCGACCCCACGGTCAAGGACAAGTCGGCGCGCGTCATCGATATCATCTCGCCGCAGGGCAAGGGCCAGCGCGCGCTGATCGTTGCCCCGCCGCGCACGGGTAAGACCGTGCTGCTGCAGAACATCGCCAAGGCGATCACCGACAACCACCCCGAGGTTTTCCTGCTGGTCCTGCTGGTCGACGAGCGCCCCGAGGAAGTCACCGACATGCAGCGCAGCGTGAAGGGCGAGGTTATCTCCTCGACCTTCGATGAACCTGCCAACCGCCACGTGCAGGTCGCTGAAATGGTTATCGAAAAGGCCAAGCGCCTGGTCGAGCACAAGCACGATGTCGTGATTCTGCTCGACTCGATCACCCGCCTGGGGCGTGCCTACAACACGGTGGTGCCCAGTTCGGGCAAGGTGCTGACCGGCGGTGTCGACGCCAACGCACTGCAGCGGCCCAAGCGCTTCTTCGGTGCCGCCCGCAATATCGAGGAGGGCGGTTCGCTGTCGATCATTGCCACCGCGCTGATCGATACCGGCAGCCGGATGGACGAAGTGATCTTCGAAGAGTTCAAGGGCACCGGCAACAGCGAAATCGTGCTCGATCGCAAGGTCGCCGACAAGCGCATCTTCCCCGCGCTCGACGTGGGCAAGAGCGGCACGCGCAAGGAAGAGCTGCTGGTCGAAAAGGACAAGCTGTCGAAAATGTGGGTCCTGCGCCGCATCCTCATGCAGATGGGGACGATCGACGCGATGGAATTCCTGCTCGACAAGATGAAGGATTCGAAGACCAACGAAGACTTCTTCGCGACGATGAACCAGTAGGGGTTCGTACGCGATGCCCGTCCAGAGAGCCGCCATTACTGGGGCTCCCGGGGCGGGCAAGTCGACCCTGCTGGCAGAGCTGTCGCGCCGCGGCGTAGCGACGGTATCGGAAGTTGCGCGGACGATTCTCAAATCCGCCGGCGGAATGGCGCTGCGCGAAGAGGATCCGCTTACCTTCGCCGATGCAATGCTCTCAGCGCAACTGGCGGCATGGGACGATACGCAAATCGAGGGGCCGGTCGTATTCGACCGCGGCTTCCCCGATATTACCGGTTTCCTGCGGGTCGAAGGACTACCCGTCTCCGACGAGATTACGCGGGCATGCGATGAATATCGTTTCGAGGGGCCGATCTTTCGCGCACCGCCGTGGCGCGCGATCTACACGCCCGACGACGAGCGGATCCAGGATTGGGAAGAAGCCATTGCCAGCGACCGGGCCGTGTGTGCGGCCTGGCGCGGCCTTGGCTATGCGCTGATCGACCTGCCCATGGTTTCCGCCGAGGAGCGCGCGTCGTTCGTTCTCGCGCGCCTATGATGCTTTCATCGCCTCCAGCATGGCCGCCATCTGCTCCCAGACCTTGTTGACCGCCTTCAGCGGCCGCACCATGACCTTGAAATCGACGATCTTGCCGTGTTCATCGAAACGGATCAGGTCGATGCCGTTGACGTGGACACCGTCCATTTCGGTGGTGAACTCAAGCATCGCATTGTCCCCGTCGACGAGCTCGCGGACGTATTCGAAACTGTCGTTGCCGAGCGTTTGTCCCGCAGCAGCGAGATAGGCGACCACGAGATCTCGGCCCTGTTGCGGGGTGTGGACGACGGGCGAATGGAACACGGCATCTTCATGGATGATCGCGGCGAGCGCCTTGGGCGAATTGCCGCCCTCGATCACATCGTGCCATGCCTTGAGTCCGCGTTGCGCCGTCATATCGCCTCCCTGAATGTCTCCGCCCGAGCGGCGGCCCAGGCGTGGGCATAAGGGGTCGATTCGGGCGAGTCGAGCAGCGCGCCGGGTTGGAGAAAGCCGTGCAGGCGATCGAGGCTATCCGACTGTGCGCCATTGAGCCGTTCGGAGATGTCGCCGGGTTCGATTTGCCAGGGATTGTCGAGCCCCATCGCGACCACCATCTCGCGGAATGAATGCAGCGTATGGCGCTGAAAACGCGCGACTCTCTCGGCCTTTTCCATGGGCACCAAGCCACGCTGGCGGGTCGCATCCTGCGTGGCCACTCCCGTCGGGCAAGTATCGGCATGACACTTCATCGATTGCACGCAGCCCAGCGCGAACATGAAAGCGCGGCCCGCGTTGCACCAGTCTGCACCGAGGCCGAGATTCATCGCCATCCCCGCGCCTGAATGGACCATGCCCGCTGCGGCCAGTTTCACTTCGCTCTTGAGACCGGTCCCGACGAGCGCATTGCGGACAAGGATCAGTCCTTCGCGCAGCGGCATGCCCACGCGGTTGGAGAATTCCACCGGTGCCGCGCCGGTGCCGCCTTCCGCTCCGTCGACCACGATATAGTCGACCGTGATACCGGTTTCGCGCATCGCTTTCATGATGGCGAAGACTTCATGGGGCTTGCCAACGCACAGCTTGATGCCGACCGGCTTTCCGCCCGACAGGTCGCGCAGCTGCGCAGCCCATTCGAGCATGCCGGTGGGCGTGGAAAAGGTCGAATGGGCCGGAGGCGAGATGCAATCGGTGCCGACAGGGACACCACGTGCCTCGGCAATTTCCTCGGTGACCTTGCTGCCCGGCAGGACGCCGCCATGGCCGGGCTTGGCGCCCTGGCTGAGCTTGATCTCGACCATTTTGACCTGCGGATCCTGCGCGGTTTGTGCAAACTGATCGGGATCGAAGGAGCCGTCATCGGTCCGGCAGCCGAAATAGCCGCTACCGATTTCCCACACTAGGTCACCGCCGTGCGAACGGTGATAGCGCGAGATGCCCCCTTCGCCGGTATCGTGGTAGAAATTGCCCGCGGCGGCCCCCTTGTTGAGCGCCATGATCGCATTGGCCGACAGCGATCCGAAGCTCATCGCGGAGATATTGAGGAGCGAGGCCGAATAGGGCTGCGTACATTGCTTGTCGCCGACATCGACCCGCCATTCCGACGGGGCCTGCGCATTGGGCACGACCGAATGGGCAAGCCATTCATACTCGTCCGAATAGACGTCCAGTTCGGTCCCGAAGGGATGCGAATCGAGCTGGCCTTTCGCCCGTGCGTAGACGAGGGCGCGCTGCTGGTGGTTGAACGGGCGTCCCTCGAGATCGCCTTCGACGATATAGGCCCGCGCATAGGGGCGCAGGTCTTCCATGATCCAGCGGATATGCGCGAGCAGTGGGTAATTGCGCCACAGCGTGTGCTGGCGCTGGAAGAAATCGTACAGCGCCAGCAACAGCAGAGGAACGGTGACTACCAGGCCCCAGCGCAAGGGTTCGACCAGCAGGAAGACCGCGCAGAGTAAAGCGACGACCGCGGTCGGCCCGAACCGCATCAGCAGTTCGGACGACTCGCGCAGATTGGCCCGGTTGCGCATCAGGCGAGGTGCTGGGTGAAGAACTCGCTTGTGCGCTTGTCGGCCAGCTGGGCCGCTTCTTCGGACCGCCGCTTACCGAACTCGGTGGCAAAGCCGTGATCGAGCCCCTCGTAGTCATACAGCGTGACCTTGGGGTGATCGTCCAGTCCTTCGTGCATGGCCTTCTGCGTATCCTTGTCGACGAAGCCGTCCTCGGTCGGCACATGCAGCATCAGCGGATGGGCAATGGCATGCTTTTCATCCAGCAGGCCGTCGATGCCGACTCCGTAATATCCGACGCTCGCATCCACGTCGGTACGCGCGGCAGTCATGTAGGCGAGGCGGCCGCCAAGGCAGTATCCAACGCAACCAACTTTCGCGATCTTCTCCGCTTCGCGCACCTGTTTGATGGTTGCTTCGATGTCGCGGATGCCCTGATCCTGATCGAACTTGCCCATCAGATCGAGCGCGCGCTGGAATTCCGGTTCGACATCGGGATCGAGCTCGATCTTCGGTTCGAGCCGCCAGAAGAGGTCGGGAGCAATGGCGAGATAGCCGTCTTCGGCGAGACGATCGCACTTACGGCGGATCCCCGCATTCACGCCGAAAATTTCCTGGATCACGACGATCGCGGCCTTGGGGAAGCCGGCCGGCCGCGCAACATAGGCGGTGAACTCTTCGTCGCCGGACAGGGCGGTGATAGTGACGGTTTCGCTCATGGTGGTTTGGCTCCCTCGCTTCGTTTGGTGTCTTACGCTTGCATGACGCGTGATGCGGACCCAGATAGGCTCCTGCAAGCCATAACGGAGAAATCGCGATGAAGGTCCATATCGAAATCGACTGTTCGCCCGAAGAGGCGCGGACCTTCATGGGCCTGCCCGATGTCGGCAAGGCGAACGATGTCTATGTCGACATGATGTCCAAGGCGATGAAGGGTGTGAACAACACCGAACAACTTCAGGAATATGCCAAGCAATTGGCTCCCATGGGCCAGGCGGGGTTCAAGCTGTTCCAGAGCTTCATGGAAGGGGCCAATGCGGCGCGCAGTTCCTCCACAAAGAAGCCGTCGGACGACAGCTGAGCCATTCTTTGCATGGATGACACGATCTTCGCGCTGTCGAGCGGGGCTCCGCCGGCGGCCATCGGTATTATCCGTATAAGCGGCCCGCGATCGGGCGCGGCATTGGCCGAACTGGCAGGAAAGCTGCCTCCGGCGCGGTCCCCGCGGGTGCGGACGCTGCGTGATCGGACCGGGTCCGTCCTGGATACGACACTGGTTCTCTGGTTTCCCGGACCGCAGACCGCGACCGGCGAGGATCTTGCCGAAATTCACTGTCACGGGGGCAGGGCGGTAATCGCCGCGATCTCCCGCTCACTTGCTGACATGGATGGCTTGTGCGCCGCCGAACCCGGCGAATTCACCCGCCGCGCCTTTGCGAACGGTCGGATGGACCTCGCCGAGGCCGAGGGTCTTGCGGATTTGCTTGCAGCTGAAACCGAATTGCAGCGGCAGGGCGCCCTTCTTTCCGCTGGCGGCAGCCTGTCAGAGCGCATCGAGGAATGGCGCAGCCGGGTCCTCGGGTTGGCTGCTGCCGTCGAAGCTGTCATCGATTTCGCAGACGAGGATGATGTCGCAGGCCTTCCGCCCGGTTTCACCGATGAAACTGCAAATCTCGTTGCGGAAATCTGCCGGGTCGCCGGGCGGCCCGAGGCGGAGCGTTTGCGGGACGGTGTCCGAGTGATACTCGCAGGCCCGCCCAACGCAGGGAAATCTTCGCTTTTCAACGCGCTGCTGGCCGATGATGCGGCGATCGTGACACCCGAAGCCGGAACGACCCGCGATGTGCTGGAGCGCTCCGTTGGTATTGCGGGAGTGCCATTCGTGCTGGTCGATACTGCGGGCATGCGCAAAGAAGGGGCGGGCGTGATCGAGGAGATGGGCATCGAACGCGCACGCCGGGCCGTCGAATCGGGTCAGATCGTTCTATGGCTGGGCGAACCGGTGGAGGCGCCTGATGGCGCGATCATCGTCGCATCGAAAAGCGACCTTGGATCGGCGGACCAGGGGCCGGCCGATGTGAAAGTTTCATCTGTAACGGGGCAGGGGATGGACCTCCTGGTCGACATGATCGTCGAGAGGGGGAAGGCCGCGCTGCCCCCGGTGGACCGGATTGCCTTGAACCGCAGGCAAAAGGAATGCGCGCTCGCGGCCGCTGAGGATCTAGCGCAGCTCGACATATCGGGTGATCTCCTGATTGCGGCGGAACGTCTGCGCAGCGCCCGGCGCGCGCTTGATCGGCTGGTCGGGCGCGATTCGACCGAGGAAATGCTCGACGCATTGTTTGGACGTTTCTGTATCGGCAAATAGTGTTTCACGTGAAACACGGGTTTTTGACGCATGAGGCGGCGCCGGTTAAAGGGCCCGTCTGATGCACGAATTCGATGTCCTTGTTGTCGGCGGCGGCCACGCCGGAGTGGAGGCGGCCTGCGCAGCTGCCCGGATGGGTGCACGAACGGGGCTGGTTAGCCTCGATCCCCACAAGATCGGCGCGATGAGCTGCAATCCGGCGATCGGCGGGCTGGGCAAGGGGCATCTCGTCCGCGAAGTCGATGCGCTCGATGGTGTGATCGCGCGAGTGGCCGATGCGGCAGCAATTCACTACCGGATGCTCAATAGATCGAAGGGCAGCGCTGTCTGGGGACCACGTGTGCAGGCGGACCGCTCTTTGTTCCGCACCGAAGTCCAGGCTATCGTCGCCCAAGAGATACTGCTGACTGTGATTGCCGGAGAGGCGGCGGCCCTGGTGCTTTCGGGCGGCGCCGTTTCGGGCCTCACGCTTGCGGACGGTACAAAGCTTGTCGCGCCCGCCGTCGTTCTTTGCACTGGCACTTTCCTTGGTGGTGTTCTCTACCGGGGGGAGGAACGGTTCGAGGGGGGCAGGATAGGTGAGGGCGCAGCGCACCAGCTTGCTGAGCAGCTGCGTGGCGCCGATCTGCCAATGGGCCGGCTCAAGACCGGCACCCCGCCGCGGCTCGATGGGCGCACGATCGATTGGGCAAGCCTCGAAGAGCAATCGTCGGATAGTGACAACTGGACGATGAGCGCCTTGTCCGCCGCGCGCGTGAACCCGCAGGTGTTTTGTGCCATCACCCGCACGAACGAGCGGGCACACGATATCATCCGGGCCAACCTCGACCGGTCCCCCCTGTTTTCGGGCGCGATCGGCGCCGCGGGGCCACGCTATTGCCCGTCGATCGAAGACAAGATCCATCGCTTTGCCGACCGCGACGGGCATCAGGTGTTCCTCGAGCCGGAGGGGCTAGATACGAACCTTGTCTATCCCAACGGCATCTCCACCTCCCTTCCCGTTGACGTGCAGCTCGGCATGTTGCGCGAAATGGACGGACTGGCACGCGTGGAGATGGCGGTGCCCGGATATGCCGTCGAATACGATCATATCGACCCCCGGGCGCTCCGGTCTACACTCGAACTGCATGCGATTCCCGGTCTCTACTGTGCTACTGTGCCGGCCAGATCAACGGCACCACGGGATATGAAGAGGCGGCAGCACAGGGTCTGGTGGCCGGCATGGGCGCCGCGTCCGCGGTTCTCGGCAAACGACCGGCAGCGCTCGATCGGGCAAATTCCTATATCGCCGTAATGGTCGACGACCTCACGCTCCAGGGGATTACTGAACCCTACAGGATGCTGACTTCTCGCGCGGAGTACCGGTTGCGGCTGCGGGCAAGCAATGCCGATACGCGGCTCACGCCCCTTGGCATCGAATGCGGCATTGTTGGAGAGCGACGCGCAGATTGGTACCTGCAACGCGAACAGCGGCGCGCGGAGTATGAGGAAAGGTTCGCCACCCAGATACACTCACGCGATCTTGTCAAGGCGGGGTTTCACGTGAAACAGGACGCGGGACCGCGTTCGGCGTCGGAATGGCTGGCTGCAGGCCATATCGACCTAGGCGAGGCAGCGCGCTGGATTGCGGTGGATCCGGTCGATCCGCTTGCAGTAGAAATGGCAGAGGACGCTTTCTACGCCCCTTATCTGGCGCGCCAACAGGCCGAACTCAGCGATTTGCGCAAGAGCGAGACACAGGTTCTTGCGCCCGATTTTCCTTTCCCCAGTGTGCCCGGCCTTTCGAATGAGATGGTCGAACGATTGTCTCTCGCCAAACCCGAGACGCTCGCCGCGGCTGGGCGGATACGCGGCATAACGCCTGCAGCGCTTGCCGCTCTGCTCGTTCATGCGCGCAAGCTGGACCGTGCAGCGTGAACGTCATTGCTGATGAAAGCGAGGCGAGGGCCTATGTCGCTTCCCTGTGTGACGGCATCGCCATGGACCGACTGGCAAAGTTGAACGATCTGCTGATCGCGGAGAATGCTTCGCAGAACCTGGTAGCCAGGGCCACTATTCCAATTGTCTGGCAAAGGCATATTGCCGACTCGGCACAGCTCGTCGAACTTGTCCCGGCCACGCAGGCACCATGGCTCGACCTCGGGAGTGGAGCGGGTTTCCCGGGCCTAGTTATTGCCGCAATGCGGCCCGATCTCGAAGTAATATTGGTGGAATCGCGCAAGCGCCGAGTGGATTGGCTCGAACGTGCCAGAGAGGGGTTGGCTCTCGAAAACTGCCGCGTCGCAGGCTGCAGGCTCGAGGACGTCGAACGGTTCGATGCCGGGACGATCTCTGCCCGTGCCTTTGCGCCACTCGACCGCTTGTTGGGCTTGGCCGCGCGCTTCTCCACAAAGACAACCGATTGGGTGTTGCCCAAAGGGCGTTCGGCAGCGCAAGAAGTGCAGGGACTGCCGAAGAATCGCCGCAAGATGTTTCACGTGGAACAGTCTCAGACCGATCCCGACGCAGGCGTCGTCGTAGGACGCGGCCAGTGGAGCGCTAAACCATGATCACCATTGCAATTGCCAATCAGAAGGGCGGGGTGGGGAAGACCACCACTGCGATCAACATTGCTACGGCGATGGCAGCGACCGGATGGAAAACGCTGCTGATCGATCTCGACCCGCAGGGCAATGCATCGACCGGTCTGGGCGTTGCGGGCGCCGACCGCGAATACACGAGCTACGATCTGCTGCTCGACCAGGGTACTTTGTCGGAATGCGCGCAGCCTACCGATATTCCGGGGCTCGACATCGTACCGGCGACGCAGGATCTATCCGGAGCCGAGGTTGAACTGGTTTCGGTCGATGATCGCACCGCGCGGTTGAGGAAGGCGCTGGATACGCAGGGATACGATGTGTGTTTCATCGACTGCCCACCCTCGCTGGGATTGCTGACGCTCAACGCGCTCTGTGCGGCCGATTCACTCCTTGTCCCTCTGCAATGCGAATTCTTCGCGCTCGAGGGGCTCAGCCAGCTCCTCCAGACGGTCGAGCGGGTCCAGCAGGGCTTCAATTCCGACCTCGGCATCATCGGGGTCGTTCTGACCATGTTCGACCGCCGCAACCGGCTGACCGATCAGGTTGCCGACGATGTGCGCGATTGCTTGGGCAAGCTGGTTTTCGAGAACGTGATCCCGCGCAACGTCCGGCTCAGCGAAGCGCCCAGTCACGGGATGCCGGCGCTGGTCTATGACCACAATTGCTCGGGCAGTCGCGCGTATATTGGGCTAGCGCGCGAATTGATCGGGCGTCTCCCGCAGAAAAGGAAAGCGGCATGAGCGAATCTTCCGCAAGCACCGGCCCTCGCCAGATCGATCGCAAGAAGAAGCTCGGCAAGGGCCTTGGCGCGCTCCTGGGCGAAACCCGCCGCGAAGAGCCGCTGGTCCGCTCGGATAGCGGCCAGAACCAGAGTGATGGGCAGGCGCAGTCGTCCGCAACGACGGCGGAACCGGCGGCGAACGGCCTTACCTCGATTCCCGTTGCGAATATCGAGCCGCTGCCCGGTCAGCCGCGTACGCATTTCGACGAGGAAAGCCTCGATTCGCTGGCTTCCTCGATCGCCACGCGTGGTGTGATTCAACCGATCATCGTCTCGCCGCTGGGCAAGGGGCGCTATCGGCTGGTTGCGGGTGAGCGCCGTTGGCGCGCCGCGCAGCGCGCCCGGCTGCACGAGATTCCTGCGCTGGTGCGCGATCTCGACCAGCGCGAGGTGATGGCGCTGGCGCTGATCGAGAACCTCCAGCGCGAAGACCTCAATCCGGTGGAAGAAGCGCGCGCGTACCAGAAGCTTTCCGAAGACGATGGGATGACGCAGGCCGAAATCGCCAAGCTGGTCGACAAGTCGCGCAGCCATGTGGCCAATTTCCAGCGTCTGCTCGCCTTGCCCGACACGGTTCTGGCGCTGGTGGCCGATGGTGCGCTGTCGATGGGCCATGCACGGGCGCTGATCGGGCGCGAGGAAGCCAGCGAACTGGCGCAGAAGGCCGTGTCCGAAGGACTGTCTGTGCGTGAGATGGAAGCGTTGACCCGCAAGCCGCGCACGCGCCAACCATCATCCTTGGCCGGCACCACGCATGGCGACGCCGGCGATGATGCCGATATCGCAGCGGTGCAGGGCCATCTGGAGGAGTTCCTCGGCATGCCCGTCAAGATCACCACCGATACGACGCCCAACAGCGGCGCGGTCACCATCCGCTTCCGCACGCTGGATCAATTAGACCTTATTTGTCAGCGCCTTACCGGCGGTGATATCTAGGCAGCCCATTCGCCGAACGCTTTCGCGCGAACTGACTACGGGCTGCGAAGCCGTGATCAGTTGGCGGGCGTCCCGTCACGGTAGACGCTCATCTGCGGCACTTCGACGGTAACCGGCACCAGCATGTATTGGCCCGGCTGATTGTACTGCGTTGCGCCGGCATCGGCCGTGGCCCGCTGCATGTAATCGTCGAGATAGGCCTGGCACTGGCTGCGGCTGTCGCTGCGGCGACGCGAGCCGTCCTCGATCGCATCGCCGGCGGCCATGCCGGCCAGCGCGCCTGCGCCTGCGCCGATCAACGTGCCGGCGGTGCGATTGCCGCTTCCCGCGATGCGGTTGCCGAGCAAACCGCCCGCTACCCCGCCAAGCAGGGCGCCGATGATTTCGCCCCGTTCGCTGTCGTTTTCATAGGTGTCGAGCCGCGACCGGCATTCCTCGATCCAGGCGTTGCGATCGAAATCGACGACCTGCGATCCGGCAGGCAGATAAACCAAGGTGGCGTTTGGCGCCGGCTGGTAGCCCCCGGCATATTGCGGCTGGGCGCCGCCCGCGGGCCTGTCGCGGTAGATGACGCGCGAAGCGCCGCCCGCAGCCTGCGTCACCATGCCTTGCTGTGCCGGATAGACATAAACCACCTGCGGTGGTTGCTGGATGTAGACATAGGTCGGCTGGGCTTGCTGCACTGCAGGTACGGCGCTGCGGTTCTCAATCGAACGCACGGCCGGTGCGGGTTGCGGCTCGGTTCGCTCAAACACGTAGTATTCGGGGCAATCGTTTCGGTGACGACGTCGTCGTCCAGTTCGGGCAGCGCCTGCGCATACTCATACTCCCCGGTCTCGTAGGAGATCGTGTTCTGCGCCGAAACATGCGCCGGTTGCAGCGCGATCGTCAGCGCGATCAGGGGAAGGGTAGTGCGGACAGTCATGATGCGTGTTCCTTTGCGCGACTCGATCACGATCGATGCCGAAACCATGCCTGCACGTTAGCATTGCCCCGCATGCACGCCAAAGTGCGCTGCCGGGGTGTTCCGCTATGGGGCAGCCGGTTCAGATGCGATCGGCGAGCATCGCTGCGAGCGCTTCGATTCCGGCAGCGTCGTGCTGGTCGAAGCGGCCCTTCTCGGGGCTGTCGAGATCGATCACCGCAATAGCCTTCCCATCCCGCAGGACGGGCACCACCAGTTCCGAATTGGTCACCGAATCACAGGCGATGTGACCGGGGAAGGCGTGAACGTCTTCCACCAGCTGAGTCATCGCTTCGCTCGCGGCAGTCCCGCAGACGCCCATGCCCAGCGGGATGCGGATGCAGGCCGGGCGGCCCATGAAGGGGCCGAGCACGAGTTCGCCATCGACCATGCGGTAGAACCCCGCCCAGTTCAGCTGGGGGAGGAAGTCCCATAGCAGCGCCGCGACATTGGCCATGTTGGCCACCGCATCGCGCTCGCCCGCAGTAAGCGCCCCCGCCGCGTCGAGCAGCTGGCGATAGGCTTCGGGTTTGGGCGTGCCCGCATCGGGTCGGAAATCGAACATGGTGGGCGATGTAGCGCGGCGCGCCCCGGCTTCAAGCCCCATTGCCCGCGGCACGCGGCTCGCTTATCCCAGCGCCATGGGTATCCTCAAGAAACTGGGCATCGCGCTCCTCGTCATTGTGCTGGTCGCTGTAGTCGCCGGCTATTTCCTCACCCGCGGCGACACCGCCGATGTCGCCTTCGACGAGACGGTGGGCACCGACCCGACGCTCGACGAACCCGAAGAAGAAAGCATTCCCACGGTCGCGATTGCCGAGCCGGTCGGCTGGGCTGACGATGAACTGCCGACCGCTGCCGAGGGACTGGCAGTCACCCGGTTTGCCGACGGGCTCGATCATCCGCGCACGCTGCAGGCCCTGCCGAATGGCGATATCCTGGTCTCGCTGACCCGCGCGCCCAAGATCGATAGCGGCGAAAGCAACTTCTTACGCGATCTCGTTGCCGGTTTCCTGTTCCGCAAGGCCGGGGCCGGGGGGGAAAGCGCAAACCAGGTCGTGCTGCTGCGCGATAGCGATGGCGACGGTGTTGCGGAACGCCGGTTCGTCCTGCGGGAGGATCTCGATTCGCCGTCCGGCCTCGCCTGGAGGGATGGCACGCTGTACATCGCCAATCACGACGAGGTGCTCGCCTTCGATTACGAACTTGGCGCAACGCGCCTTGCCGGCGAAGGGCGCAAGATCGCCGATCTTGCCGAGGGCACGGGACACTGGATGCGCAATCTCGCGCTCCATCCCGATGGCGACCGGCTCTATGCTGCAGTGGGTTCGAAGTCGAATATCGCCGAAGACGGTCTCGAAATCGAGGAAGGCCGTGCGCTGATCTGGGAGATCAATCTCGAAAGCGGGCGCCAGCGCGTCTTCGGGGTTGGCCTGCGCAACGCCAACGGGCTCGATTTCAGCCCGTGGTCGGGCGAATTATGGACCACGGTCAACGAACGCGACATGCTCGGCTCCGACCTCGTGCCCGATTACCTCACTAATGTCCCGGTGGGCGTTCATTATGGCTGGCCGTGGATCTATTTCGGCGACAATTTCGACCGCCGCGTCAAATATCCCATTCCGCAGGCGCTCAGCTACGTCCGCACGCCCGAATACGCTCTCGGTCCGCATGTCGCAGCGCTCGGTTTCGTTTTCAGCGAAGGCGGCGCGAAAATGGGTCCCGATTTCGCCAGCGGCGCCTTTGTCGCACGGCATGGCTCGTGGAACCGCAAACCCCCTTCGGGCTACGACGTGGTCTATGTCGCCTTCGACGAACGTGGCAATCCCATCGGCAAGCCGCAACCGGTCCTGACCGGCTTCCTGCAGGATGATGGCACCACGCGGGGCCGGCCGACCTGGGTCGAATGGGCTGCCGACGGATCGCTGCTGGTTTCGGATGACACCGCCGGGATCATCTGGCGGGTTCATGCCCCGGGCGCCGAGGCGCAGGACGCGATCGAACGGGTTACCGGCGACCGGCTGCCCGCGCAGCGTGAGCTACGCGGGCAGGAAGCGAGTTTCGGCGAAGACGATTTCGCGCGTCGCGTGACCGCCGAATAGATCAGCCGACGAACTGTTCGGCCGTAAGCGCGTAGAGCGGTTCGGCCCCCGCCGTCGCTGCGGCCCGGAGTCCGCTGGCCTCTGGTACGATACGGTCGAGGAAGAAACGCACCGTCGCTGTCTTGGTCGTAGCCTGCGCGCTGTCGCTGTCGCCAATCGCACGTCGCTGGCGCAGCAATTGCCACCCCGCCACGGCGACAGCGAACATGGTGCAGAATGGCACCGATCCGGCCAGGCGATCGTCGAGGCTCGCTCCGTCACGCATCCATCCCCGTCCATCCCCAGCTTGCGGGTGACGAGGTCGGCGGCCTGGATGCCGTTGGTGCCTTCATAGATTGGGGCGATGCGCGAATCGCGCCAATGCTGCGCCGCGCCGGTTTCCTCGACGAAGCCCATGCCGCCATGCACCTGCACCCCGAGGCTGGCGACTTCGATGCCGATATCGGTACCCCATGCCTTGATCAGCGGGGTGAGCACTTCGCCGCGCGCCTTGGCATCGTCATTGCCCAGCGTCCCGCGGTCGACCTGGCCTGCGGTGTAATAGAGCAGCGCGCGAGCGCCTTCGGTCAGCGCCTTCATTCGCAGCAGCATGCGGCGCACGTCGGGATGTTCGAGAATGGCGACGGGGGCCTTGTCGGGCGAACCGGCCCGCGCGGACTGGATCCGCTCGCGTGCGTACATCTGCGCCTGCTGGGTGGCACGCTCGCCGATCTGCACGCCCTGATTGCCGACATTGATGCGCGCGTTGTTCATCATCGTGAACATCGCCATGAGCCCGCGGTTCTCCGCGCCGACCAGTTCGCCGATGCATTCGCCTTCGTCGCCATAGGACATCACGCAGGTGGGCGAGGCGTTGATGCCGAGCTTGTGTTCGATGCTGACACAGCGAACATCGTTGCGCTTGCCGAGCGAACCGTCGGCTTCGACATGGTATTTGGGCACGATGAACAGCGAGATGCCCCGGCTTCCTTCCGGCGCATCGGGCACGCGGGCGAGGACCAGGTGAATGATGTTTTTCGCCAGCTCGTGCTCACCCCAGGTGATGTAGATCTTCTGGCCCTTGATGCGGTACTTGCCCGCATGTTCGCCGTCCTCGATCGGGTGGGCGGTGGTGCGCAGCGCGCCGACATCGGAGCCTGCCTGCGGTTCGGTGAGGTTCATCGTCCCCGACCATTCGCCGCTGACCAGCTTGGGCAGGTACTTTTCCTGCAGCTCTTTCGACCCGTGGTGTTCGAGCGATTCCATCGCGCCGACGCTGAGCATGGGCAGCAGGTTGAACGCCATGTTGGCCGTGCCGAGATTCTCGAGCACGTTGCACGACAGCGTGAAGGGCAGGCCCTGGCCGCCGAACTCGACGGGGCCGGCGATCGCATTCCAGCCCTGCTCGACGTAATGTTCGTAAGCTTCGGCAAAGCCATCCGGCAAGTGGACCGTGCCATTTTCGAGCCTGGCGCCTTCGAGGTCGCCCACCCGGTTGAGCGGGGCCCATTCGCCGGCAGCGAATTCGCCAATGCCGCTTACGATCGCTTCGACCATATCGGGCTCGGCGGCAGCAAATCGTTCGGATTGCGCCAGCTCTTCGATCCCGGCGTTTACGCGGATGGCGAGCAGCTGGTCCTGGGTGGCGGGGGTATAGGTCACTTCGGTTCCTCTTGGCTTTGGCTGGCGTGCAGATATAGCGCGCACGCATGAGGGGCAAATACGTTACGGAAACGCTTCGGGTCGAGGAAAGTGGCATTGCACGTGCCGCAGAAACTCTGCGTGCCGGAGGCCTGGTCGCTGTCCCCACCGAAACGGTCTATGGCCTTGCTGCCCGGGCGGACAGCGAAGCCGCCGTGGCCGACATCTATGCGGCCAAGGGGCGACCGAGCTTCAATCCGCTGATCGTGCATGTCGCCAGCCTCGACGCGGCGCGCGAATTCGCCGACTTCTCGCCGCAGGCCGAAGCACTGGCGCAGGCATACTGGCCCGGCCCGCTCACTCTGGTTCTCCCGCGCAAGCCCGAAGCGGGCCTCGCTGCCGCAGTGACTGCCGGGCTCGACACGATTGCGCTGCGCATGCCGGCGCATCCGGTCATGCGCCGAGTGTTGGAGGAGACCGGCCTGCCGCTCGCCGCGCCTTCGGCCAATCGCAGCGGCTATATCAGCCCGACCTCGGCCGCGCATGTGCTCGCATCGCTCGATGGCCGGATCCACGCGGTGCTCGATGGCGGCGAATGCGAACGCGGCCTCGAATCGACGATCGCAGCCGTGCGCGGCGACGGAACGATCGAAATCCTGCGCCCCGGGCCCGTCGAACTGGATGCGGGCAAGGGCGCGGGCGGGGGTATCGAGGCACCCGGCCAGCTCGCCAGCCATTACGCGCCGGGCAAGCCGCGACCTGGCCGAAGCGGCAGCGCGGCTCTACGCGTGTCTTCACCTGGGTGCGCGATCGCCCAAACCACGTATCGCGGTAGCCCCGATTCCCGCAGAAGGCATCGGCATCGCGATCAACGACCGCTTGCAGCGCGCGGCGACGCCGCCCGATCAGTCGTCCTCGGGCTCGTAGGGGATCGAGGGGATGATCTGCTGCATTTCGGCATAGGTGTCGCGGGCGTCATCGCACGCCCGGCGATCGCCATCCTCGCAATCGTCGAGCTGCTTCTCATAGTCGCGTTCGAGCTTGGCGAGACGTTCCTCGCGCCGCCGGATTTCGCGGCCGCGCTTTTCATCAGCCTCGGACTGGCTGGTGGTGGCAAGATCCACACCCTTGCTGACGACCTTGACCGGCGCCGTCGCGACGTCGACCACTGCCTTGGCTAGGCAGCCCCCCAGCATGAGCGTGGCGGGCAAGAGCAGGATGAGAGCTTGGCGGCGCATGCGAATTCCTTTCGCTGCGCCGCCTAGCCGATAATCGCCTGGCCGTCGATCAACTCAGGCTTGCGGCTCGGTTTCCGCCTCGGGCTCGTCGTTCGGCGCCGCCGTGCTGGCTGCGCGGCAGTTGAGCTTGCCCGAACCCATCGAGGAGACGGTGCAATCGGCGCGTCCGTTCACCGTGACCGTGCCCGAACCCATGATCGAGGCTTCGACCTTGCCGTCGGAAGCGAATTCGGCATCGCCCGATCCGGCAACGGTGATGTCGGCGCCGCCCGCCTGCAGGCCGGCCATATCGGCCTTGCCCGAACCGGCGATCGTCAGGTCGAGCTGGTCGACCCTGCCCGATGCCTCGAAATTGCCCGATCCGGCAATGGTGAGGTCGAGCGATTTGGCATCGAGCTCGGCAATCCGGGCCTTGCCCGAACCGGCGATGGTGACCGCGCTGTCTGCCGCCGATTGCATCGATGCCACCTCGACGTCGCCCGATCCGGCGAGCACCAGCGTGCTGATATCGGGCGTGGTCACGCGAATGGTCGCGATACCCGTACCGCCCCAGTCGCTGCTTTCGCGGCTGATACCGAGCGCATCGCCGTCGAGCGAAAAGCGCAGCTCGGCGATTGCATCCTCATGACCCGATACGTCGATGTCGAGCGTGTCGCCCTTGGTGACGATAACCTTGTCGGGGCCGGCAAACACCAGTTCGCTGGGCGGCGCGCCGGTCATGTCGAGTTCGGCCAGCGGGACACCGTCGGAATCGCCGATCTGGATGTCCACCCCATCGCATGCCGATACCAGCATCGCTCCTGCAAGCGTTGCCAATGGGGCGAAGCCTTTGAGCACTCGATATATCATTGCGATGGATCCTCCTAAACCGGTTGCTGCGTGTTGCTGATATAATACAGCATGGCCAAAGCTTCAAGTCATGTGGGGGAAACGGGCAAAGCAGATCACCGCGTGCAGGTAAGACGGCCCGATCCCATGCGGTTCTGCGTGCAATCGCGC
>LUMV01000166.1_pt1 | contig 35592 bp, 32 predicted proteins | sample 729731 | NCBI WGS metagenome assembly LUMV01 (sample SAMN03860301, study PRJNA289734) | marine metagenome | biome: seawater column; feature: ocean; material: water; isolation source: Red Sea water column Station 192 - depth 200m | place: Saudi Arabia: Red Sea | collected 2011-10-15 | depth 200 m
ATCGCCGCTCGCGCGCAGACCGCCATCGGCGATGACCGGAACGCCATGCTTGGCCGCAACTTCGACGCTGTCGAGGATCGCGGTGAGCTGCGGCACGCCGACCCCGGCGACGATCCGCGTCGTGCAGATCGATCCCGGACCAATACCGACCTTCACCCCGTCAGCGCCGGCGTCGATCAGCGCCCGCGTCGCTTCACCGGTCGCGACGTTGCCGGCCAGCACTTGGACCCGGTTCGACAGCTTCTTGATTTTCTCGACCGTCGCGCCAACCATCTTGCTGTGACCATGCGCGGTATCGACGACGATCAGATCGCATTCGGCATCGAGCAGCGCCTCGGCCCGTTCGACCCCGGTGTCGCCGGTGTTGGTCGCCGCGGCAACGCGCAACCGGCCGCTCTCGTCCTTGGTCGCATCGGGGAAGTTGACTGCCTTTTCCATATCCTTGACGGTGATCAGGCCGATGCAGCGATAATCCTCATCGACGACGAGCAGCTTTTCGATGCGCCGCTGGTGGAGCAGCTTGCGCGCCTCTTCCTGACTGACGCCCGCACGGACCGTCGCCAGATTCTCCGCGGTCATCAATTCGCGCACCGGCTGGCCCGGATTATCGGCAAAGCGCACGTCGCGGTGCGTGAGGATGCCGACCAGCTTGCCGCCGGTCTCGACCACCGGAATCCCCGAAATACGGTGCTGCGCCATCAGCGCGGTGGCATAGGACAAGGGGGCGTCGGGCGTGATGGTGATGGGATTGACGATCATCCCGCTTTCAAAGCGCTTCACCTGGCGCACCGCGGCGGCCTGTTCCTCGACGGTCAGATTGCGGTGGAGGACGCCGATGCCGCCGATCTGCGCCATCAGGATGGCCATGTCGGCCTCGGTAACCGTGTCCATCGCCGACGACAGGATCGGAATGTTGAGGCTGATCTCGCTGGTCAGCCGGGTCGACAGATTGGCGTCCGAGGGCAGAATGTCCGACGGGCCTGGCACCAGCAGCACATCGTCGAAGGTCAGGCCGGTGAAGATTTCCATGGGTGCCACTTTCTGGTGCGGGCGGCGCCTGACCCCGCGGCGGCGGGCGGCACACGCGATTCGTTCGGTGGCGGCCCATGTAACCAGTCAATTCCCGGCGCGCCAGTGGGCGGCGCAGGAATATTTGCGCCGGTCAGCGGCGCGAAAAGGCGGCGGGATTGCGGCTGACAGTCCGCACCCCCGCCGCCCTGCCCCTACCAGCGCCCGAGCACGAGGAAGAGCCCGCCGATAAACAGCGTCACGCCGACCGCGAACTTCAGATAGTCGGCAACGCCCAATGTGAGCTTCGCACCGTACCGGGCGCGAAAGGCCGCAACATTCGCGCGCAGATCAGGGGTTCCGGTGACGCGTCCGACCTCGAGATGACGTCCGGTCTTGAGAAAGGCGAGCGCGTGCGCGACCTCCTCTTCGGACACATCGGGATAACGGCGAAATATATCCTCGGCGCGCAGCGCGTCGGCGCCGAGCGGAGGCCCGGCGGCAATTGGTTCGGTCATGTTCAAATTCCATCGATGATCGCCCTCCGCACTGGGGGCAAGGATCGGCCGGCGCACGGCGGCGCACGGCCCGTGATCAGATGGCAATCATCGGCGGCGCGCGCGCCGAATAGGGCGCCGCGGCAGCACGGTGAGTCCAGCCAGCGGCGACCCGGCCGAAGTCGGGCCGGAACAGTCCGACGGCGGGCAATGCTGGCGGCGCGGCGGACAGCGTGGCGGGATCGCCGCCCACCGGATGCCGGTCATCGTCGCCGGCGCGATAATGCGCGCTGAGCGTAAGGCCGCCGGCACGGACGAAAGGATGCCCGCCATCATAGGGCGCTCCCGCGATGGCGGCGGCGGTTTGATCGACCAGCCGGGCCGGGGCTGAGGCATCGCGCACGAGGCCGCCCGCGCCGAGCGCAACGAGCGCCAGCCACGCCAGGAAGACGCCAACACGGCGGCGCAGGTCGGAATCGAACATCCGCATCGCCTCCATATTGCGTCTCGCGGCCGCAAAAGCTAGCGCGGAGGGGTGAACGCGCCAACGACACCCCGGGCATCCTCTCCCTTCGCGCCTTTTCGCTATCCTGCGTTCCGCGCGATCTGGATCGCCAATCTGGCGTCCAATATCGGGTCGATGATCCAGTCGGTCGGCGCCGCCTGGCTGATGACCGAACTCACCGGTTCGCACCTGCTCATCGCGCTGGTGCAGGCGAGCGCGACGATCCCGATCATGCTGCTCGGCGTCTTTGCCGGGGCAATCGCCGACAATTTCGATCGCCGCCGGATCATGCTGGCGGCGCAAAGCGCGATGCTGATCGTGTCGGCGGCGCTGACCGTCACGGCCTGGATGGGGGCGCTGACGCCGCTGCTTCTGCTCGGCTTCACGCTCGCGGTCGGGTGCGGTACCGCGCTCAACGGCCCTGCATGGCAGGCATCGGTGCGATTGCAGGTCGGGCCGAAGGATCTGCCGCAGGCGATCACGCTCAACAGCGTCGCTTTCAACCTCGCGCGCAGCGCCGGCCCGGCGCTTGGCGGCTTGCTCATCTCGCTGACCGGCCCCGCCACCGCCTTCGGGATCAATGCGCTCAGTTATCTGGCACTAATCGTCGTCCTGCTGCGCTGGCACCCCGAAGTCACGCCGCCGCGGCGCACCCCCATATTGGGCGCGATCGCGATCGGCATCGGCTATTGCGCCCGCTCGAGCCCGCTGCGCCGCGTGCTGACGCGCGGCTTTGCCTTCGGCATCGCCGGCGCTGCCTTTTCGGCGCTGCTGCCCTCGCTCGTCCGCGATCGGCTGCACGGAACCGAGATCATCTACGGCCTCTGCCTCGCCGCGTTCGGCGCAGGATCGATCTTCGCGGCGCTCTGGGTCGGCGAAGCCCGGAAACGCTGGGGCAGCGACCGGGTTGTCAGCATCGCGTCCTTGGTCTTTGCCGCCGCGATGGTGCCGGCGGCCACGGCGCTGACGCTGCCGCCGCTGCTGGCGACCGCCTTTGTCGCCGGGGCGGCCTGGGTTTCGACACTGACCACGCTCAACGTGGCGATGCAACTCCGCTCGCCCGAAGAGATTTTGGGCCGCTGCCTGTCAATCTATCAGGCAGTCACCTTCGGCGCGATGGCGCTCGGCGCCTGGCTGCTCGGGACGCTCGCCGATCTGACCGACCTGCCGACGGCGCTTTTTACCGCGGCCGGATGGCTGACTTTTACCGGTCTTTTGCTCCCGCTCATCGCCCCGATGCCGCGCCGCGACGACGGCCGCGTGATCCCCTGAAATTTTTTGTCCGTACCGGTACAAAAGACGCGCCGCGCCACCTTAAAGGCCGAAGCAAGCGCCCGTTAAAGCGGGTATGACCACACATGCTACATCATCGAACGAGCCGGTAGGGCGGCTCCTTGGTTGGCTGGGGCTCCGCCACGGAAAAACCGGCGCCCAGGCAGGAGACGCCGCATCGCCCGGGGGGCGTACCCCGCGTGATATGGTGACGGAAGCCCGTCAGCAGCTCGTCGGCGCTATCGCTTCCTTCCTGCTCGACCATGATCTCGATGTATCGGCGGCCAATCTCCTGATCGCGCACAGTGCCTTTTCGGGGATCAATCCAAGGCTTGCGCGGCAGATCGCGACGCGATCGCAGACCGCCGACGGAATCACCCAGCAGTGGCTGGACGAACTGGCGCAGCAGGAACCGATCCAGCCCGACCGCGCCGAACTCGATCGCCTCGTCACCCGCCTTGAAACCAACCTCGACACCTTCCAGACCAACACCAAGGCCGCGCGCAACGCGACGAGCGATTATGGCGTCAAACTCGAAAAGCATGTGACCGACCTTCAGCAGGTGCAGGTCACCGGCGAACTCGTCACCCATCTCGCCGATCTCGCCAAGGCGATGCTCGACCGCACGCGCCATGCCGAAGAAGAAATGCGCCGCAGCGAGGATGAAGCGAAATCGCTGCGCCGCAGCCTCGCCCGCGCCAAGCGCGACGCCGAGGTCGACTATCTGACCGGCCTGCCCAACCGCCGCGCCTTCGAGGTGCTGCTCGAGCGCCATTATGAAGAAGCCCGCGCGAGCTGCGAGCCGCTGAGTGTTGCCTTTTGCGACATCGACAATTTCAAGCTGGTCAACGACACCCACGGCCATGAGGCGGGCGACCGCGTCATCAAGCTGATCGCCGATACGCTGGCGCATATCTCGAACGACCATTGCCATGTCGCACGCCACGGCGGCGAGGAATTCGTCATGCTGTTCCGCGGCCTGCCGCCCAGCGAAGCCGCCGCGCGTCTCGACGAAGCACGCGAACAGCTCGCAGGCCGCCGCCTTATCAACCGCAAGACCGACGAGCCCTTCGGCCAGATCACCTTCTCGGGCGGGGTCGCCGACGTTTTCGGTTACAATAATGCGCGCGACGCGCTGAAAGCCGCCGACGACGCGCTCTACCGCGCCAAGGAAAGCGGCCGCAACCGGATCGAGCTGGCGGGGAGCTGACGCCCCCTGCCCATCGATCACCAATCGAGAGTCAGCGACTCCAGCGCGCGAAAATGGCCGTGGGCAGCAGCAGCCCCCGCGCCTCTTCGCGCACCGCAAGCTCGCCGCATTCGACCTTGCCCGGCAAATCGGCGAAAATCTGCCCCAGCAGTTCGCCGATCGCCAGCGCCGACATGCGCACCGCATAGACGGTAAGGAACAGCGCGCGGCTGTCGGCATCGAGCAACTGGCGACAATCGGCGAGCAAGGGCGCCAGCCCCTCCTCGATCTGCCAGCGTTCGCCGCCCGGACCGCGTCCGAACTTCGGCGGGTCGAGCAGGATTGCATCGTAGCGCCGCTCGCGCCGCACCTCGCGCGCGGTGAACTTGCCGGCATCGTCGACGATCCAGCGGATCGGCCGGTCGCTCATGCCCGCGAGCGCGGCATTGTCGCGCCAGTCCCACACCGGCGCCATGTCGGGAAAGAAGCCGAGATGGCGGAACGGGGTGCAGGACGCGGTGAAGCGCGCTTCGCGCCATGCGAGCGGCCACCCTTCGGCTGGCACGGGGCGATGAAAATACCAGCGGCCGCCGCCATCTTCGTCCGACGCGGGGATGAATTCGCCGTCGGCGGCATCCCATTCGCTTTCGGCCAACGCAGGCTGCCACATCGCCTGCGGTTCGGGACGGATGAAACGATAGGGGCCATAGCGTTCAAGCTTGCGCCCGCCGCCGCTGTCGACCAACCCGTAATCGTCCCACCCCTCGCCGACGAGCGTCGCGAGCGGCAGCAGATCAGCCACGGGCCGCCTCGCGCAGGATGTGGGCCTTCACCGCGTCATAGTCGCCGGGCAGCTTTTCATAGCGCTCCTCGCGGTCGAACAGATTGCCGAGGCGGGCGGGCAGCGCCGGACGAACGCCTGTCGCGCGTTCGACCGCATCGCGGAACTTGGCGGGATGCGCAGTCGCGAGCGTCACCACCGGCACGTCGGCATCGATATCGAGCGCGCGCGCCGCGGCCAGCCCGACGGCGCTATGCGGATCGATGATCTGCCCGCCATGTTCCTGCGCCCATCGCAGCGCCAGCGTCATGCCATCGGCATCGATGCGCGCGCTCGAAAACAGGTCGCGGGCGCCAGCAAGCATATCCTCGGGAATCGACATCGCTCGGCTGCGGTCGAATTCGGCCATCATCGCATCGATCGCAGCCCCGTCGCGACCCGCGAGGTCGAACAGCAGCCGCTCGAAATTGCTGCTCACCTGAATGTCCATCGACGGCGTCGCGGTCGCGGTCACACTGCCCGCGCTGTAATCGCCACGCGACAGGGCGCGGTGCAAGATGTCGTTGACGTTGGTAGCGACGACCAGCCGCGCCACCGGCAGCCCCATGCGCGCCGCGACATAGCCTGCGAACACGTCACCGAAATTGCCCGTCGGCACGCTGAACGCGATCGCGCGGTCGGGGGCGCCGAGGCGGACCGCGGCATAGAAATAATAGACCACCTGCGCCATCAGTCGCGCCCAGTTGATGCTGTTGACCGCCGACAGCGTCAGCGCGCTGCGCGCCTCGGCATCGCCGAACAGCCGCTTCACCATCGCCTGCGCGTCGTCGAAGCTGCCGTCAATCGCGATGTTGTGGACGTTGGGCGCCAGCACGGTCGTCATCTGGCGGCGCTGCACGTCACTGACCCGCCCTTCGGGGTGGAGCATGAAGATACGGATATGCTCGCGCCCCGCGACCGCCTCGATCGCCGCCGATCCGGTATCGCCCGACGTCGCGCCGACGATGGTGAGATCGGTATCGCCGCCGCTCAGGAATTTTTCGAACAGCTGGCCGAGCAGTTGCAGCGCGACATCCTTGAACGCCAGGGTCGGACCGTGAAACAGCTCGAGCAGCCAGTGGCGATGGTCAAGCTGCACGAGCGGCGTCACCGCATCATGACTGAAGCGGCCGTAGGCGGCCCGGCACAATTCGCGCAGTTCGGCCTCGTCGAGCACGCCGGCGACGAAGGGCATCATCACGCGCACCGCGGTTTCGGCATAGTCGAGCCCCGCGAGCGCGCGAATATCCTGCGCCGACATCTGCGGCCAGGCGGCCGGGACGTAGAGCCCCCCGTCGCTCGCAAGCCCGGCGAGCGTGGCGGCACGGAAGTCGAGGGTCGGCGCGGAGCCGCGGGTGCTGATATAGTCCATGACGGAAAAGCGCCTAGCGGCGCACCGTCACCGCTGCAAGCGGCGGCGCACCGCGATGATATAGATAATCAGCGCGATCGCCGCGAACAGGAACCATTGCACGGCGTAAGCGAGGTGGTTGTTGGGCATGTCCGCCGCCGATGGCACCGCGCTGGGCCGTAGTCCCGCGGCGGGCTGGTCGGCGACCAGCATCGCGCGCGCCGGCACGGCACGGCCGGTCAGCCGCTCGATCAGGCTCGGCTGCTCGGGCCCCGGTACGATCGTGCCCTGAACCGTGCCGCCCGTCCATTTGGGCGGCGTGAAATCGTCGGCGATACCGATGTCGACCAGCACGCCCGGTCCCTCGGCGCCGGTGCGGCAATCCGCAATCATGCGAATACCGCCTCCGCCCTTGCGATCGGTGCCGCTGCGCGGATCCCAGCGCACCGGTTCGAGACAGATAACGCTGCTTTTGCGATAGAGCATCGCGTCGGGAACCGGCGGCAGCTTCGGATAGGTCACCGTCGCCGACATCGCCCCGTTGCGTTCGTAAAGCGCGATCAGCGCTTCCTTCTCGCCCTTGCGCTGCAACTGCCAGATGCCAAGCGCAATCATCGTCGCCACGGCGGCGAGAACCAGGATCGTCGGAATCACCGGCCAGCCGCGCGGCGGCGCGACGGCTTCGCCGGGCGAAGGAGCGTCAGGCGTCGTCGTCATGCCGATCCACCAGGCGCCCTTCCGCCGCCTTGCGCTGATGTTCGCTCGCGAGCAGCGCGGCCTTGCCAACCCGCAGGCCGTAGACGACCGCGGCGGCCGTGATCGGCACCCACAATAGCACATGCACCCACAACGGCGGCTCGAATGCGAAATCGACGGCAATCGCCGCGGCAACGATCAGCGCACCGATAATCATGGTCAGAAACGCCGCCGGCCCGTCGCCGACATTGTAGGTCGAGTAGTCCAGCCCGCAGGCGCGGCAGCGCGGCGCGAATTTGGTCGGCCCGTCGAACAGCGTCGGCGCGCCGCATTCGGGGCAGAGACCGAAAAGGGCAGCGCGCCAGACCGGCGGCTGCCCCTTTTGATGCTGTTCGCTGTCCGGCAATTTAGTGCGCGGCGACCGGTGCGCCCCAGCCACCCCAGACATAGACGATGATGAAGAGGAACAGCCACACCACGTCGACGAAGTGCCAGTACCAAGCGGCGGCTTCGAAACCGAAGTGCTGCGTCGGCGTGAAATGGCCCTTGTAGACGCGGACGAGGTTCACGATCAGGAAGATCGTGCCGACCAGAACGTGGAAACCGTGGAAGCCGGTCGCCATGAAGAAGGCCGAGGTATAGTTGATCGTGCCGAAGGGGAACGGCGCTTCGGCATATTCATAAGCCTGAATGCAGCTGAAGGTCAGGCCCAGGATGATGGTCAGCCACAGACCCTTCTTGAGCCCTTCGCGATCGCCGTGGATCAGCGCATGGTGCGCCCAGGTGATCGTCGTGCCCGAGCAGAGCAGGATCAGCGTATTGAGCAGCGGCAGCGAGAAGGCGTCGATGACATGGATGCCCTTCGGCGGCCAGATCGACGCGGCCACGGCACCTTCCTGCCCGAACAGCGAGGTCACCGCACCGTCGACAATCTCGACCGGCGCCGGGAACAGCGAGAAATCGAACCAGGCCCAGAACCAGCCGACGAAGAACATGACTTCCGATGCGATGAACAGGATCATGCCGTAGCGCAGGTGGAGCTGCACGACCGGCGTATGATCGCCGGCATGCGCTTCCTTGATAACCTCGCCCCACCAGCTGAAGAAGGTGGCGATCACACCCATGAAACCGAGGCCGAGCACCCATTTGCCCGCACCGCCGAAATGGTCGGCGTGCATCGCCATGACGAGGCCGAAGAACATCACCAGCGCGGCGACCGAGCCGAAAAGCGGCCAGACGCTGGGATTTACGAGGTGATAATCATGATGTTTGGCACCGGCCATGTCACAGTTCCCGTTTTTTGCCCCAGCGCGATGATCCCCATCATCTGCCGGTCCTTGGTAAGACTCTATTGGTTGCGGCCTTAGCTCGCCTTTTTGCCCTCGTCCACTGGGTAGAAGGTGTAGCTGAGGGTGATTTCCTGAATGTCGCGCGCGTCGGGATCGTCCTTGATCTTGGGATCGACGAAGAACAGCACCGGCATGCGGATCTGTTCGCCCGGCTTCAGCGTCTGCTGGGTGAAGCAGAAGCACTGGATCTTGGTAAAATATTTCCCCGCCTGGTCGGGCGTCACGTTGAAGGTCGCGGTGCCGGTGATCGGATGCGGCGAATTATTCTGCGCGATGAAGATCGCCATGTCGCGCGCGCCGATGCTGACCGTATCGGTGGGATGTTCGGGATAGAATTTCCACGGCAGCTTGGGCGACACATTGGCGTCGAAGCGCACCGAGACGGTATCGCTCAGCACCTTCGGAGTCTCGGCCGCAGCGACCGGGTCGTAACGCTGTGTCGTACCGCCGAAACCGGTGACGCGGCAGAAAAGATTGTAGAGCGGCACCGCCGCGAAACCCAGCCCGACCATCGCCGCCGCGAGCAATGCCGCGAGCGCCGCGGTGCGGCCATTTTTCCGGCGTGTCGCTTCGTTCGTCATGTCGGCACCACCATGCGCGCCATCGTAATGAAGAAAAAGAGGAAAGCGAGCCCGCCGAGGATCCAGCCCATCAGGTTGGCGCGCACGCGCTGGCGGCGGCGATACTCGGCTTCGTCGAACGGCTGTTGCGGATTTTCGTCGGTCATAGTGGCAACCAGTGATCGGCGACCACCGCGCCGAAGAGGATGAAAAGATAGGCGATGGAAAAGGCGAAGAGGCGCTTTTCGGGCTGCATCCGGTCGTCCGCGCCCGCGCTGCGCAAGCCGACCTGCGCCGACAGCAGCACGAACAGCGCCGACAGGATCGTCGCAGTCCAGCCATAGAGCGCGCCCGTATAGCCGAGCGGCCACGGCGCGATCGCCGCCGCCGCCATCACGATGGCATAGAGCAGAATCTGGCGGCGCGTCGCGCGCTCGCCCGCGACCACCGGCATCATCGGAATTCCCGCTGCGGCATAGTCCGACCGCACGAACAGCGCGAGCGCCCAAAAATGCGGCGGGGTCCAGAGGAAGATCAGCAGGAACAGCGCGATCGGCAGCGGTGCGACGCTGCCCGTCGCCGCGACCCAGCCGATCAGCGGCGGGAATGCCCCCGCCGCGCCGCCAATCACGATATTCTGCGGCGTCCGCGGCTTGAGCCACATTGTGTAGATGAAGACGTAGAACAGGATCGAAACGGTCAGCAGTACCGCCGCCTGCCAATTGGCGGCGAACAGCATGAGGAAGACCGAAAAGGCAGCGAGTCCGACGCCGAACTGCAACGCCGTCTGGCGGTCGAGACGACCGGCGGGCAGCGGGCGGTTCGCCGTCCGCTTCATTTTCGCGTCGATCGTCGCTTCATACCATTGGTTGAGCGCCCCCGATGCGCCCGCCCCGAGCGCGATCGCGAGGATCGACGAAAAGGCAAGCACCGGATGAACGCTGCCCGGTGCCGCGAGCAAACCGCACAGCGCGGTAAAGACGACGAGCGACATCACGCGCGGCTTGGTCAGCGCGAACAGGTCGCGCCAGTCTGCGGGAAGCGACATCTCGCCGTGGGTCAGGCTCTGCGCCATGCTAACTCCAGGCCGGAAAGCGGAGCGCCCCCTGCCAAGGCTCTTAGCAGGGGGCGCAGCGTAATCAGGCGATACGCGGCAGTTCGTTGAACTGGTGGAACGGCGGCGGGCTCGACAGCGTCCATTCGAGCGTCGTCGCACCTTCGCCCCACGGGTTGTCGGCGGCCTTCTTGCCCGCGAACAGCGACCAGGCGATGTTCACGAAGAAGAAGATCATGCCGACGGCCATGATCACATAGCCGAACGACGAGATATAGTGCCAATAGGCGAAGGCTTCCGCATAGTCGGGATAGCGGCGCGGCATGCCCTGCTGGCCCAGGAAGTGCTGGGGGAAGAACAGGACGTTCACGCCGATGAAGAAGATCCAGAAGTGCAACTGCCCGAGGAACTCGTTGTACATCCGGCCCGACATCTTCGGGAACCAGTAATAGAAGCCCGCGAACAGCGAGAAGACCGCGCCGAGCGATAACACATAGTGGAAGTGCGCGACGACATAATAGGTGTCGTGCAGGTTGGTGTCGACGCCGCCATTGGCGAGCACGACGCCGGTCACGCCGCCCACGGTGAACATGAAGATGAAACCGATTGCCCAGACCATCGGGGTCTTGAAGCTGATCGAACCGCCCCACATCGTCGCAATCCACGAAAAGATCTTGATGCCGGTCGGAACCGCGATGACCATCGTCGCGGCGGTGAAGTACATCTTCAGGTTCACGCTCATGCCGACGGTGAACATGTGGTGCGCCCACACGATGAAGCCGACGACACCGATCGCGACCATGGCGTAGGCCATGCCGAGATAGCCGAACACCGGCTTGCGGCTAAAGGTCGAGATGATCTGGCTGACGATGCCGAAGCCCGGCAGGATCATGATGTACACTTCGGGGTGGCCGAAGAACCAGAAGAGGTGCTGATAGAGCAGCGGATCGCCGCCGCCCGTGGCGTCATAGAAGGTGGTGCCGAAGTTACGGTCGGTCAGCAGCATGGTGATCGCGGCGGCAAGGACCGGCAGCGCGAGCAGCAGCAGGAAGGCGGTGACGAGCACCGACCAGACGAACAGCGGCATCTTGTGCAGGGTCATGCCCGGTGCACGCATGTTGAAGATCGTGGTGATGAAGTTGATCGCACCGAGGATCGACGCCGCACCGGCAAGGTGGAGCGAGAAGATCGCCATGTCGACCGCCGGGCCGACCGACCCGCTGGTCGACAGCGGGGCATAGACGGTCCAGCCGGTGCCGGCGCCGAGGCCGCTGCCGCCCGGAACGAACATCGATCCGCACAGCATGACGAACGCAACCGCCGTCAGCCAGAAGGACACGTTGTTCATGCGCGGAAAGGCCATGTCCGGCGCGCCGATCATCAGCGGGACGAACCAGTTGCCGAAGCCGCCGATCATCGCGGGCATAACCATGAAGAACACCATGATCAGGCCGTGCGCGGTGATCATGACGTTCCAGAAATGCTTGCCCGCGGTCGCGTCCGCCGCGCCACCGAGCATATGCGCCCAGCCCGGAAGATACTGGATGCCGGGTTCGGCGAGTTCGAGACGCATCATCCCCGAAAGCGCACCGCCGACGATGCCGGCGATGATCGCGAAGATCAGGTAAAGCGTGCCGATGTCCTTGTGGTTCGTCGACATGAACCAGCGGACAAAGAAGCTGGGCGTGTCATGGTCGTGGTCGTGCGCATGGTCGTGGCCATGCGCCGGTGCAGTCGCTGCGATATCGGTCATCTGTCGGACCCCCTGATTAATTCTTGGCGGCCGGCGCGGCGGCAGGCGCCGCAGCCGGAGCCGCTGTGGTCGTGTCGGCGGCGGGGACGGTCGTCGCCGGGATCGGGCCGGTCGGCGCCGGTGATGATCAGCTTCACCTGCTTGCCGACGGGGACGACCATGCGATTGTCCACCGCGAGGTGATAAGGCGATCGGCATGAAGCCGTGGTCGACGCCGCACAGTTCCGAACACTGGCCGTAATAGACGCCGGGCTTGTCGACGGTGAACGTCGTTTCGTTGGCGCGGCCCGGAACCGCGTCCATCTTGGTCCACAGCGCGGGTACCGCGAAGCTGTGGATCACGTCGGCGCCGGTGATGATCAGCTTCACCTGCTTGCCGACGGGGACGACCATGCGATTGTCCACCGCGAGGTGATAAGGCTCGCCGGCGGCGACGGCCTTTTCCTCGGGCAGCATCTTCGAGACATATTCGCCGATACCCTGGTCGGGATAGGCATAGCCCCAATACCATTGATAGCCGGTGACCTTGATCGTCAGCGCATCCTTCTTCGGCGGCTCATATTGCGCCGCGAGCAGGCGGATCGACGGAACCGCGATCACCGCAAGGATCAGGACCGGGATCGCGGTCCAGATGATTTCGATGAAGGTGTTGTGCGTCGTCTTCGACGGCACCGGATTGGCCGAAGCGCGGTAGCGCACGACGACCCACAGCAGCAGGCCGAGCACCAGCAGCGAGATGAAGGTGATGACGGGCAGCAGCATATAATGGTTGAACCAATAAGCGCGCTTGCCGATCGGGCTTTCCTGTTCCTGGAAGTTCCATCCGCCCTCGACCGGCTGACCGATGCCTGCGGTCGGCTTCATCGGCACATAGGTCGCATCGCCGGCCGGCACCGCAGCCTTGTCGCCGGCGGGAGCCGCCGCATCGCTGGTCGTCGCGGCCGGAGTCGCATTCGTCGTCGCGGCCGGCGCCGCAGCGGGAGCTGCCGCCGGGGCCTGCGCCTGCACCGCGCCCACGGTGCCGAGCGACAAAGCTGCCGCAATTACAAGGGTTTTCAAGCTCTTCATAAGGATAGTGCCGCCCGTTGCCTGTTGCTGTTCTCGATCCCCCAACCTCTCCGTCTCGGCAGCCGGGCACAGGCCCGGACAGCCCGCGAACAGGCTGAAACTCGCCGGGGCTATAGACCCGCTTGCCGCTTGCCTCAAGCATCTCTAACACTATTTTGCAGCACGATAATCTTCGTGCCCGAAACCCGCTCATCCGACGCGGGCGACTTGATGGACAAAAGACCGAACCTCCCATGACTGACGACGAAATTCTGGCCGAATTCCGCGCCGCAGACGCGCTGTTGCAGGGACATTTCCTGCTCTCTTCGGGGCGCCACAGCGAATATTATCTGCAATGCGCGCGCGTTTTGATGGACACCGAACGCGCCGGACGGCTGGCGATCGCCCTCGCCGCCAAGCTGCCGCGCGACCTGCGCGCGGCGATCGACATGGTCGTTTCGCCCGCGATGGGCGGCGTCATCATCGGCCATGAAATGGGCCGCGCGCTCGGCAAGCCCGCGATCTTCGTCGAACGGCCGACCGGCACCTTCGAACTGCGCCGCGGCTTCGCAATCCCGGCCGGCGCCAAAATCCTGATGGTCGAGGATGTCGTAACCACCGGCCTGTCGTCGCGCGAAGCGATGGAGGCGGTCCGTGCCGCGGGCGGCGACGTGATCGCCGAAGCCGCCCTTGTCGATCGTTCGGCGGGCAGCGTGGACCTCGGCGTTCCCTTCTACCCGCTCGTCGCGATCAATTTTCCGACCTATGCCGAAGACGAACTGCCGCCCGAACTCGCCGCGACACCCGCGATGAAGCCGGGGAGCCGCGCGAATTGAGCGTGCCCTCCCCTCGGCGGCTGCGCCTGGGCGTCAACATCGACCATGTCGCGACGATCCGTAACGCGCGCGGCGGCGACCATCCCGATCCGGTCCGCGCGGCCGAGATCGTCGCGGCGGTCGGCGGCGACGGCATCACCGCGCATCTGCGCGAAGACCGCCGCCATATCCGCGACGACGACCTCGCCCGCATCCAGGCCGCGACCGACCTGCCGCTCAACCTCGAAATGGCGGCGACCGACGAGATGCTGGCGATTGCGCTGCGCCATGCGCCGCACGCCGCCTGCATCGTCCCCGAAAAGCGCGAGGAGCGCACGACCGAGGGCGGGCTCGACGCCGCCGGCCAGCACAACCATCTTGCCCCGATCGTGGCGCGCCTGTCCGACGCCGGCATCCGCGTCAGCCTGTTCATCGAACCCGACGCGCGCCAGATCGAGGCGGCGATGCGGCTGAAGGCCCCCGTCGTCGAATTCCACACCGGCCGCTATGCGCATGTCGAGGGCGAGGAACGCGCCGCCGAACTCCGCCGCCTCGCCGACGCCGCCGCGCTCGCGTGGAAGAACGGGATCGAGCCGCACGCCGGCCATGGCCTGACCTATGACAATGTCATCCCTGTCGCCGCCATCCCGCAACTCGCCGAGCTCAACATCGGCCATTATCTGATCGGCGAGGCGATCTTCACCGGGCTCGAAACCGCGGTGCGCCGCATGCGCGACCTGATGGACGAGGCGCGCGGATGAAGAATTTCGTCATTGCGAGCGAAGCGAAGCAATCTCGAGCCCTCCGCCTTGCGCGAGGCCGATGGCTGGAGATCGCCGCGTCGCCTTCGGCTCCACGCCATGACGGCTTTTCGGGGTCGTCATGATCATCGGCCTGGGCTCCGATCTCTGCAGCATCGAACGCATCCAGGCTTCGCTCGACCGTTTCGGCGAGCGTTTCGAACTGCGCGTCTTCACCGAGGTCGAGCGGGCCAAGGCGGCGCGGCGGCCTTTCACCCGCGCCGGCACCTACGCCAAACGCTTCGCCGCGAAAGAGGCTTTTTCCAAAGCGGTCGGCACTGGTTTCAAACGCGGCGTGTTCATGAAGGACATCGGCGTCGTCAATGCCCCTTCGGGCGCGCCGACGCTGGCCCTCACCGGCGGCGCCGCCGAGCGGCTCGCCGCGATGCTGCCCGACGGCCATAGCGCGCGCATCCACCTCACGCTCACCGATGACCATCCCTGGGCGCAGGCGTTCGTCATCATCGAAGCCATCAAGGATTGACCATGGCAAAGAACAAGGCGGCAAAGACCAAGGCCGCGGACGAAGGCAGCATGCGCAAACTGCTGCGCGACATCGTCGTGATCCTGATTCTGGTGCTCGGCATCCATAGCTGCGTCGCCAAGCCCTTTTACATCCCGTCCGATTCGATGATGCCGATCCTGCGCAACGGCGACCGGCTGATCGTCAGCAAATATCCCTATGGCTGGTCCTACGCCTCGGTCAGCTTTCACCTCGCACCCAAGAAGCCGGGGCGCTGGTTCGGCAAGCTGCCCGAACGCGGCGACATCGTCGTGCTCGAACATCCCGTGACGCGCGTCGACTATATCAAGCGCGTCATCGGCCTGCCCGGCGACACGATCGAACTGCGTGGCGGCGCGCTGATCATCAACGGCAAGCCGATCAAGCGCGAGGTGCAGCCGATGCTGTCGGTGCCGGTCGATTCCAATATGCCGGGTTCGGACAGCAGTCTCGGCCGCTTCGTCACCCGCGACGCCACCGGCAAGGCAGTTCTCGAACTGCCGATCGTGCGCGAGACGCTGCCCGGCGGTGCGACCTTCGACACGATCGACATGGGGCCGGGCTATCTGACCGACGATTACGGGCCGATCACGGTGCCAGCCGACCACCTGTTCCTGATGGGCGACAATCGCGACGGCAGCGCCGACAGCCGCGTGCCAGTCGACCGCAAGGGGCTTGGCGGCCCGGTGCCGTTCGACGCGATTGCCGGCCGGGCGGAGATCATCAGCTTTTCGACCGACGGTACCGCCGAATGGTATAATCCGCTGAGCTGGTTCGAGGCGCTGCGCCCCGGCCGCGCCGGAACCAATCTGCGACCGGAACGTCAGGCCAGCAAGAACTGAGGCGCAAGAGCGGGGAAGCGAAGCGATGGCCGACAAGGAAACGCGGATCGAAGCCCCCGGCCCGACCGAGATCCGCAGCCAGCTCGTTCGCACCGAACTGCTCAAGGCCAGCGTGTGGCTCGGCGTCGCGCTGCTCGTCGGCGTCTGCGTCATCCTGATCCAGCCCATTCTGCTGATCTTTGCCTCGCTCGTCGCCTTTCTTGCCTGGACCGTGATGTTCGCAGGTTCACAGATCGCCGATCAGGCAGCGACACTGCAAAAGGTGATCATGAGCCAGGTCGAGCGCGCCGCCAACTGGGCGAGCGAGCATGGCATGGGCACGATCGACATCGACACCAAGACGATCACCGAGAATCTCGCAGGCACCGTCGGGCGCGTCACCGCGGCGGTCGGGTCGGTGCTCGGCGCGCTCACCAGCCTCGTCATGGTCGTCGTGCTCGGCATCTTCATTGCGATCGAACCGCGACTCTATGAACGCGGCATCGCCTGGCTGTTGCCGATGAAGAACCGCGACGACTTCTACGTGACGACCGCGCGCATGGCCTTCACGCTGCGCCGCCTGATGGCGGGGCGGCTGCTCGGCATGGCGGTCGAGGGTGTCGGCACCTGGCTTGCTTGTATGGCGGTGGGAATACCGATGGCGGCGCTCATGGGGCTGCTCACCGGCCTGCTTGCCTTCATCCCCAACATCGGTGCGATCGTGTCGGGCGTGCTGCTCGTTCTCGTGGGCTTTTCGGCGGGCACCGATACGGGCCTGTGGGCGATCGGCATCTATTTTTTCGTGCAGACCGTCGACGGCTATCTCATCGTCCCAATGGTCGCGAAGCAGACGGTCGACCTTGCCCCGGCGCTCGTCCTCGGCGCGCAGATCCTGCTCGGCACCTTGCTCGGTATCATGGGGCTGTTCCTCGCCGACCCGATCGTCGCGATGATCAAGGTCGCACTGGAGCGCGAGGCCGAGCGGAACGCGCGCGCCGCCCCCAAGAAAAAAGCGGCGGCGAGCGCCTAGCTCACCGCCGCTTCTTCAAAACGGAAAATCCCGATCAGGGCTGCGGCGCGGCGCCCGGCGCTCCGGGTGCGCCGCCGGGGGCGCCCTGCATCATCTGTTGCTGCTGCATCATCTGCTGCATCGCGCGCACTTCGGCTTCGCTGCGGAAGTCGATCAGTTCGATGTCGAAGTGCAAGGTGCTGTTCGCGGGAATCGGCCCGGCGGCGCGGTCCCCATACCCCAGCGCCGGCGGAATCACGACCTTGTATTTGCCGCCCTTCTTCATCCGGGTCAGTGCGTCGGCAAAGCCGGGAACAACCTGCGACACCTGAAGTGGCGCCTGCTCGTTCGAATCGAACACGGTGCCGTCGTCGAGCTTGCCTTCATATTTGATGAGGACGATGTCGGCCTTGGTCGGGCTCGGCCCGCTGCCTTCCTTGACGACCTCGAAACCGATCCGCGGCGTGTGCGTCAGGGCGAACGCGACGCCGATGCCCAGCAGCGCGATCAGGCCGATCCACAGCAGCCACAGCCCGCCCTTGCTCACCGGGCGCAATGGAACCGTCGTTACGCTCATGCTCTTGTCCTTCCCCTGCCCGTTCGGGCGAAAACATCGGCGAAGCCTATAAGCGGTGCGGTGCGCGAGGGTCCAGCGAGAAGTTGCGCCACCCCGCTCAGCCGGTTCCATAGAAGCGCGCCAGCCGATCAAGCGCCAGCGTCAAAACCAGCTTGCCCGATCGCGATGGCCACCCCAGCGCCTTTTCGGCGCCGCCGATCCCCTCGCCCGCACAAATCACCCGCCAGCAGATGTCGGCCAGTCCCGGCCCGACATGCTCCACCGCGGCATGGAAGCGTCGATGCGCGTCGATGCGCGCCAGCGAGGCATCGGCGGCGCGGGCGCCTCCGCGGCTTTTCGACGGCGGCGCCGCGTCCCAGCGCATCGTCACCCGTCCCGCCAGCCCTGCCCGCTCATAATCGGTCCGCAGCCGCTCGCCGGCGCGATAGTGCGCGTCCGAGACCATCCCGCGCGCCGCGAGCCATGCCAGCGGACTTTCCGCGACATTGACGGTGACATGCCGCATCACCTGCGGCCCCGCCTTGCCGGGATCAACCCGATCGTCGGGATGCAGGCGGGTTACGAAATGGCGCGTCGTCATGCGATTCTCCTTGCTGGGAGTGTCGGCTTGACATTGGAATATTTTGTAGGAAAGAAGAAACCGATTTGGTTATCGGAGGTTCGTCATGATCAACAGCATCCGCGCCGTGCGCCGCGCCAAGGGACTGACGCTCGAAGAGGTTGCGCAGCGCTGCGACCCGCCGACGACCGCCCAGACGATCGGACGCCTCGAAACGGGAACGCGCACCCTGTCGCTCGGCTGGATGAACCGCATCGCCAAGGCGCTCGGCGTCGATGCTGCCGATCTCGTCCAACTACCGCAGGATACCCAGCTTGCGATTACCGCGCTGCTCGGCGCCGATGGCGCCCATGCGCCGACGCGCGTCGAACAGGCGCTGACCGCGCGTCCGACCGAGGACATGATCGCCGTGCGCGTCACCTCGTCGATCGGGGACTATCGCGCGGGCGACGAGATATGGTGCCGCAAGGTCGAGGGCGACTGGACCAGCGCGCTCAACCGCGACCTGCTCGTGCCGCGCCCCGCCGGTCGCTTCATCTTTGCGCGGCTGCTCAACATCGATGGCGAAAAGCTGCACCTGCTCCCGCTTGGAGCCGGTCAGCGCCAGCAGGTGGTGAGCAACCCGCCATGGGCCGCGGTCGCGGTCCGCCTCATCCGGACGCTTTGATGGCGCGATGAGGCGGAAATGAAGCCCCTTCGCATCCTGTCGATCGCCACGCTCTTTCCCGATGCGGCGCGCCCCAATTTCGGCCTTTTCGTCAAAAAGAGCCTGCTTGCGCTCGCCGCGCAGCCGGGCGTCATGCTGACCATCGTCGCTCCCGTCGGCCTTCCGCCCTTCCCGCTTTCGCTCCATCCACGATATCGGGCGCTGCGCCGATTGCCACAGCGCGAGGCGTGGCGGGGCCTCACCGTCCATCGGCCGCGCTTCACGCTGATTCCGAAATTCGGCGCAGCGCGCAATCCGGCGGCGATCGCGCGCGCCGTGTTGCCGATTGCGCGGCAAGGCGACTTCGATGTCGTCGATGCCCAATTCTTCTATCCCGACGGTCCCGCCGCAATGCGTATCGCGGACGCCTTCGGCCTTCCCTTTTCGATCAAGGCGCGCGGCGCCGACATCAGCCATTTCGGCCACGATCCGGCGACTCGCCCGCAACTGCTCGCCGCCGCCGAGCGCGCCGCCGGATTGCTCGCCGTGTCGGAGGCGATGCGCGGCGACATGGCGGCGATCGGCATCGATGCGGGCAAGACGATGGTCCACTATACGGGCATCGACACCATGCGCTTTCATCCCGGCGACCGCACCGCGGCCCGCGCGGCGCTCGGCATGGGGGACGCGCCCGCGATCGCGACCGTCGGCGCGCTGATCCCCCGCAAGGGCCAGGCACTCGTCATCGAAGCGCTGCCAACCTTGCCGGGGGTCCACTATTGGCTGGCGGGTGCGGGCGAAGAGGAAGCGCGATATCGCGCCCTGGCGCAGCGGCTCGGCGTCGCCGACCGGGTTCACCTGATGGGTCCGGTCGCCAATGCCGACTTGCCGCAGCTCTACCGCGCGGTCGATGCCGTGGTGATGCCGTCGGTAAGCGAGGGACTCGCCAATGCGTGGGTCGAGGCGCTTGCCTGCGGCACCCCGATCGTCATCAGCGATGCCGGCGGCGCGGCCGAACTCGTGACCTCGCCGGCGGCAGGACGGATCGTCGAGCGCACACCAGCGGCGATCGCCAATGCGGTGCGCGCGCTATTGGCGGCGCCCGCTGCGCCGGATGCGGTCGCGGCGAGCCTTGCCGGCCGCTTCGACTGGGACCGCAACGGCCGCGAGCTGGCGGAACATCTCCGTCGCTGCGCGGGCTGCTGAGCGATCAGACGACAGCGCCGTCGTCGTCCTCTTTGCTGGTCACGCGCTCGGCGCCCTGCGTCGCGGCGCTGGTCCGCGGCACGAAGCTGTCGGGACCGACCTTCAGCCACACCAGGATCGGCGCCGACATATAGATCGACGAATAGGTGCCGACGAAAATGCCGAGCAGCATTGCAGCGGTAAAGCCGAAGATCACGTCCGGCCCGACCCACAGCAGCACCGCGAGCGCGATCAGCATCGTGAAGCTGGTCATCACCGTGCGCGCCAGCGTCTCGTTGATGCTGAGGTCGAGCAGCGGGATGATCTCCATCTTGCGATATTTCTTCAGATTTTCGCGGATGCGGTCATAGACCACGATCGTATCGTTCAGCGAATAGCCGATGATCGTCAGCAGCGCGGCCACGATGTTAAGGTCGAACTGCATCTGCGTCAGCGCGAAGAAACCGAAGGTCAGCATGACGTCGTGGAACAGCGCGAACAGCGCCCCGACCCCGAACTGCCATTCGAAGCGGATCCAGATGTAGATCGAAATCGCGATCATCGCGAGCGCGAGGCTGAGTGCACCGGTGCGCAGCAACTCGCCCGATACCTTGCCCGACACGGTCTCGACCGACCCGGTCTTGGCGGTCGGAAACGCCTTGTGGATGCCGTCGACAAGCTGCTTGCCCGCACGGTCGGCGGCCGCCTTGTCGCCTTCGGGCAGCGCGGTACGGATCGACACCGCCTGGTCGGACCCGAATTGCTGGATCGTCGCTTCGCCGAGGCCGATATTGTCGACCTTTTCGCGGATCTCGTCGATCTTGGGCATGGTGCCCGAAAATTCGACGCGCACCGACTGGCCGCCGACGAAGTCGACGCCAAGGTTCAGCCCGCGCACCGCGACCAGCACGATCGACGCGACGATCATCAGGAAGCTGATCCCCATGGCGATGTTGCGCCACTTGAGGAAGTGGATGTTGGTGTCTTCAGGGACGAGTTTCAGCAGACGCATGGGATCGGTCCCTCTATCAAATATTCAGCGACGCGGGACGCGTCTTGTGCAGCCAGTGCGCCGCGAACATGCGGGTCACGGTAACCGCGGTGAAGACGCTGGTCACGATGCCGATGGTGAGCACGACCGCGAAGCCCTTGATCGGCCCGGTACCGAACCAGAACATCAGCGCGGCGGCAATGACGTTGGTGATATTGGCGTCGAAGATCGCGCGGCTGGCTTCGCTATAGCCAAGCTCGACCGCCTGGAATACGCGTCGCCCGCGTTTCAGCTCTTCGCGGATGCGTTCGTTGATCAGCACGTTGGCGTCGACCGCGGCGCCGATCGTGAGCACAAAACCCGCGATACCGGGCAACGTCAGCGTGGCATTGAACGCCGCCATGATCGCGACGATCAGGAAGATGTTGAAGAAGAGCGCGACGTTCGCGTAGATGCCGAAGCGGCCATAGACGACGATCATAAACGCCAGCACCGCAACCGTCGCGATGATCCCGGCGATCGCGCCCTTACGGATCGAATCGGCGCCGAGTTCGGGCGTCACCGTCCGCTCCTCGACGACCGCCATCTTCACCGGCAGCGCGCCCGACCGCAGCGAAATCGCCAGCGCATTGGCGCTTGCGACAGTGAAGTTGCCCGAAATCTGCGCGCTGCCGCCCAGGATCGGTTCGTTGATCGACGGGGCCGACAGGACGCGGCCGTCGAGCACCATGGCAAAGCGCTTGCCGACATTCTGCGCCGTCACCTTGGCGAAGGTCGCAGACCCGCCCGAATCGAAACGGATGGTGACGACCGGCAGGCCGCTCTGCGGATCATAGCTTTGCTTGGCGTCGATAAGCTGGTCGCCGCTGATCATGACCTGGCGGCGCAACACTTCGAACGGCACACCATTGCCGGCGTCAGGCGAATAGGGAACGACCTCGCTGCCGACCGGGACGCGGCCCGCGGCGACTTCGTTGGGATCGGCATTGGTATCGACCATGCGGAATTCGAGCCGCGCGGTCTTGCCGATCAAATCCTTCAATTGCTGCGGGTCTTGAAGCCCCGGCACCTGCACGACGATGCGGTCGTCGCCCTGACGGATGATCGTCGGCTCGCGCGTGCCGAGCGCGTTGACGCGCTTGTCGATGATGTCGCGGGCGGTATCCATCGCACGGCTGATCGCCTGCGCCTGCCCCGCCTTGGTCGGCGTCATCACGATGCGCGTCGTATCGACGACATCGATCGTCCAGTCGCGCTGGCCGGTCAGCCCCGCACCCTGCGTCTCGCGGAAAAGCCGCTCGCGCGCTTCGTCGAGCTGCGCCTGATCGCGGACCAGAAAGCTGATCTTGCCGCCCGCGGTCGACAATTCGCCGATTGCGATATCGTCATCGGGTCCGCGCTCGCCGCGCATCGCAGTGCGCACGGTCTTTTCCATATTGGCAAGCTGCGTCTTCTGGAGGTCGCCAAGATCGGCCTCGAGCAGCAAGTGGCTGCCCCCGGCAAGGTCGAGGCCCAGATTGACCTTCATCTGCGTGAAGGACGGCAGGCTTTCGAACTGCTTTTGGGGAAGGAAGCTGGGAATGGAAAAGATGACACCAAGCGCCAGGATGACGCTGATGCCAATGACTTTCCAGCGCGGGAAATCGAGCATGACGGGGTTCCGATGGTCTGGGCGGCGCCGGTTCCCCGACGCCGGCGCGTCAGTCGTTGGCGGGCTTGGCGCCCGGCTGGAGGACGTCGGAAATCGTCGATTTCACGACCTTGATCTTCACGCCCTGGGCGATTTCGACATCGGCGAAATCATCGTCGACGCGCGTCACCTTGCCGACGATCCCGCCGCCAGTGACGACCTGATCGCGCGGCTTCACCGATGCGATCTTGGCGCGATGCTCCTTCATGCGCACCTGTTGCGGGCGGATGAGGAAGAACCAGAATACGACGAAGATCAGCAGATAGGGCACCAGCATGATGAAGCCGGCTGCCCCGCCCCCCGATCCGGCCGCCTGGGTCAGAAGCAATTGGGTCGACATGAATGAAAGACTTTCCGTTACCGTGGCGCGGCCTTTCCCCATGGAAGGACCACGCAAAAATAAGCGCGGCGCCTATCACGCAGGGGCGTCCCGCGCAACCGTCGCTGCGCCCCTCCCCCACGGCAAGCTCCCCGCCAGATGGGGTCAACGACGGCGCGATCAAGCCCGCCGAAAGAAACACCGGCAAATGCCCATCGCCGCTTGCATCGCCAGCAAAGCCGCGCTAGGGGCCTCGCCTGCCCGAAAGGGCCGGTCGGGACGTAGCGCAGCCTGGTAGCGCATCACACTGGGGGTGTGGGGGTCGGAGGTTCGAATCCTCTCGTCCCGACCAAATTTACCGCAAAACCATATCGCAAAGCGCTCGCCGCAGCTGCGCGCTATTGCCCCGCCCGCGGGAACCAGCGCGCGACGCCGCGAGTATGCGACGGTTATGCACCCCTCGCTTCCCTTGGTCGGACTCTTGGTCAACCGCCGTTCGGCAGTCGCCTTCCCCATGAAGGGCCCGCCACTCGGGACGGCGGCGCGATGACCCGCGTGTCCGAGCCTTCAGTCACCCAGCATCGCGATCTGCGAACGGGGCGTCCGATCTGGCTCCGCCACCGTCGCCTCCCGCTCGCAATCAAAGAGCTTGCGCGATCGCTGCGCTGCGACGTGGTGATCGTCGGCGCGGGCATATCGGGCGCGCTGATTGCAGAGACGCTCAGCGACGCCGGGCTCGACGTGGTGGTCGTGGATCGTCGCGGCCCCGCCGCAGGATCGACCGCCGCGTCGACCGCGATGCTGCAATATGAGATCGATCTCCCCCTCTCGCAAATGGCCGGGCGGATCGGCACGGAACGCGCAACGCGGATCTGGCGCCGCTCGCGGCTGGCGGTCGACGCCTTGCGCGAACGAACCGAACGCCTCGGCCTCGATGTCGGCGCTGCCACGCGCTCGACGCTGTATCTTGACGGCAATATTCTCGACCCGGCCGCGCTCGCCGTCGAAGCGAATGTACGGCGCAAAGCGGGTTTCGAGGTCGAATATATCGGCCCCGCTGAGGTCGAGCGACGCTACGGGATCAGCAGGCGCCACGCGATCGTCGGCTACGGCAATTATTCGGCCGATCCGCGGCGCCTGGCGGCGGCCTATCTGCAAGTCGCACAACAGCACGGGATGCGCCTCTACGCGCCTGCCGAGGTGATCGGCGTGGAGAGCGACGACAGCGGCGTCCAACTGCAGATCGACGGCGGGGCTACGATAAGCGCGGCGCACGCCATTTTCGCAACCGGCTACGAGATGCTGAAAGGCATCCCGAAAAAGGGAAATTACATTATGTCGACCTGGTCGATCGCGACGCGTCCGCAACCGCAGCGGATCTGGCGCGACGCGGCCATGATATGGGAGGCGTCCGACCCCTATCTCTACATTCGCACGACCCCTGACGGCTGCGTCATCTGCGGCGGGAAAGACGAGGATATTTCCGATGCGACGGCGCGCGACGCGAAGATTGCGGACAAGGCGAAAACGCTCGCCCGCAAGCTCGGGGCGCTGCTTCCCGCGATAGACCCCATGCCCGCTTATGCCTGGGCCGGAAGCTTCGGCAACAGCCCGCTCGGTATCCCGACGGTGGGACGCATACCGCGCATGCCCAATTGCTATGCGGCGATGGGCTATGGCGGCAACGGAATCACTTTTTCGATGGTGGCGGCTCAAATCCTGCGCAGCACCATCTGCGGCGATCGCGATCCCGACGCCGACCTGTTCAGCTTCCACCGGTCTTTTTGAACGCCCGCACCCGCACCGCTTTACCACCAACGGAAATATAATTGCGCCTTCTCTAACCTTGGGCAACAAGGCCCCTCATTCAACAGGAGAATATGATGCGCCTTGCCGTTGCCCTGATGCTGCTGCCCGTCGTCCCGCTCGCCGCCAACGCCCCGGCATTCGCCCAAACCGCGTCACAGACCCAAGCGCAGGATGCCGCGCTGTTGCAATTTCTCGATCAGGCTTTCGACGCGCGCTTGGCGCTCAGCCCGGAATCGCAAACGCAGCTTGGGCTGAAAACCAGCTACGACCGGCTCGATGACTATAGCGATGCGGCGGCGTTGCGGGAGCAGGCGCTCGCTGAAACGCAGCTCAAGGCCATGCACGCCCGCTTCAAGCCCGACCAGCTCGGTGAAAGCGCGCGGGTGAGCTATCGACTGTTCGAATATGAAGTCGAGCGCGGCCGCGAATCGCTTCGCTTCCGCAAACTGCGTTTTCCCGTGTCGACCAATGGTAGCCCCGCCGGCGACATCCCCGTTCTGCTGATCAACAATCACAAGATCGACAGCGTGGCCGACGCCGAAGCCTATATCGCACGGCTGCGTGATACCGACCGCGTCATGCGCGAAGTCGCGGCGCGAATGCGCGACCAGGCGGCGGCGGGGATCATCCCCAACAAGGTCAATTTCGCTCCCGCCCGCGCTGATGCGCTCAAAATCCTTGCCGGTGCCCCGTTCGACGGCGGCGGCGATTCGACGCTCATGGCCGACTTCCGCAAAAAGGTCAGCGCGCTCGATGCGCCGGAGGCGACGAAGGAAAAGCTGCTCGCGGATGCCAGCGCGGCCCTCACCGGCCCCTTCAAACATGGCTATGAGACATTGATCGCCGCGATCGACGAGATCGAACCCAAATCGACAGGCAATTTCGGTGCCTGGCACCTTCCTGACGGCGCGGCCTATTATGCGGACCGCCTCAAGAGTTCGACGACGACAAATCTTACCGCGGACGAGATTCACGCGCTTGGCCTCGCACAAGTCGCGGCTATTCACAAAGAGATGGAAGCCGTGATGCGCGAGGTCGGCTTCAAAGGAACGCTCGCCGAATTTTTCGACAGCATCCGCACCGACCCCAAGTTCAAATATCCGAATACCGATGCGGGCCGCGAAACCTATCTGGCCGATGCGCGCGCCGTCATCGCCTCGGTAATGGAGGCTGCCCCGCGCTATTTCCGGGTCCTGCCCAAGGCGCCGCTCGAAGTGCGGGCGGTCGAAAAATGGCGTGAGGGCACGGCGTCGACGGCCTTCTACAACCCGCCGTCGGCGGACGGGACGCGGCCGGGCATCTATTATGTCAATCTTGTCGACATGAACCAGACGCAGAAGGTGCAAGTCGCCGGGATTGCCGCACATGAAGGGGCGCCCGGCCATCATTTCCAGATCGCGCGCCAGCAGGAACTGACCGGCATACCGAAATTCCGGAAATTCGGCGGCTATGGCGCCTATATGGAAGGCTGGGGCCTCTATTCGGAGCGGCTTGCAGACGAGATGGGCGTTTACAAGACGCCTTATGACCGCTTCGGCATGTTGTCGCTTCAGGTGTGGCGCGCGATCCGGCTGGTTCTGGACACCGGCATCCATTCGAAGCGCTGGACGCGCGAACAGGCCATCGCCTATTTCAAGGCCAACAGCTCGGTATCGGACACCGACATTGCGCGCGAAGTCGATCGCTATTTCAACTGGCCGGGCCAGGCGACGAGCTACATGGTCGGCCAGCTCAAGATCGCCGAACTCCGCAAACACGCCGAAACCGAACTCGGCCCGCGTTTCGACATTCGCGACTTTCACGAGGCCGTTCTGAGCGAAGGCGCGCTGCCGCTCGACATCCTGGAAGAACAGGTCGAGCGCTACATCGCCGCGCACAAGCAATAGTCGCACCTCTCCCACGCGCCTCGCCTCACCGCGGCGCGCGGGGAACAGCGCCGGCGCCCGCGAACGACCATCAATGGCACGCAAGGAACCTTGCGCGCGCTCCCGCATATCGAAGACGCATGTTTTCGATATCCTCCCCGACCGTTCGCGCTTGCGAGCGAACTGCGTGAACCGCCCCGCCCTGCCGCACCTGTCGCGCAAAGCGCGCATGGCCCTTGTCGTCGCCGCAGGAGTGGTTCTTCTTGCCGCTGTGCTGCTCGCGACCTTTCCGGTGGGAATGCTGCGCGGGACGGCCGAGGCACGCCTGAGCGAAAAATTCGGCGCGCCCGTTCATATCGGGGCGCTGGAGAGAAGGGATGTTTTCTCTTTCTCGCCCGAGATAGAAGCTCGCAGCGTCCGCGTCGGACAGCCCGCCTGGGCGGGACACGGCGACATGGCGACGATAGAGCGCCTGCGCATCCGCCTGCCGATACTGAAGCTTTTGACCGGCACGATCGCGCCGCGCTCGATCGATATCGACGGGCTGTCGCTGGCGCTGGTCCGCGATGCCGACGGACGGACAAATTGGGGTGGCCGTCGGCCCGGCGGTTCGGACAGTTCGCCGCCGCCTGCCATCGGCACCGTTCGGATAAACGATGGCCGCTTTACGCTGAAGGATGCCAAGCGCCACCTCGACATCGCCGGAACGATCGAAGCCAAGGACGCCAAGGGCCTCGCGATTGCCGCCGAAGGGCAATTCAACGGCGCCGCCGCGAAGCTTGGCGCGGCGGCGCGTTGGATCCAAGACGCCAATGGCCGCTGGCCCTTTTCCGCCGAATTGACGTCAGACCTGCTCCGGCTACGCGCCTCGGGCACGATGGCCGCCCCCCTAGACACCGGGCATATGACCATGCGGATGGCGGCGCGCGGTACCAGCCTCAAGCAACTCGACTATATCATCGAGGCGGGGCTGTTCGGCACCCAGGCGATCGACCTTGTCGGCACGGTGCGCCGCGACGGGAGCGACTGGTTTATCGACAAGCTCGACGGGCGCATCGGTCGTTCGACGATTGCCGCCACCGCGAAGATACTGAAGCGTGACGGTCGCACCAGAATCGACGCCAGCATCGATGCGCCCCGGCTGGACTTCGACGATCTGGCCGACGACGCCGGACTTGCGGCCGCACGCGCGCAGGAAGCGCGCATCGGCCCGCGCATCTTTCCAGACACGCGGATCAATCTAGCGAAAATGGGGCCTACCGACGGCGTCATTCGCATCACGATCCACCAACTGCTCGTAAAGGGAGGGTCGGTGTTCAAAAGCCTTAAGGGTCAGCTGTCGCTCGACCACCGGATACTGACGCTCGACAAGGCCGTCGCACAGCTCGGGCGCGGCACCATGACCGGCCGGGTCAGGGTCGATTCGCGCGGCAAGATTCCCCTTTTGACCACCGAATTGCGTGTCGAGAGAGCCAGCTTCGACGATTTCATCGGCCAGCCCGACATGATCCGCGGTCCCGTGCGCGGGCTGGTTCGGATTTCGGGACGCGGCGACACCGTCCGCCAGGCCTTCGCTTCAGGAAACGGGAAGATCGCCTTCGTCGCGAGCGGCGGCGCGATGAACCGCGCAGCCGCTTATGTCATGGCGCAGGATCTTGGCGGAGCGATCGGGCAGAAACTGGGGGACGACGAGGCCATGACGCCGATCCGGTGCGCGATCCTCGCCTTTGCGGCCAAGGACGGGCTGCTGACGCCCGCCCCGCTGGTCATCGACACCGCCATCGCCCGGGCGCGCGGGCGCGGCCAGATAAACCTCGATGGCGAGCGCATCGCGCTGGCCATGAATGGCGCGGGAAGCGAGAAGCCCGATCTCAAGCTCGTCGATCCGGTGAAGGTCGAGGGAACGCTGTCGCAGCCCACCATCGATTTCGCGCCACCCGGAAAGAAATCGGGCGGCGGGGTGTTCGGGGCGGTGACACGGTCGATCGGCGCGGCGCTCGGTCTGCGCAAGGATCCGCAGCGCGATGCGCCGCTTCCCAAGCCGGGAACGGTCAACTGCCGCGCGCTCGCCGCCGAAGCGCTGCGCTAGGGGCCTGACCCCACGTTCGGAACGCAACCCCGCGCCGTGCCGAAACGGCGAAGGGGCCGGAGCATTTTGCCCCTGCTCCGGCCCCAGCCGCATGTTGCCTTTGATCGGGGTAGAATGATCAGAAGGCGATCCGTGCGGTCACGCGTGCGCCATGGGTGTTGCGATCGCCGGCCAGCGTACCGCTATAGGCGGCGCCGATCCGGAAATTGCCCGCGCTATAATCGAAGCCCGCTTCGATTTCGGCCGAATTCTTCGGGATCGGCGTGCCGATCAGGGCGAAGCTGCCGCCCCCGGTGGTGAAGGCCGCGGCCACCGGCGCACCGCGGTCGCCGGAAGCCCGGTTCCACGCGGCGGACACATAGGGCTGGAAGCCCTCACCGATGTTGAACCGTACGCGGCCGCCCAAGCTGACGAAGGTCGTTTCCTGCTTTGCCGCCGCGATCGAAAGCGCGGCATTACCGCCGGCTTCGGCAAAGGCGTCGCTCTTGGTGCGGACATGGGCAAGACGGAAGAAGGGCGTCAGTGCAAGGTTGCCCGTCCGCACGTCATAACCAAGTTCGCCGAAGAGCTGCATCGTGTCCGCATCGCGCTTCGACGTCAGCGTCTGCGCCAGCGTCGCGACGCTGACCGAACGGCTGGTGTCGATATCGTGCCAACCATAGGCAAGGCCGGCGGCGGCGCGAACGCCCTCACCCGTGCCATAGCTGACATGCGCGGCCAGATATTTGCTGTCCGCCTGTGCATGGTCGTTGCGGCCGCTGAGACGGAAATCGCTGTCGCCGATCCCTGCCGAGATTGCCGCCGCGAAGCCGTTGCCGCCATAGCCGATGCCGGTGACGAAGCCCTTGTGGTCGGTATCCATGCCAAAGCGTCCTCCCTTGGCATCGAAGTCGCCCCAGCCGCCAAAGGCCGAACCCCAGAGGAAGAGGCCGGCCTCGGCCGGACCCGACATGCTGTACAACGCGTTGCGCAGGTGCCGGCTATCGTCGGTCAGCCCGCTGAGCGTGCTGGCAAGAATTTCGCCTGAGAGATCACCGAAAGCGGCCTGCGCGCCGGTCGCATTCTGGTTGACCACCGCTTCGAACAGCGGATCGTCGATGCCGCGCGACTGGACCGCCGCGGCAACGCTCGCCTGGTTGAACCCGATCGCCACGTCGGCGAAATCGACGTCGTTGCGATAGAGCGACAGCGTCACAGAATTGGCGCCGTAACGCAGCAGCGGATCGAGGAAGGCCAGGTCGCTGGTCACCGAACCGAAGGTGCCGTCGATCCCGCCCGCACCCGTCAGGATCACATAGTCGGTGCGGCCGTTATAGTCGCCGTCTTCCGCAAGCACCGCCACGCTCGCATCGCTGTTGATGGTGACGAGGCCCGTCGCATCGACGCGGTCGCCCGCACCCGCGGCATTGACCTCGACCTCATAGACCGAACCGGCCGCGAAATTGAGATCGCCGTTGACGGTAAGGCGCCCGATCGAATTGCCTGGCGTCAACTTGCCGTCGCCATTGATCGTCGTCGTGCCGACGCTGCCGTTGCCGCCCAGCGCGCCGCCGGCATTGACGGTGACGTCGGAGACGATCGAACCGTTGACCGCAAGCTTGCCGCCATCGACGGTCGTCGGGCCGGTATAGTCGCTGTCGCCCGACAGATTGAGCGTACCGTCGCCCGATTTGACGAAGCCGCCGCTTCCCGAAATGGTGCCGGCAAATTCGCTGTTGTCGTCCTGATCGACGGTCAGTTGATTGTCGCCGAGTACGACCTTGGCGCCGCTCTCGCCAGCAAGGCCGCCGATCGTCTGGTCCTTTCCGGTGATGTCGAGCGACCCGCCTTCCCCCAGATTGAAGTCGGTACCGGGGTCGATCGTCCCGCCGATCCGCACGGCGCCACCAAAGATGTTGGTCGTCGCCCTCGGTCTTCACATCGCCCTGAAGCAGGCCGGTGAGGACAAGGCCGCCATTCGACACGATCGTCCCGCCGGTGTGCGCCACCGTATCGGTATCGACGGTGAAGACCGCATCGCCGATCAACTGCAGCTTGCCGCTGCCGCTGATCGTCAGTTCGTCAAGGTTCGAGACGGTCTCATCGTCGCCGAAGTTGAGCACGAGCAAGCCGTTGGTCGTCACCGCCGGGGTCAGGATGGGCGATTCCGCGCCATCCTCGCCGATCACTTCATTGACCTGCAGCGCAGCGCCTTCATCGATCACGACGTTGCCGAATTCGCCGACCATGCCGCTGGTCGACCAATAGCCCGCCGCGACCGTCAGCGCTTCGAAACCCGATACCGAAGTCAGCTGCTGCGCCTCGGTCAGTTCAAGGACATCGCCATCGAGCACCAGACTGTCTTCGCCCGCCCCGGCGTCGATCAGGCCATCGACGGCGCTCCCGGTCTTCAGCGTCACCACATCGTCATACGCATCGAGCTGGATTGCGACCCCATTCCCTCCACTCAGCGTGCCCGCATTGGTGACGTTCGACTGGACATGAGCGATGATCGCCGCGCCATCGGAGCTGGTGATCGTCCCGCTGTTGATGAAATTGCCGAGCAAGCCGGGCGTATCGGCAAGGTCGCTCTGAATGAGGACGCCGCCGGTCGTGCCGGTGATCGTGCCCGCATTGTCGACGGTGCCGCCGCCCGACAGGATGATGCCGAACCGGTCGCCACCGATCGTTCCGCTCGCGCTGTTGACGACATTGGCCGCAAAGCTCTCGCCATCCTGTCCGTCATAGGCGTACATCGACACGCCATCGGCAAAGGAAGCCCCCGCACCGGTAATGGTACCGCTGTTGGTTACGGTGCCGCCGCCGATCAGGCGGACGCCATCGTTCGATTCGCCGCTGATCGTGCCGCTGTTCTCGACCGTGGTTCCGATCGCGATGCCGACCAGGTCGCCGATATCGTCATCGAATTGATAGGCGGTGGTGATCCCTGCGCCCGCGCCCGAGATGGTGCCGCTGTTCGTCACGCTCGACGTTGCGGTCGTAATCGTGATCCCGGCGTCGGGCGCAGCGGCGAAGCCGTCGTAGCTGCCGTTGCCGCGGATCGTCCCGGCATTGTCCACCGCGAGCGTCCCGGTCGCAAAGGAATAGATGCCCGACGTCGCGCCCTCGATCGTTCCGCCTTCCAGATTGGTAACGATGGCGTCGGCACGCGATCCTTGCGAAACCGCGGCACCGAAGTCGCTGAGGATCGTGCCGCTGTTTTCGAGCGTGGCGCTCGACATGTCGCTGCCAAAGCCCACGCCATAACCGTCGCCGCCGCTGCCGCCCAGGTCGCCCGTGCCGTGGATCAGGCCGCTGTTGACGACGCTGGCCGTCAGCCCGCTGCGATCCTCGCCCGGCGCGCTGTTGAGTGCGGTCCCCTGGATGAACATGCCGCCGACGACGCCGACGATCTCGCCCGCTTCTAGCCGCATAATCCTCGTTCGCCTGATCGGTATAGGCGAACATCGAAATGCCGTCGGCAAAGGCTTCGGTGCGACCTTCGATCGTACCGCTGTTGACGACCGTCGCGCCGACCGCGACGCCGCTATATTCGCCCGTAAAGGGATCCATATAGGGCGCGGTGGTGATGCCCAGACGATTGCCCGAAATGGTGCCGCTGTTGGTGATGGTCGCTACCCCGCCGGTAACGGTGATGCCCGCGTCGGGATAGAAATAGAGGTCGGTGCTGGTGCCGTTGCCCCGGATCGTACCCGCGTTGACGATCTCTGCCGTACCATCGTCGATGCGGATGCCCGAAGCCGCGCTGGTGATCGTCGCGCCGTCCTGATTATCGATCATCGTATGGCCACCGGCCATATAGCTGACGTTGACGCCATCGTTGCCGCCGCCGGTGATCGTGCCGCTGTTCGTCAGCGTCGCGCTGGCCAGCCCATCGAAGGCGACCCCGAAAGCGTTGGTGCCGGTGATCGAACCACTGTTCGTCACACTGCCCGCGACATCGGCAAGACCGAGCGCATTCTGGACGACGACGCCGGTAAAGCCGCCGCTGATGCTGCCGTCATTCTCGACCGAACCGCCAGCCATCAGGTTGACGCCGAACCGTCCCCCCGACACTTCGCCGTCGGCTTCGTTGGCAACCGTCGCCGAAAAGTCTTCGGCATCCTGATCGGGAAGCATCGCGATATAGACGCCGTCGACGGTGCCGCTGATCGACCCGCTGTTAGCGACCGATCCGCCGCCCTGGAACCTGACGCCCGTGCCGTTCTGCGCCGTGATATAGCCGCTGTTGGCCACGCTGGCGTTGACGGCCGTATTGACGAAGACATTCGGCGCGGTCTGCAGCGCGGCGGTCGTGATCGCGTTGGTGCCGCCGACGATCCCGCCGCTGTTGACGATGACCGCATTCGCCGAGGCGATGTTGATGCCGACCTGACCCTGGCTCTGGATCAGCCCGGCATTATCGACGATGAGCGTGCTCGTATTGGCCGCGATCGCATTGCCGCTCGCCACGATCTGTGCGTCTTCACCATTGTTGACGATCAGGTCGCCGGTCGATTGACCGGTGATACCGACCCCCTGCCCGATGATCGCACCTTCATTGTCGATCGTCACCGTCTCCAGCGACCCGGTTGCGACCACGCCGATGAACCCCTGGACGAGCCCGTCGTTGGTCAGCGTCGCGCTCCGTCCCTGCTGGTCGGGCGTGGCAGTCATGACAACGCCGATAGGCGTCTGCGCTGCCGGCGTCGCCGGATTGAACTGTCCATAGGCACGGATCGTGCCCTGGTTCTCGATCGTGCCACCGCCTTGCAAGACGGCGCCGATAGCCTGGCCTTCGATCAGCCCGTCTTCGCTGTTGACGATCGATCCGACGCCCGCAACCCCCTCGCCGGCGGCAGATTGTCGCCATTTTCATCCTCGCTGAAGAAATAGGATGTGGCGATCCCGTTTGCCGCACCGCTGATCGTCCCGCTGTTGGTGATCGACGCCCCCGGCTGCGCGATGACGATGCCACCGGCTGGCCGGCTGTCCAGCCTCGCAGGCGAAAAGCCGTTGCCGCGGATCGTCCCGGCATTGTCGACGATGACCGTGCCATTATCCGCGTAGATACCGATGTCGTCACCGACGATTTCCTCGTCCTCGCCGACATTGATCTCGACCGTCCCGGGTTGGTCCACATGCACGCCGAAAGCGGGGGTCTGTTCCTGCGCATGGGCGGCAGCGCCCAGTTGCAGGATCGAAATTCCGGCGATCGCGCTGGTCGTCAGCAGACGCGATTTGGCAATGGTCGACATGATGTGAAAACCCCTTCAGTTTCAAAACCGAGCGGCAGGGTTTCCGAAAGGCGCCTCGCGCCCCGGATGACCTTGTCCGCAATGTCCGTCACGATCCCCTGTCCTTGGGAGCAACCGGCCACTCGGGGTCGCATCGAGTGACCGGTTACCGGTGCCCGTTCCCGCGGGGGCGGATTGCCTCGCAGCAATCGGCACCCGGCGAACGACCCCTTAGCCCCTGATTGGGTGCCGTAATTTAGCCGGCACCCTGGCGTCACCCCCCGCGCGGGGGGTGCCTAAGCAAAAATCGGTGCAAGCAAACGCATTAGTGCCGCCTCCCCGTCGACACCGCATTTCTGATAGATTTGCTTGATCTGTCCGCGCAGCGTTTCAGCCGTCACGCCGCGTTCGTCGCTGATCTGTGCGCGGGTCTTTCCTTCGAACAGGCGCAGCGCAATGTCGGCCTCTGCCGGGCTGAGCCGGTAGAGCGTCGAGAGGAAGGGCGTAACGCCCGCGCGGTCGCGTCGGGGCGGGTTGACGACCAAAATCGCGTGCGGTCGCTTGCCCAGCGACCAGTCGCGCTCGGGAAGGCGAAAGCCCTCGATCATCAGCGACGGCGCCGCATCTCCGGTCGCCAGCATCGTGCGGCCATGCCGCGCGCCCTCTTCGGCAATCAGCGCCTGGATCAAGGTACGGAGCGTATGGGGGGCGCCGCCGGCATCGATCGACAATCCGACCTGCCGGACCGTTCCCGCGTGCAGCAAGGCCTCCGCCGCCAGCGTATGCGCGAGCAAATTGCCCCGGGCATCGAGGATGAAGGCGGTCACTGAAATTGCGTCGAAAGCACCGGCAAGCAGTTGGGCCTGCTGGCCTTCGAGCTTTTCCTGCAAGCGCACCGCGCGGCGAGCTGCCGCGGCCGCTTGCGCAAATATGCCGCGCTGATCGTCGGTGGTGCGGCCATCGCCCCGATTGCGGAGCGTCGCCAGCCCCACAATGCCGAAGTTGTCGATGACGAGATTGGTCTGGCAGCCGAAAGGAATGCCGATCTCTTCGCACCAGTCGACATAGTCGCGTGATTCGAGCGTCTCGATCGCGGCATCATAATGCGCTTCGTGCAGGATCGGATCATAATGGCCTTTGGCAACATGCTGGTTCGACACGGCGATGCGAAAATTCGTCGTCTCGCCGTACCAATCGTTGCTCTGCGCCTTCGCGATCATGTCGGGGCCGAAATTGGTAACGATATTGAAAGGCCGCTCGCGAGCGCCACCGACGCCGATCAACTGTCCGTGGCTGGATCCGGTATGGCTCGCCATGCGGTCGAGCGCCCCCAGCCAATTTGCGGGTTCCAGTGCTGCTTCAAGAAATATGTCGTCCCAATCCGGCGGGATACGCTGCCCCATGCCCTGCCCTCATCACCCCGAGTTGACCGCGCTGCGCGCAGCCCATGCTCAACACCGACCCCTGCCTTATACAGATTTCATTGCCCTGCGCGCCGACCGTCGAAGTCCGCCGTGGGGACATCCACCTAAAAGCGCGGCGGCGGCGGCGTCCATCCCGGAATGTATGGTTCTTTCAAAAAATCACGCCTCGGCAAG
>LUMV01000278.1_pt1 | contig 34265 bp, 29 predicted proteins | sample 729731 | NCBI WGS metagenome assembly LUMV01 (sample SAMN03860301, study PRJNA289734) | marine metagenome | biome: seawater column; feature: ocean; material: water; isolation source: Red Sea water column Station 192 - depth 200m | place: Saudi Arabia: Red Sea | collected 2011-10-15 | depth 200 m
ACGCGATATCAAGCAGCGATTCCAACATGCTAACCAGCCGCCGGATTTCGCTGCGGGCTTCCGTCAGCCGCCTGGTGACTTGCTCGTCCGGTTGCGTTTCGAGCGCTTTGACCAGCCTCGCATCGAGGTGAGTCAGGGGGGTGCGAATTTCGTGGGCGAGCCTGTCGGTCGTATCGCTGTGGGCTTCCAACAGGTTCCGTACCCGGAGGATCACTTGCGCGCTATTGGCTGCGAGTTCGTCGATTTCGTCGCGGGTTTGCCTGGGGAGTTCTGGCATGGACGCAAGCTCATCGGGGTGTGACAGGGTGCGGTTGATGCGCGCGATGCGGCGCTTCAACCTGTCGGCAGAAAATTTGCCAAGCATCGCCACGACCAAAACGAGAATGGCCCCGCCAACCAGAAACACGGTTCGCACTCCGGCCTTCAATGACTTGGCCGGATCGACCTCATGTGCGACCAGCAGCCATCTATCCGGAGCAAGCCGGGTCGAACGGGCATGCGCGCTGGAACGATGGCCTATCGCGATCATGCCCCGCTCCGAGATTGCCGCATCGAGATCCGGCCAGGCTTCCAGATCGCCCGCGAGGCGGACCCCGTCTGTGCGCATAAGCAGATAGTGCGGCGCTCCCCCGTCGGCGGGCCGCAATGCCAGGCGATCCTCGATCCTCCGCACCAGATCCGCTTCCCCGCTACTGGAATAGATATCGGCCAGACCGGCAAGATCGACATCGACCGCCTCACGCGCACTTTCGTTCAGCGCGGCATCCATCGTTCGCTCCGTCACCAACCAGAGCCCCAGCACCGTGAGGGCCGCCAGCAAAGTGGCGGCGGCGACCAACCGGGAAAAAATGGAACGTGCCGGTGACACGTCTATTTGCCGTCCAGCAATCGAAAGCCCGTGCCCCAGACCGTTTCCAGCGCCGGAGCGGAGAAGCCGTCCTCGAGCTTGCGCCGCAAACGTCCGATATTGACGTCAACCACATTGGTTTGCGGGTCGAACGACATGTTCCAAACATCGCGCAGCAGCATTTCGCGCGTTACCACCTCCCCGGCGTTTTCCATGAAATAATGGAAGAGCTCGAATTCCCTCGGGCTCAAAGCGAGGTGCCGGTTCTCGCGAAAAGCCGTGCGCGCTTTCAGATGGCACTCGAAGGCACCGTAAAGGATCACCGCGCTATGCACCCTGCCCGATGCACGCCGGTGGAGGGCGTTCACGCGGGCCATCAATTCTGCGGCTTCGAATGGCTTGCCAAGGTAATCATCGGCACCGGCGTCGAGCCCTTCGGCGCGGTCGCTGGTGCGCCCGAGTGCACTCAGCATCAGGATCGGTGTGTCTACCCCGCTCTCGCGCAGGCGGGCCAAGATCTTGAGGCCATCGTCATCGCCCAGCATTCGATCGAGTATGATGACATCGAACCTGTCCCGCCCCGCTATCCGCAGGCCGGCAGATCCATCGCTTTCCCAATGCAGATCGTCGCCGCGAGACAGGGCGAGTTCCTTCACCCGCGTCGCGGTGTGCGCATCGTCTTCGATATAGAGGATTTTCAGTCCATCCACGTTCAGCCCCCCGCGCCCGGTATCCGGCCGCCTTCGGATAGCGCGCCCAGACAATTCGAGACACCCGTTATCGCGTCAGTTTTTCGCGGGGCGCGGCGCATTCGACCACGCCAAACCTTCCCTGACCGCCCCCAGGTTGATTTGCTGCACTCCGCTGCCCTTGCCCGGAGCGTCGAAAATCCGCCATTCCTCTCCAGCCTGCTTGAACGCAACCCGAACCGAAACGTCCGCCCCCTGATCCCTCAGGACGGTCAATCCGCTTTTGCCGAGTTCGAAGGTCGAAGTGCCCTCCATCCCTTCCTTCTCGCCGGCGACTTTCTCCATGGGCAAACTGATGCCCTTGTCGAGCCGGAGTTCGACCGCTTCGATGTTCCGGTTGATACCCGCGATCCACTTCCCCCCGGTGGTAAAGTACATGTGCCCCGCGACGCCGAAAAGACCCGGACTGGACAGCCTCGCAAAGCCGGTTTTCACGTCCCCGTCGTGGGCCATGCGGTAGAAGTCGGGTTCGGTAGTATAACCGCCCCCGGTCCATGAACGCTGCGACCGCCAAAGGCCGAGGTGTCGCGAGGTGAATGTGCGTTCGGACGATCCGAGCGAAGTAAAGGCCATCGCGTCGGGAGCAGCAAAGCTGCTGGCTTCTTCCATCAGGCGGAGTTTCTCGAAAGCAGGAATCAACATAACCGTCTGCTTTACCAACCCGCAGGCCTGGTCCGCGATACTCGCGAAATTCGTCCGCAATCCCTGATACATCGCCTCGAGCTGAGGGTCTTCGTACTCGACGAAATGCCCTTTCGGAACGAACTCCCATTCGCGCCGATGGAAGCGCCAGTGCGTTCCCTCAACCGCGCATTGCTGCTGGTCGGTCGTCATGGCTGCCGGGGCGTCCTGCAAGGCCCTTGCCACTACCCTCGCACGCTCGATCGTGACCTTGGTGTCGTCCGGCATGGCGCAGCCCTTCGCCTGCCGCGTGCCACGTTCGGACTGGTCTATCGCTGCGACAACTTCGTCCCCGCCGACCCGCGCCAACTGCCTCCCGATCTGCCCCTTGAGGACCTGGAACGCGCGCAATTCGCCGACGTCGAACAGCTGGCAGCTTTCGTCCGCACCAGCCGCGAAGGTGGCAATTCCAAACACTTCCATCAGCGGTCGGGCCTGCTGGTTCCCGGCCAAGATCTGAAGCCGTTGCTCCACTGGAATGTCTTCCAGGCTCTGAGCGTGCAAGGGTGCCGCGAGCGCCACCGCCGCAGCCACCGTTCCCCAGATCACCGATCGCATCGCAGTCTTCATCAGATTTCCTTCACGCAAGAGGGCTTGTCGCCCAGCCGACATGCACGCCGGAGGGCCTCCATCGTGGAGACCCCCGCAACTTCACCTTCTTCACTTTCCCCTGCGATGCGCGCCAGAGTGGCGCAGGCTTTCGGACTTCCGATTTCGCAAGCATGCGCCACGAGCGATTGCGCACGAGTTTCATCGACCCGGCCGCCAATGCCCTTCTTGTGCATCACCCCGTATGCAAAGCATGCCTTGGCTACGTAGAGATCGCAGGCGCTGCGCATGTAGCGAAAGCCGATGCCCGGAAAATAAGCGTCCTTCGGCCCCTGCGTATAGTAAAGGCCGAGGTTTGCGCAGGCGATCCCCACCCAATCGTCGCACGCTGCCTTCAGGGCCTGCTTGATATCATCGACTTCGCCTGGCGCCTCGCCCGTCATCAGCGGTTCCAGCAGCGCGTCGCACCCACCGGCCCAGCCCACATTGCACAGCAGGACATTGCGCGCGCGCGTCTCCGCAGCGTCGGGTTCTTCGGCAGGAAGCATCGCGGCGCTGATGCAGGCTGCGAATTGCTGGTCCTCGCAAGCCCTCACTGCGTAACCGCGAACCGCCGCGATGTCCGCCCCGATCTCTTCAGTCGTGCCAAGCAGTTCTGCGGCGTCGACACAGGCCTGCGCACCGCCGTGACGGCACTCCTCGCCCATGGCCAGCAGCGCGAGCTTCATCAGCCCATCGGGTTCGGGCGAGTCTGCCTGCGAGAGCGGCCCCAAAGCCATCCCCGTCCGCGTGCAGGCGAGGTCGTCTCCCGCGCGACAGGCAGCGGCGAACATGCGCGCCGCCCTGATGTGATCCTTGTTGTCGGATGCCGTTTCATGCTCGATTTGTCCGCCGAGTGTGCAGGCCGCGGCCAGCCCCATGTCGCAGGCCTGCCCGTACATCGACAGTGCGGCATAGGTATCCCCGTCGCGCTCATAGGCAAGTCCGCCGCGATGGATCTCCATTAGAGCCTCGTCGTCGAAAGGTCGTTCTTTCGCCTCTGCGAATGTGCTGGTGCTTGCTGCAGCGAGAAGTACGGGCGCGAAGATCCGCGCCGCTACCGCAGTCAGTGTCCCGCGCATCCTGTTACCCACACCACATGCCCCCGCTCGCCTTTGCTTTTGCAAAGCCCGACGAAAGAGATCAATCGCTTGCGGCATTTCTGCCCTCCCCAAATTCATGTCAGTCCTGACGGGCCGGTGCATCGACCATGGCGCAGGCGCTGGACTGGCCGAGATCGCACGCCTTTTGCCGCAGCGCGCGAGCGGTTTGCGCATCGCCCTCGACGCCTTCTCCCGCTCCCCGCATATCGGACGCGAGCAGGCAGGCCCGCGCGCTGTTCGCTTCGCAGCCGCGCACAGCGAGATCATGGGCGCGCACGAGATCGGTCGGCACGCCCCGGCCTTCGCGCAATTGCCGCGCCGCGTTGGAACACCCTGCACCGTCTCCGCCATCGCATGAGGCGATGAATACGAGCAGCGCCGGGTCGCGCCAGCGCTCGTCCCCGCTGCGATCGGACAGTTGCATCCACATGATGCCGAGATCATTGCAGGCGTTGGCGATACCACCGTCGCATGCCATCCCGAAATAGTCTCGCGCGGACGCCCAGTCGGCGTCATGCGCCAGTCCGTCGCGTGCCATGACGGCGACATTGGCGCACGCCTGCCATTGCTCTGCCCGGCAGGCGCGCTCCAGTAAGTCGTAGCCCTTGATGGGGTCAGCCGGCCCACCGGTGCCGGTTGCCAGTAGGGCACCGGCTTGCCCGCAAGCCTCCATCGAATCCAGATCACAGCCTTGCAGGTACAACTCGCGCGCGGCGATCAAATTCTCGTGGTCGATTTGCTGGTCCGATGCGGCCTGCCGCGAAAGGACATTCGCCTGCCAGCTGCAACCCTGTCCAGACCCGGCTTCGCACAGGATTTCTGCGACCTCAGCCGCCACATCGAGCAATTGCGCACCCCCACGCCCTTCGATCAGCATCGGTACCAGCAGATGGCACGCATCGGTGTTGCCGAGTTCGCAGCCCCGCGCGAACATATCGCGAGCCCTGATGGCGCGCGCTTCGCCAGAAAGCTGGACGAGGATCCTCCCTGCATTGAGACAAGCCGCGACCTCCCCGGCTTCGCAAGCGCGCTCGACAGCCGATTTTTCCGACGCCGCGCCCTGGTCCGCGGGCGAGGCGCTCGAGGGAACCGACCAGGCCGCAGCCAGCGCGAAAACCAGGCCCATGCTGAGTAGTTTCAGGGCGAACGCGCCAATTAGTCCCGCTGCAACGCTCACTGTCCCAGCGCCTCAGCCATGGCACAGCCGTCCTGGATGCCCAGTTTGCATCCATTGGTGAAATAGCGCTTCGCCCTGGCGTGATCGGGAGCCGCTCCGGTCCCGTCGCGGTACATCATGCCCGCATTCATGCATCCGCCGGCGGCCCCGTTGTTGCATGCCTGCGCGAACTGATCGCGGGCTTCGGCGAATTGCCCGTTATCGTAATAGCCGACGCCGGATTCGATGCATCCTTCGGCATTGCCGCTTTCGCACGCGATGGAGAAAGCCTTGTTCGCTCCCGCGGTATCGACCGCACCGCCTTGACCGTCACGTTTCATTATCCCGAGCGCATAGCAGCCATCCGCCGCGTAGCCGGGGCAGGCCCCGGCGAATGCCGTTCGCGCTTCTTCGAAGCGGCGCTCACCGGCGTCGCCGAAATAGAGGATCTGGCCCTGATTGTAGCACGCGCCCGCTTCGCCCGCCTTGCAGGCGAGCCCCAGCGGGCCCAGCGCCTCGGCAGGATCGGCCGGTCCGCCAAGACCATCCTTGAGCAATGCGCCATACTGGCCGCAGGATTTGAGCAGGCCGGCTTCGCATCCGCGCCGATAGGCATCGCGCGCCTGCACCGGGTCCTTCGCCCCGCCCTGCCCCCGCCACGCCATCGAACCGAGATTGTGGCATGCCTCATCCTTGCCATCGCTCATGCACGCTTTCTGGTAGAGTGCGCGAGCAGCCGGGAAGTCCCCCGCATTGTAGCGCTCCTGCGCTTGCTCTGCATTGCTTTGCGCCGCGACGGGGAGAGCTGCAATCGATGTCACCGACAGGACGGTAGCCGCAAGAAAAGGACGAAGATTCATGGCTGCTTGCTCCACGTTCAATTGCAAAGATATCGGTTTGCGTTGTTGTTCATCGTGCAGTGGGCTGTGCGATAACGATTGCGCGTCTCGCGGGAGATTTCCGCTGCACTTTTCATCCGGGCTGGCTGGAACGAGGGCGCGGATGAGGAGGACGAACGCGATGCCGCCGTTCTACCCGCCCCTGCCGCCCAACGACGGCTCGATGCACCGGGCATGTTGGTGCAGTTGTAGATTCCGCAGTCGTCGCCCCGGCTGCGCCGTGCAATCTCCGCATTCACCGCGGCATTGAGCCTGCCCGACGGGAACCAGTAGTCGAGAACATAGAGATGGTCCTTGTAGACACTGCCCAATGCGCCCGCCTCCAAGGTCGCTTCGAGCGCAGTCCGCGCATCTGCCAGCTGGCGGCTGTGATAGATCGCGGCATAGATCGCGCTGTCGTATTTGCCCTGCCCCAGGAAGGATTGGACGACTTGCGAAGCGCGCTCGCGTTCGGCTAGGCGACGGCGCTGCGCTTCATGTCGTTCGGTCAACGCCTGCTCGATTTCCTGGCGTCGCTGACGCAGGCTTGCGGCGAATTCGCATACCGACCGCTGCTCGGAATGTGCGGGATCGCACGCCTTGGCAGCCACCTGTTCCGCCGGTGCGAATTCCCCGAGATTGTAGTAAATGCGCGCGAGATCCTCGCACGAGCGCCATCCGCCCTGATCGCAATTCACGCGCCGGTAGCGCAGGGCTTTCTCCGCGTCGAATTGATCGGACGACGCCTCTGCAAAGACTGTCTCGGCGACTTCGCACGCTGTTTTATCGAACAGCGAACACCCCTTGATCGCAAACCGGCCTGCCGTGGCCCGATCGGCTTCGATATCTTCGGATCCCTCGAGGTAGACCAATGCAAGACGGCCACACGAAGCCGCGTGGTTACCGCGGCAGGCCTCTTGAAGAAATCTCAGGCTGAGGAAAATATCGTATTGGTCATTTGCCGGGTCGGAATAGGCGAGCCCGACCGTGCCGCATGCGACCGACACCTTTTGCTCGCAGTCAGCGATAGCCTGGGCGATTTCGGGGTCCTCGCTGGCCTTGGCCGCGCTGGAGCCAAAGGCGAGGCCAGCGACCAAGACGAAGTTGAGTAAGCGCGAACTCGCCCCATCCATCCTGCCCGACTGCACCAAGCTGAAGAACGTGCGAAAAATGTGACCTGCCCCCTGTTCGTGATCCACATCAAGGTGAACGAACGATGGCAAACGGCCAATTTACAAATGCTGTTAGGTCTCGATTGAACTCGCAATAGCCAGGCGCCGACGCCACAAGGCACAAAACGGCTTTCCCATACAGTTGGCCGACGCTTCAGCCAGCATTTGGCGCCTTGACCGGAATGACTGCGGACGGCCAAAAAGCTGCCATTCAGTGCCCATAGGATTCCTGCCGGGCGAGTCCGGAAATCAGAGAAATCTGCGGATTTTCGTCAATGGTGCGCCCGACAGGATTCGAACCTGTGGCCCCCAGATTAGGAATCTGGTGCTCTATCCGACTGAGCTACGGGCGCCCGCCGCCGCATTTAGCAGACGATCGCGCGCAAGCAATCAGTTCAGTTCGTCGGGCGGCGCGACCGGCACCAGCAGGGGGGCGACGGCGATGCCTTCCGCGACCATGTCCTCGGCCTCGTCGCGCGTGGCGCGCCCGTGAATGGGTGCGTTTTCGCTTTCCCCATAGTGCATTTCGCGGGCCTTTTCGGCAAAGCAGTCGCCGACCCAGGTGCTGCTCTCGAGCGCCTTGGCCTGAGCCTTCGCCAGCGCTTCGAACGCTTGTTTGACGGCCGGGGGCATGTCGCCCGTGCTTAGCTGCGCCTTTTCTCCCGCCGGGGCTGCGACGGCATTGGCCTTGGCCGGGACTGAGGGGGCCATCGGCGCCTTGCCGACATCTTCGCACCCGCAGGCGGGACACTGCAGCAAGCCTTGCGCTTTCTGGTCCGAGTAGTCGCTCGAGGACGAAAACCAGCCCTCGAAGCGGTGGCCTTCGCTGCAGGATAGGTCGTAAACGATCATGCGGCGGCCTATGCGGTGATATGCCTGCGGTTGGCAAGGCTGGGCACCTGTTCGCGCACCTCGGCCACCCGCTCCAGATCGACATCGACGAAACCCAGTCCGGCCTCCTCTCCGCCCATGTCGAGCAGCACTTCGCCCCACGGATCCACCACCAGGCTGTGACCATAGGTCCGGCGGCCGTCCTTGTGCTCGCCGACCTGCGCCGCGGCCACGACGAAAGCGCTCGCCTCGATGGCGCGGGCGCGCTGCAACACGTGCCAATGCGCGGCGCCGGTCGGTACGGTAAAAGCAGCGGGTATGGCGATGCAGTCGCAGTGCGCGCGCCCCAGCGCCTCGAACAAGGCAGGGAAGCGAATGTCGTAGCACACGGTGAGGCCGAGCCGGCCGAGCGGTGTGCCCTCCACCAGCCCGACGCTGTCACCTGCACGATAGGCGTTGGATTCGCGCCAGCTTTCACCGCTTGCCAGGTCGACATCGAACATGTGCATCTTGTCGTAGCGCGCGGCAATCGTGCCGTCAGGCGCGATGACGAAAGCGCGGTTGACCCATTCGCCCCCGCCACCGCCGTCGAGCGCGAGCGAGCCGAGCGATACCCACAGGCCGTGCTGGCGCGCAGCTTCACGGACACGGGCAAGGACGGGCGAAGCGTCTTCGCTGCAGATCGACCGGGAAGCGCGTTCGCGATCGCGATCGAGCAGGCCCGACATTTCAGGCGTGAACAGCATGTCGGCGCCCCCGGCAGCAGCCTGTGCGACCGCGTCTTCGAGCGCTGCGGCATTGGCCCCGGGATCGATGCCCGAAGTCATCTGCAGGGCAGCGACGCGTGCCATTCAGCCCGCCAGCAACGCGTCGAGCTTGCCTTCGCGCTCGAGCGCGGCGAGTTCGTCCGAACCGCCGACATGCGTATCGCCGATGAAGATCTGCGGCACGGTCCGCGCGTTTGGCGCGCGTTCCAGCATCTCTTCGCGCTTCGGCCCGCCCATCGTGATGTCGTGTTCGGTATAGTCCACGCCCTTCTCGTCGAGCAGGCGCTTGGCTCGGACGCAGAATCCGCAACCGAATTTGGTGTAAATGTCGACCGGGTGGTGGCTCATTGATATTCCCTTGTTTTCCGCGGCGAAACTAGCGCGCGACAAGAAGTCTTGAAAGCGCAAAGGACGCGCCTATCTCGAAAATACCGTCACGGTGTTCGTGGCGGCGACGGGGCGCCGATACCGGGCCCCGCCATCATAGAATCGCTCACAAGAGGATTTGTTTCGATGAACCGTATGGACCTTACGCCTTTCCGCCGCTCCACCGTGGGCTTCGACCGTGTGTTCGACCTGATGGAACGTCAGGCTCGCAATGCCGGCGGCGACAATTACCCCCCCTTCAACATCGAACGCCGCGGCGATGACGAATATCGCATCACGCTGGCGGTCGCGGGCTTCCGCAAGCCGGATCTCGATATCGTTGCGCAGCAGAACCTGCTCGTCGTGACCGGCAAGAAGCGCGACGAACTCAACGACGGCGAAATGCTGCATATCGGGATCGCCAACCGCGGATTCGAACGCCGTTTCGAACTGGCCGACTATGTCCGCGTGGCCCATGCCGACCTGGCCGATGGCCTGCTGGTCATCGATCTGGTGCGCGAAGTGCCCGATGCGATGAAGCCGAAGAAGATCGCCATCGGCGAAACGCAGCCGCTCGAAGTCGTCAAGGACGACGAGCGCGACGGCGACACGACCAAGGCGGCCTGATCCCGCCTTCACCTGCACTGGTGAAATGAATAGGGGGCGGAACCAGGTTCCGCCCCCGCGACGTTGAACGCCGCCAAACCCCGAAATCGGCCGTCCGGGTCGCAGAAGACAACCGGCTTCGAAGCAAGCCCCGCCTCGTGCTGGCAAAGCATGTGTCTCCATGCGCCCACACCCGAGGTGTGGAACAGCCGTATTCTGGCCCAAACATAACAAAAGATAAACCGGTCTCGTGCCCGCGACATCATTTTGTCGCATAGCTACAAGCGTAATTTCGACGCCTCCAACGAAATCAGAGGCTTAAAATGCCGCCATCTCGGCGCTGGATCAGACCAGACGTGCCTTGGAACTGCACGCCCACGAACCATGGGTGATCGGGGCGTTCGACGATTTCGGGAAGCAGGCCGTCGGGCGACATGCCCGAGAAGACCAGGCCCTGTTTCTCGAGCGGCTCGATATAGGCCCCGTTCACTTCGTAGCGGTGGCGGTGGCGTTCCGAGATGCTGGTCGCCCCGTGATAGACCTTCGACACGTGGCTGCCCACCGCAAGCTTGGCATCATATGCACCCAGCCGCATGGTCCCGCCGAGATCGCCGCCGGCTTCGCGTTTCTGGAGACCCTCTTCGGTCATCCATTCGGTGATGATGCCGACCACCGGTTCTTCGGTCTCGCCGAATTCGGTTGACGAGGCGCGGGCAAAGCCGGCCTCGCGCGCGGCGTCGATGCACGCCATCTGCATGCCAAGGCAGATGCCGAAGAACGGCACCTTGCGTTCGCGGGCGAAACGGACTGCCGCGATCTTGCCCTCGCTGCCGCGCTCACCGAACCCGCCGGGCACGAGGATGGCATGCATGGGTTCGAGCTTGGCGGCAATGTCGGCATCGTCGCCTTCGAACACTTCGGCGTCGATCCACTTGATGTTGACCTTAACCCGGTGCGCCATGCCGCCGTGCACCAGCGCTTCGTTGAGCGATTTGTAAGCATCCTGCAGGCCGACATATTTGCCGATCACGCCGATGGTGACTTCGCCCTCGGGGTTGGAATGGCGATCCACGACGTCGTACCAGCGCGACAGGTCGGGATCGGGCGCATCGGTTATCCCGAAGGCGCGCAGCACTTCGGTATCGAGCCCCTCGCCGTGATACTGCAGCGGCACGGCATAGATCGACGGCGCGTCCAGCGCGGGAATGACCGCTTCCTGCCGCACGTTGCAGAACTGCGCGATCTTGCGCCGGTCGGATTCGGGGATCGGATGCTCGGCGCGGCACAGCAGCACATCGGGCTTGATCCCGAGACTGGCCAGTTCGCGCACCGAGTGCTGCGTCGGCTTGGTCTTCAACTCGCCCGCCGCGGCAATATAGGGGACCAGCGTGACGTGGACGCTCAGCGTCTGCCACGGCTCCAACTCGTTGCGCAGCTGGCGGATGGCCTCCATGAACGGCAGGCCTTCGATGTCGCCCACGGTTCCGCCAATCTCGCACAGCACGAAGTCATGGTCGTCCTGCCCGGCCAGCGCGAAGGCCTTGATCTCGTCGGTCACGTGCGGGACCACCTGGACGGTCGCGCCGAGGTAGTCGCCGCGGCGTTCCTTGGCGATGATGTCCTGGTAGATCCGGCCCGAGGTGATGTTGTCGCCCTGGTGCGCCGATACGCCGGTGAAACGCTCGTAATGGCCGAGATCGAGATCGGTCTCTGCCCCGTCGTCGGTCACATAGACCTCGCCGTGCTGATAGGGGGACATCGTCCCCGGATCGACGTTGAGATAGGGGTCGAATTTCCGGATACGGACCTTGTAGCCACGCGCTTGGAGGAGGGCAGCAAGCGATGCTGCCATGAGACCTTTGCCAAGCGAGGAGACCACGCCGCCGGTGATAAAGATATACCGCGCCATGGGGGTCGAGCCTTAAGCTGTGGGATTGAGTCGGGGCAAGCGCAAACGCACATGGATCGCGCCATTTGCACGGCGCAATCCACAGCTCTGCGATGGATTGGAGATTATTCGGTCGCGCCGGACAGCGGATCGCCGTCCGCAGGAGCATCGGCGGCAGGAGCGGCTTCGCCGGTCGTGGCCGCACCCAGCGAACAGCACCGCGAGCCATTTGGTCGAACGGGTCAGGAAATCCGCCGCTCCGCGCGCGCTGAGCATGCCCGACGGGCTGCCACCGATGCCAAGCCCGCCGCCTTCGGAGCGCTGCATCAGGATGACGCCGACAAGCGCGGCTGCGATGATCGCCTGGACGACGGTTAGGAACAGGAACATGCGAATACTCTTGGAAAGGCTTTAGCGGAGCTCACGCGCATCTAGGCGCGCCGGCGGCAAACGGCAAGGTCGGGTGCGATCAGGCCTCTTCGGCTTCGGAGGCGCCGACCACGATCCCGAGGAAGCTTTCCGCCGACAGGCTGGCACCGCCGACCAGCGCGCCGCCCACATCGGGGGTCGCCAGGATCTCGCGCGCATTGTCGGGCTTCACCGAACCGCCATAGAGGATGCGGACCTTGGAAGATTCCTCTTCGCCATAGGTTTCGTCGAGCAGCCGGCGGATCGCCCCGTGCATGGCTGCGATATCCTCGCCGGTTGCGGTGCGCCCGGTACCGATCGCCCAGATCGGTTCATAAGCGATCGTCAGGCGTTCGGCGGGATCTTCGACCACCGTCAGAGCGGCCTTGATCTGGGCCAGCACGTATTCTTCGGCCTTGCCCGCGTCACGCGTATCGAGCGGTTCGCCGCAGCAGAGGATGATGCGCAGGCCCGACTCGATGGCCGATTCGATCTTGGCGTTGATCAGTTCGTTGCTTTCGCCGTGGCCCTGGCGCCGTTCGCTGTGGCCCAGGATCACGAACTTCGCGCCTGCATCGGCAACCATCGAGGAATTGATGTCCCCGGTATGCGCACCTTCCGCGCCCGGGTGGCAATCCTGCGCGCCGACGCCGATCTGTTCGGCTTCCTTATGGACCGCGTGAATCAGCGTGTAGGGAGGCGCCACGGCGACCTCGACCTTCATGTAACGCTGCGCGGCACGATCGATCGCGCGTGCTTCGGAAAGCATGGCGCGCGTGCCGTTCATTTTCCAGTTTCCGACGATGTAGGGCCGTTCGGCCATGTCTTGGTCCTGCGATTTATTGAAATGTGTGGCCCGCTATATGGGGCTTGGAATGCGCTCCGCTAGACAAGGTTTCTTCCCGCGTCAAAACCCTTTGCAACCTGTTGCCGCGAGGTCGCAGGGGGGATAAAGCGCCCCAACCCATCCAGGCTCCGCCTGAACAACAGCAGCCATCCAACCGGATCGTCCGTCTATCATGTTCCAATTCTTCCGCAATTTCTTCAAGACCAAGCTCGGGCTGGCAATCGCGCTCGCCTTCCTCGGTCTGATCGCCCTGGCGTTCGCCAGCGCGGATGTTTCGTCCACCGGGACTTTCGGCGGCATCGCGGGCGGTGACCGCGTGGCTGTCGTCGGGGATGAAAAGATATCCACTGCGGATCTGATCCAGGGCGCGAACAACGGGCTCGACCGAGTGCGGCAGGACCAGCCTACGGCCACCATGCAGGCCTTCCTGCGCAGTGGGGGTCTCGATTCCGCGCTCGAAGCGCTGATCAGCCGCGCCGCGCTGAAGGAGTATGCCCAGCGCTACGGGCTCCGGGCGGGCGACAATCTGGTCAACAGCGAAATCCGGATGATTCCCGCGTTCCGCGGCCCCGACGGCAATTTCAGCGAGGATACCTATCGTCAGGCGCTCGCCCTGCAGCGGCTGAGTGATGCCGACGTGCGCGAGGACCTGGGGATCGGCCTGCTGTCGCAGCAGATGCTGCTCCCCGCGAGCTTCGGAGCGACCGTGCCCGACAAGCTTGCGTACCGTTATGCGCAATTGTTCAAGGAACGGCGCGAAGGTTCGATCGCGTTGCTCCCCGCAGCGACATACGCCCCGAGCGGCGCAGCCGACCCCAAGGTCCTGCGCGCCTATTACGATGCGAACCGTGATGCGTTCGTACGGCCGGAACGCCGGACGATCCGCTATGCCACTTTCGACGCGGCAGCACTGGGAGACCGGGCGGAACCGACCGATGCCGAAATCGCCGCGCGCTATGAACGCGATGCCGAACAATACGCCGCTGCGGAAACCCGCGACGTCACCCAGCTGATCGTACCGACAGAAGCCGCCGCCAAGTCGATCCGTGACCGCGTTGCCGGTGGCGCGTCGTTCGAACAGGTCGCCCGCGAGGCGGGACTGCGCGCTTCGCCCGTGGTCGATGTCGTTCGCGAAGGTCTCGCGAGCCAGGCGTCGCCTGCGGTCGCCGCAGCCTATTTCTCCGCCGAAGGCGGCGCGATGACCACGCCCGCGCGCAGCCCGCTGGGCTGGCATGTCGCGCGGATCGACGCGGTCGAAACCACTCCTGCCCGCTCGCTGAGCCAGGTGCGCGGCGATATCACCGATACGCTGCGCGCGGAAAAGCGGGTGCGCGGCCTGGCCGATCTCGCAAGCGAGATCGAAGAGCAGCTCGGAAACGGCGCCACGCTCAGCGAAGTGGGCGAAGAACTGGGTCTCGAGCTGGAAACGGTCGGCCCGGTTCTCGCCAATGGCCAGCTGTTCGACGAGCCCCGCGGCACGGTGCCCGAGGTGCTCCAGCCCGCCCTTGCCACGCTGTTCCAGATGGAAGTCGAAGAACCCGAGATCGCCCCGATCGAAAGCGGGCAGACCTATCTGGTTTACGAAGTGGACGACATCACGCCCGCTGCCGTCGCCCCCTATGCACAGATCGCTGATGCGGTCGAAGCGCGCTGGCGTGCTACCGAGGGCATGAAAGCCGCGCAGGCCGCGGCCGACCGGGTGATCGCACGCGTGCGGTCGGGCAAGACGATGGCCGCCGCGCTCGCCGAGGAGGAGCGCCGCGTTCCCCCCGCGCAGAGCGTCGACATGACCCGCGAAGATCTCGCGCGCCAGCGCGAACAGCGCATCCCGCCCCCGATCGCCCTGCTGTTCAGCATGGCCGAGGGAACGACGAAGCGGCTCGAAGCGGGCAACAATGCCGGTTTCTTCGTGGTCGATGTCGATGATATCACCATGGGCGAGATCGCCGGCGACGATCCCCTGATCGCGCAGGCCACCCGCCAGATGGGTCCGTTGCTGGGCGAAGAATATGCCGAACAGTTCAGCCGCGCGATGCGCGAAGAACTGGGCGTCTCGCGCAATGCCACGGCGATCGAAGCCGTGCGTGCCCAGCTCTCCGGCAACTGAGGTCCAGTTGGATAACGGCCTGAAAGGCGTCGACTGGGCGCGCACCGCACTGGCGCAGGGCACTCCCGCGCTGATCTGGCGCGAAATCGTGGCCGATACCGAAACCCCTGTCGGCGCGGCGCTCAAACTGTTCGAGGAAGGGCGCGGCGACTTCCTGCTCGAATCGGTCGAGGGCGGCGAAGTCCGCGGCCGTTACAGCCTCATCGGGCTCGATCCCGATCTGGTGTTTCGCGCAACAGGCGACAGGGCGGCGATCAACCGTCGCTGGCAGCACGACCGCGAGGCTTTCGAGGCGTGCGATGCCGGCACGCTCGACAGCCTGCGCGCACTGGTTGGAAGCTGCCATTGTGCTGTTCCCGGCGAACTGCCTCCCGCCCTCGCCTGCCTCGTCGGGCATTTCGGTTATGAGACCATCGGGCTGGTCGAAAAACTCCCGCGCCCGCCGCAGGGTGCGCTTGACGTACCCGACATGCTGTTCGTGCGGCCGACCGTGCTGCTGGTGTTCGACCGGCTCAGCGACGCGCTGTTTTGCATCGCCCCGGTATGGTCGGGCGGTTCGATCGAACGTTCGGGCGAACGCATCGACGAGGTGCTGCGCAGGCTCGCCCGGCCAGCGATCCCGTCGGAAACACGCGCCGCCGATCATCCCGAACCCGCTCTGACGCCGACGATGCCCGCCGCGGACTACGAGGCGATGGTGCTGCGGGTCGTGCTGTCACAGCGCTTCGCCACCCCGTTCGAACTGCCGCCGATGGCGCTTTACCGCGCGCTCAGACGGGTCAATCCCTCACCCTTCCTCTATTTCCTCGACATGCCCGGGTTTGCGATAGTGGGGTCGAGCCCGGAAATCCTGGTCCGCGTGCGCGAAGGCGAAGTGACCATCCGGCCCATCGCCGGCACTCGCCCGCGCGGCGCGACGCAGGCAGAGGATCGCGACGCCGAACGCTCGCTGCTGGCCGACCCGAAGGAACGCGCCGAACACCTCATGTTGCTCGACCTGGGCCGCAACGATGTCGGACGCGTGGCACAATCGGGCAGCGTGACCGTCACCGACAGTTTCATGGTCGAACGCTACAGCCATGTGATGCATATCGTCAGCAATGTGACCGGTCAGCTCGATCCGGCGAAAGACGCGATCGATGCGCTGTTCGCCGGCTTCCCCGCGGGCACGGTCAGCGGTGCGCCCAAGGTGCGCGCCTGCGAGATCATCGCGGAACTCGAACCGGCGACGCGCGGCCCCTATGCCGGCGGCGTGGGCTATTTCGCGCCCGATGGTTCGGTCGACAGCTGCATCGTGCTGCGCACCGCGGTGGTGAAGGACGGAACCATGCATGTGCAGGCCGGCGCGGGGATAGTCGCCGATAGCGAACCCGCGTATGAGCAGAGAGAATGCGAAGCGAAAGCGGGCGCCCTGCTCGCTGCGGCGAAGGAAGCCGTCCGCCTCGCGAAGGAACCCGGATTCGGCCAATGAGAACGACACTTGCCGCGCTGGCGCTGCTCGCGCTGACTGCATGCGAAGCCCAACCCGAGGGCGAGCCGGTAGCCCGCGCACGGATCGACGGACAGCCGCAGGATGCAGCCGGCGACACGCCCACTCCGGCGGCGACGCTGGCGAGCCAGGTGGAAAGCGCCTGCCGCTCGATCATTTTCGAAGATACGCCGCTGACGCACTGCCTCGCGGTGCCCGAACGCCACCAGATCTCGACTGCGCTCGACCGGGGCGGATCGCGCTACGGCAGCCTCGCCAGATATGCCGATGCGAATGACGGCGACACCATCGCCTTCGCGATGAACGCGGGGATTTTCGGCGAAGGCGAACGCCCGGCGGGCTATTTCGTGGAAGATTCCGAACGATTGAGCGAACTCGACACCGGTTCGGGATCGGGCAATTTCTACATGAAACCCAACGGGGTGTTCTACGGCAGCGGCGGTGACTGGCAGGTGCGCGAGACCGACTGGTTCCTCTCCAATGTCACCGAGCGCCCGCAATTCGGCACGCAGTCGGGGCCGATGCTGATCGTCGACGGCAAGATCCATCCGCAGATCGTCCATGACGGCCCGTCGCGCAAGATCCGCAATGCGGTGGGCATCGATGGCGAAGGGCGCGCGCATTTCGTGATTTCGAACGCCCCGATTTCCTTCGGCAAACTCGCCCGGTTCTACAAGAACGAGCTCGAGGCCGAGAACGCGCTGTTCCTCGACGATACCGTGTCGCTGCTGTGGAATCCGGCGACCGATCGGCTCGACACCGGTGCCGCCATCGGCCCGATCCTCGTGGTCAGAAAGAAAGCAAGCGAATGACCGATACCCGCCGCAAGCTCTATCCGGAGATCGAACCCTACGAGACCGGCATGCTCGATGTCGGCGAATGCCATTCGCTGTATTACGAGCGCGTGGGCACACCGGGCGCCAAGCCGGCGGTTTTCCTGCATGGCGGGCCCGGCGGGGGCATGGCTCCCGATCATCGCCGCCAGTGGGACCCTGAACTCTACGACGTGTTGCTGTTCGACCAGCGCGGTTGCGGCAAGTCGCTGCCCTTTGCTGAAATAGAACACAATGACACATGGCGCATCGTCGAGGACATCGAGCGCTTGCGCGAGATGTGCGGACACCAAAAGTGGCAGGCGTTCGGCGGCAGCTGGGGTTCGACGCTCGCGCTTGCCTATGCGCAGAAATATCCCGACCGGGTGAGTGAGCTGGTGCTGCGCGGCGTGTTCCTCGCGCGGCAGCAGGAAAAGTCGTGGCTCTACGATTATGGCGCGAGCGAGATCATGGCGGAGCAGTGGGATGCATTCACCGGTCTCATTCCCGAAGCCGAGCGCGGCGACCTCGTGCGCGCCTATTACAACCGCCTGACCAGCGAGGACGAGGCGACCCGGCTTGCCGCGGCGCGCGAATGGTCGCTGTGGGAAGGGCATGTCGCGACACTGTTGCCCAATGAAGACCTGCTCGAAAGCTTCGGCGATCCGGCCAAGGCGGTTCCGTTTGCACGCATCTGCGCCAAGTTCTTCCTCGAGAACTTCTTCCTCGAGGAAGGCGAGCTCCTGCGGAACGTGGATTCGCTGGCTGGAATACCCGGGATCATCGTTCAGGGCCGCCACGACATCTGCACCCCGCCGGGCGCGGCATGGGCGCTCAAGAAGGCCTGGCCCGAAGCCGACCTGTGGATCGTGCCCGATGCCGGTCACAGCGCCGGTGAACCTGGCATCGTCGATGGCCTCGTCCGCGCCACGGACAAGCTGGCCGGCAAGACCGCCTGATCGGCTGCGGGAAGCGCGGTGCCGGCCGCGCTGGCCTGCAAACCTTTCCTTGCTTGAAAGCGCGTCGCCATCGCTTCAAGGACCGTATCGATGACCGACAGCCGATCCATTCTCGTAATCGACAATTACGACAGCTTCACCTTCAACCTGGTCCATTACCTGATGGAGATGGGCGCCCGCGTGGAGGTGGTGCGCAACGATGCCATATCGGCGGTCGAGGCGATGGATGGCGGTCATGCGGGCTATCTGATTTCTCCCGGACCCTGCACTCCCAACGAAGCCGGCATCAGCCTCGATATCGTCGCGGCCTGCGCGGCAGCGGGCAAACCGCTGCTCGGCGTCTGCCTCGGCCACCAGGCGATCGGCCAGCATTTCGGCGGCCGCGTGGTGCGCGGTGGTCTGATGCACGGCAAGACCTCGCCCGTCACGCATGAAGGCGACGGCGTGTTTGCCGACCTGCCCTCGCCCTTCACCGCGACGCGCTACCATTCGCTGGTGGTCGAAGACATTCCCGATTGCCTGGCGATCAACGCGACCAGCGAGACCCCCGGCCTCGACGGCAGCAGCGTCATGGGGTTCCGTCACCGCGATCTTCCGCTCCACGGTGTCCAGTTCCACCCCGAAAGCATCGCCACCGAACACGGCCACGCCCTGCTGGCGAACTTCCTTGCCATCTGCGGCATCGCCGCCAAGGTGCCCGCATGAAACAGCTCCCCGATGCCACCCGGCACCTTGCCGAAGCCGAGGCCGAGGAAGTCTTCGGCTGGATCCTCGACGGCGAAGCCGATGACGACGCGATCGCCCGTTTCCTGGTCGACATGTCGGCGCGCAGTGAAACCTCCGAGGAAATCGCGGGCGCGGCGCGTGCCCTGCGTCACCGGATGATCCCCATCGCTGCGCCCGAGGGCACGGTCGATTGCTGCGGCACCGGCGGCGACGGCCATCATACGCTCAACGTATCCACCGCGGTCAGCCTGGTCGTGGCGGCCTGCGGCGTCCCAGTGGCCAAGCACGGCAACCGCGCTGCCAGCAGCAAGGCGGGTGCGGCCGATACGCTCGAGGCGCTCGGACTCGACATGGAAGCGGCAGGCCGTAGCGCGGAGAAGACGCTCGCCGAACTGGGCATCTGTTTCCTGTTCGCCAAGAACCACCACCCCGCAATGGGGCGGATCCAGCCCATCCGCCAGAAGCTCGGGGTGCGCACGATCTTCAACCTGATGGGGCCGCTCTCCAATCCCGCCGGGGTCCGGCGCCAGCTGATCGGTATCGCCCGCCCCGCCTATGTGCCGATCTATGCCGCGGCCAAGGCCCGGCTCGGAACCGAGCGCAGCTTCATCGCCTCGGGCGACGAGGGCCTCGACGAACTCAGCCTCGCGGGCGGCAACGAACTGGCCGACGTGACGGGCAACAGCTTCGAAATGCGCCGCGTGCTGGCAGTGCAGGCCAATCTGCCGCACGCCCCGGTCGAAGCCATCCGCGGCGGCGATCCGGCGCACAACGCCCGCGCGCTCGAGGCGCTGCTGGCAGGCACCCCCGGCCCCTATCGCGATGCGGTGCTGTTCAACGCATCCGCCACGCTGATCGTCGCCGGCCGGACCGACGATTGGACCGAAGGCGCCCAGATCGCTGCCGAGGCGCTCGATTCCGGCGCTGCCCTGACCCTCCTGCGCGACTGGATCGCACTGAGCGTTTGACATGAACAAGCTGGAAGAAATCTGCGCCACCAAGCGCGAAGAAGTGGCTGCCCGCAAGCAGGAACGCTCGCTGTCCGATCTCGAAACCGCGATCCGTGCGCAGACCCCGCCGCGCGGGTTTCAGGCTGCACTCGCCCGCGCGCAGGATGACGGGTTCGGACTTATTGCCGAGATCAAGAAAGCCTCGCCGTCGAAGGGCCTGATCCGCGCCGATTTCGAGCCTGCGGCGCATGCCAGGGCCTATGCCGCAGGGGGCGCGGCATGCCTTTCCGTGCTGACCGATGCGCCCTATTTCCAAGGCCATGAGGATTACCTCATCGCCGCCCGCGAGGCCTGCGACCTGCCCGTCCTGCGCAAGGATTTCATGGTCGACCCGTGGCAGGTCGCCGAAGCACGCGCGCTCGGTGCCGATGCCATCCTGATCATCGTCGCGGCGCTCGATGACAGCGTCATGGCCGAGATCGAGGCGGCCGCGCTCGACCATTCGATGGATGTGCTGATCGAAGTCCACGACGCCGCCGAAATGGACCGCGCGGCGCGGCTTTCCTCGCGGCTCATCGGGGTGAACAACCGCGACCTGAAGACCTTCACCACCGATCTCGCGACGACCGAGCAGCTTGCCCCGCGGGCCCCGGCGGAAAGCCTGCTGGTGGGGGAGAGCGGCATCAGCTCGCATGCGGATTGTGCCCGTCTCGCAGGTTCGGGTGTCCGCAGCTTCCTCGTCGGCGAGAGCCTGATGCGGCAGGCCGATGTCGCTGCTGCGACCAGGACGCTGCTTCACGGCTGAACCGTCGCGTCCGGGGCAAAGCAGGAACAGCTGTTCTCGCCTCCATACCGTCAAACCGGCGCAATTGCTTGACTTGCCGATTCGGGTTGCCTACTTGTTCCGTATTCGTTCACAGCTTTGTGAACAGGCGATACGGGAGTTCGCACCATGCTGACCGCCAAGCAGCACGAATTGATCCGCTTTATCCAGCAACGCCTGGAAGACACCGGCATTTCCCCGAGTTTCGAGGAAATGAAGGAAGCCCTCGACCTCAAGAGCAAGTCGGGCGTTCACCGCCTGATCTCGGCGCTCGAGGAACGCGGTTTCATCCGCCGGCTGCCCAACCGTGCGCGCGCACTGGAAGTGGTCAAGCTTCCCGAAGACGCTGTTACCGGGAGCGACAAGCCCAGTGCTGCGAACGACCTGGTCGGGGCGGCAATGCCGACCAAGACCGTGGCACCCGAACCCGCCAACGACATCATCGACGTGCCGCTGCACGGACGGATTGCCGCCGGCGCGCCGATCGAGGCGATCGAAGGCCAGTCGAGCATGCCGGTTCCCGCTGCCCTGCTCGGTCCCGGCGAACATTACGCGCTCGAAGTCTCGGGCGATTCGATGATCGAGGCCGGCATTTTCGATGGCGACTTCGCTCTCGTGAAACGAACCGACAGCGCGCGCGATGGCGAAATCGTGGTGGCGCTGGTCGACAACGAGGAAGCCACGCTCAAATATCTGCGCAAGGACGCGGGGCGCGTGATCCTCGATCCGGCCAATGGCGCCTATGACCCCCAGGTCTACGATGCGCACCGCGTTCAGATACAGGGCAAGCTCGCCGGGCTCTTGCGCCGCTATCACTGACGGTGCGGGCACCGCGCCCTATCGGCGCGGGGCCGGCCACCAGCCATGCGCACCCTGGTCCTGCGCGACCGTATCGATGCGTTCGCGATCGAGATAAACCGCGACGCCGCCTTCGCGTTGCAGATAGCCCCGATCGGCCTTGAGCCAACGCGGCCGGCAGCTGCGCGGCAGGAAGCGGTCGGCCACGACGATATCGGCCTTCCCGCAGGCTGCGGCCAGCCCACGTTCGGCGATCAAGTCGCGATTGCGGGCCACGAGCACGCTCCATGTCTTTCCGCTTCTCTCGACGGGGAGCACGCAGAACTCGGGGCTGCAGCGGCTCTGCGGCCACGCTGCGATGGCCATGGGCTCGCGGTCGGTTCCGGCCAGTTCGAGCAGGTTCTGCTGCGCATAGCCCCCGCCGCTGTCGCGGAGGACGAGCAGGCGGTCGGCCTGGCTGGCGATTCCCAGATCGCGCCCGTCACGGGTAATCAGCAAGTCGGGAACCGGGGCGGTCACGATCAGGATCGTGGACAACGCGATCGGCACCGCGCCCCACAGTCTTGCCCTGCCCTGCCACAACGCCAGCCACAGTGCACCGCCGATATAGAGCGCCATCGTGCCCATGCCGATGCGCGGCGACAGTTTGACCGAACCGGGTTGCTCGGCGAAGAAATGCGCGATCGCCAGCAGCACGTCGAGTGACTGGCCGACCAGCCACCAGGCCGGTCCCCCCGCCCCCACCAGATCGAGAAAGAGCGCGAGCGCAACCAGCGGCATCGACACGAAGGTTACCAGCGGGATCGCGATCAGATTCGCCGCCGCGCCGTAGAGCCCAGCACGGTGGAAATGGAACAGCACGATCGGAATCAGCGTGAATTCGATGACCAGCCCGGTCAGGAACAGCATCGCTGCACGCCGTGCCAGGCGCGATAGCCAGCTTTCCTCGCGCGGCGCTAGGAAGCTGCGGACCCAAGCGGCATTGTGGAGCGAGACAATGGCGATGACCGCGGCAAAGCTCATCTGGAAACTCGGCCCGACCAGCGATTCCGGCCAGAGCGCCAGCACCACGCCGGCGGCGATCGCGACCATCCGCAGCGACAGGGGTTCGCGCCCCAGGGCCAGCGCGACGAGCACGAGCAAGGCGCCGATGCAGCTGCGAACGGTCGGCACCTGCGCGCCGGTAAGCAGCGTGTAGCCGATGCCCGCAAGCGCGGCTGCACCCGCCGCCACCAACGGCAACCGCACGCGCAGCGCCAGCCAGGGCCAGGCTGCCAGCAGTTTCAGCACCACCAGATAGGTCGCGGCGATAATCGCGCTGACATGCAGGCCGCTGATCGAAAGCAGATGGGTGAGCCCGGCATCGCGCATGGCTTCTTCGTCGGCCTCGGGGATCGCACCGCGGTCGCCGCTTGCCAGCGTGGCCGCGATAGCGCCCGCCGTCCCGTCGAGATTGCGCCGCACATGCGCCGACAGGCGGCGCTGGATCACGGCGATCGACACAAGCGTCTCCGCGGGCGGTTCGACGAGTTCGACGTCACCGACCACCGATCCGGTGGCGGACAGGCCATCGAACCAAGCCCGGCGCGCGAAATTGTAAGCACCCGGCACGATCGGCGGCGATGGCGGCATCAACCGCGCGCTCAGACGGATCCGTGCCCCTTCGCGCAGCTGCGGCCCGTCGGCTTCCAGCGGCAGATTGACGCGGTAGGCGACTGCCCGGGCTGTCTCGGGGTCGCGTGCTGCCAGCACCAGCCTTACCCGTCCTTCCGCCGGCTGTTCCTCGCGCGCAAGGATGCGTCCATCGATCCGTTCCAACCGCGGATAGGGGATCGGCTCGGCACCCACCAAGCGCATAACTGCGGTTCTCGCGGCCGCGCCATGCGGCGATGGCTGCGAAGGCGACGACCAGCGAACCGGCGATCACGGCGAGCCATTGCCACGGCCCGGCAAGGAGGAACCACAGCCCGATGCCGCAGCCGAAGGCAACCGCCAGCCATGGACCGCGATCGAATTCGGCACCCGCGAGAAATGCCTCGAACCGGGCTGCCAAACTGGACATTGCGCCGCGCATGCGCCAAGGGCGCGGCACTGTTTCGCGGGCGGTTTCGCCCGCTTCTCCCATCGGTATCGAAGGCGTCCCCCGTGTCGCCATGTGAATGTTTGAAAGGAAGCGAGTGACAATGGCAAGCGATAGTGACAGCGAGACCCCTCCGGTCGTCACCCGCTTCGCTCCCTCGCCCACCGGCTATCTGCATATCGGCGGGGCGCGGACCGCGCTGTTCAACTGCGACGGGCTTGGCTGGCTCGGCCTCGATTTCGACGATGCGCCGGTGTTCCAGTCTGACCGCGCCGAGCGCCATGCCGAAGTGGCGCACAAGCTGCTCGAGGCGGGCCATGCCTACAAGTGCTTCGCCACGCCCGAGGAACTCGAGGCAATGCGCGCCGAGCAGCGGGCCAACAAGCAGCCGATGCGTTACGACCGCCGGTGGCGCGATCGCGATGCGAGCGAAGCTCCCGCGGGCGCGCCCTATGTGATCCGGCTCAAGGTCCCGACCGAGGGCGAAACCACGATCCACGACCAGGTTCAGGGCAAGGTCACGGTGAAGAATGCCGAGATCGACGATTACGTGCTGCTGCGCGCGGACGGCACGCCGACCTATATGCTGGCGGTGGTGGTCGACGATCACGACATGGGCGTCACGCACATCATTCGCGGCGACGATCACCTCAACAACGCCTTCCGCCAGCTGCCGGTGATCCGCGCGATGGATGCGATCGAGGGCGGCTGGCCCGATCCGGTCTATGCGCATGTCCCGCTGATCCACGGACCCGACGGGGCGAAGATGTCGAAGCGCCACGGCGCGGTCGGCGTCGAAGCCTATCGCGACGAAGAAGGCGTGCTGCCCGAAGCGCTGTTCAACTACCTGCTGCGGCTCGGCTGGGGTCATGGCGATCGCGAGGAAATCAGCCGCGACGAAGCGATCGAACTGTTCGACCTCGATGGCGTCGGCAAGGGCCCAGCGCGTTTCGACATCAAGAAACTGCAGAACCTCAACGGCCATTACATCCGCGAGGCGGATGATGAACGGCTGGCCGACATCGTCGCCGACAGGATCGGTGAAAACGCCGACCGCGCGCTGCTTGCCGAAGCCATGCCGGTGCTCAAGACCCGTGCAAGGTCCATCAATGAACTTGCTGAGGGTGCAGGATTTCTTTTCGCCACGCGCCCCTTGCAGATGACCGACAAGGCGGCGGGGTTGCTCGATGATGAAGCGCGGGCGCGGCTCGCCGGTTTGTCCGAAATGCTGCATGTGCAAAATGACTGGACAATCGAGGCTCTGGAAGCCACTACGAAGGCCTATGCCGAGCAGCTCGAACTGGGTCTCGGCAAGCTCGCGCAGCCCATGCGCGCAGCACTGACGGGGACGACGACGTCACCCGGCATTTTCGATGTGTTGGTCCTGTTGGGCAAGGAAGAGTCGCTCTTGCGTATCGATGCGCAGGCCGCCTCGCCCGCAGGCACCGAAGAGAACGAGTGAGGAGACACGCGTGGCCGACAAGCAGGCAACCCTCGATCTGGGTGGTCAGACCCAGGAATTCCCCGTGCTGCAGGGCAGCGTTGGCCCCGACGTGGTCGACATCCGCAAGCTGTACGGCACCACCGGCAAGTTCACCTACGACCCGGGCTACAAGTCGACTGCCAGCTGCGAAAGCGCGCTGACCTATATCGACGGCGAAGAAGGCATCCTGCTGCACCGCGGCTATCCGATCGGCCAGCTGGCGGAAAATTCGTCGTTCATGGAAGTCGCCTACCTGCTGCTCAACGGCGAACTGCCGCAGCAGACCGAGCTCGACGATTTCACCTACACGATCACGCGGCACACCATGCTGCATGACCAGCTGCGCCAGTTCTACCAGGGTTTCCGCCGCGACGCGCACCCCATGGCGATCATGTGCGGCGTGGTCGGCGCGCTGTCGGCCTTCTATCACGACAGCACCGACATTTCGGATCCCGAGCAGCGCAAGATCGCCAGCCACCGGCTGATCGCGAAAATGCCGACCATCGCCGCCATGGCGTATAAGTATTCGGTCGGTCAGCCGATGATGCAGCCCGACAACTCGCTGAGCTACACGGGCAATTTCCTGCGCATGACCTTCGGCGTGCCGGCCGAGGAATATGAAATCCACCCCGCCATCGAGCGTGCAATGGATCGCATCTTCATCCTCCATGCCGACCACGAACAGAACGCCTCGACCTCGACCGTGCGACTGGCCGGTTCTTCGGGCGCGAACCCCTTCGCCTGCATCGCGGCCGGCATTGCCTGCCTGTGGGGTCCGGCGCACGGCGGCGCCAACGAGGCGGCGCTCAACATGCTGCAGGAAATCGGCTCGCCCGATCGCATCCCGCACTATATCGAGCGCGCCAAGGACAAGAACGACCCGTTCCGCCTGATGGGCTTCGGCCACCGCGTGTACAAGAACTACGATCCGCGCGCGACCGTGATGCAGCAGACGCTGCGTGAGGTGTTCGAAGCGCTGAACGTCAACGACCCGGTGTTCGAGACCGCGCTCAAGCTTGAAGAGCTCGCGCTCAACGACGACTACTTCAAGGAAAAGAAGCTTTTTCCGAACGTCGACTTCTACTCGGGCATCATCCTCAACGCGATCGGTTTCCCGACGACCATGTTCACCGCGCTGTTCGCACTCGCCCGCACCGTGGGCTGGGTCGCGCAGTGGAACGAAATGATCTCGGATCCCGCTCAGGTGATCGGCCGTCCGCGCCAGCTTTACACCGGCCCGACCGAACGCGATTACGTCCAGATCGGCCAGCGTTAAGGCTCACGCCAGGTAACACGAACGGGCCTTGCGAGGCGGCTTCCTGCCCCTCGCAAGGCTCGTTTTTCGTTGGGGATGCTACTGCCGCTGCGCGCGGGCGCGGCAACGGCAAGGCTTCAGCGCGGTGTCTGGCGCAAATCCTCTGCGGCCGGGACCGACAGCGTAAAGCGCGCGCCCTGCCCCGGCGCGCTCTCGACGGTCAGGTCGCCGTCCATCGCACGCGCGATGCGGCGCGAAATGTAGAGTCCGAGACCAGACCCGCCATCACCGCTGCGGCCGAGCCGTTCGAACTTCTCGAAGATCCGTTCCTGCTGGTCTTCGCCGAGGCCATGCCCCTGGTCGGCGACGGTGATCAGTGCGCGGCTGCCGATCCGGTCGAGCTGTTCTTCCTGCAGATCCAGGGTTCGGGTCTGCTGCGCCTGCCCGACGGCTCGCTGATGCGGATCGGCTATGCCGGGCAGAACGGCCGCGAATATGTCGGCATCGGCCGCGTGATGCGCGAACGCGGACTGATCGGCGAAGGCACCGATTACGCCACTTCGATGCAGGGCATCATGGCGTTCATCCGCGACAATCCCGCGCAGGGGCGCGATATCATGCGCCTCAACAAGAGCTGGATTTTCTTCCGCGAACTGAACAGTGACGGCCCGCTCGGGTCGTTGGGGGTGCCCGTCCGGCGCGAAGCATCGGTGGCGGTCGATCCCAATTTCGTCCCCTATGGCGCGCCGGTCTTTCTCGACATGGAACGCGACGAGGCCGACGGGCTCTGGATCGCGCAGGACACAGGCGGGGCGATCAAGGGCACCAATCGCTTCGACACCTTCTGGGGCAATGGCGGCGATGCCCGCGAAATCGCCGGCAGCATGAGCGCCAGCGGATCGGCTCTCGTCCTGCTGCCGGTGGGTACGCTCGACCGTCTCGAAACGCGGCGGTGAGCTCCCCGCGCGGACTGTCCGACGAAGAAGCCGCTGCGTGGGAAAAGCTCGCCGCGACAGTCGAACCCCTGCATCCGCTGCGCCCCGTCCAGCCGCAACCCGCGCATGAGGCCAAGGCGCCGGCCCCGCCGAAAAAGCAGGCGAAGAAACAGGTGTCCCCCGCAAGGCCCCGCCCGGTCCCCGCGGCCCCGCCGCGGAACATCGCAGCGCCCGATCGCGGGCTCGATTCGCATTGGGACCGGCGGCTCAAGGGCGGTCAGTTGCAGCCCGAAGTGACCATCGACCTGCACGGCCACACGCTCGACGGTGCCTATGACCGGCTGATGAGCGGCGTAGCGCAGGCCCGCGCCATCGGCGCGCGCAGCATATTGCTGGTGACCGGCAAGCCGCGCCCGGTGGCAGCGGCCGACCGCGGCATGCAGCGCGGTGCCATTCGCGCCAAGGTGCTCGACTGGCTGGCCGCCTCGAGCCACCATCCCGCGATTGCCGCCGTTCGCCGCGCGCACCAGCGCCATGGCGGCGACGGCGCGCTCTACATCGTGCTCAAGCGCGAACGCTAGCGGTGGTCATCTTCGACTGCGACGGGGTTTTGGTAGACAGCGAAGTATTGCTGACCGACGTGCACGTGACCCAGTTGCGGAAGCTGGGGCTGGACATCTCGCATGCCGAACTGACCGAACGCTTTCTCGGGGTCACCGACCGCGCGATGCATGCCGCGCTCGAGGCAGACCTCGGCGCACCGTTTCCCGATGACTACGACCGCGAAGTCAAGGCCGAGCTTCGCAGGCGCGGCGAGCGCGAGTTGCGCGCAGTGCCCGGTGCTGCCGCAGCACTGCGTCGTGTGCACGGACCATGCTGTGTCGCATCGAGCAGTGCGCAGGCCGAGCTCGAGTTCAAGCTGGATGCCACCGGCCTCGCGCCATACTTTTCCGGCAATGTCTTCAGCGCAGATGTTGTCGCCGCGGGCAAGCCGGCGCCCGATATCTTCCTTTACGCTGCCTGCGCGATGCGCGTCGACCCGGCGGAATGTCTGGTGATCGAAGACAGCGTGAACGGGGTCAAGGCAGCCGTCGCCGCGGGCATGGACGTGATCGGCTTTACGGGCGCCAGCCATCTGACGCCCGCCTATGGCGATCGTTTGCTGGCCGCAGGTGCGCACACGGCAGTCGGTGATTTCGGCAGTTTGACCCGGCTGGTGCCGGAACGGTTCGTCCAGCTCGATTAGGCCCAGGCGCGCTCCGAAACGCGAAATGCCGGGCGCCTCCTGTAAGACGCCCGGCATAAAGCACGGTTCATTCGCGCCGATTCACATCGCGCCTAGTCCTGCTTGACGCTCTCGCGGTCCCAGAAGCGCAGCTTGCCGCAGGTCTCGATGAAGCTCGCCGCGGCGTCCTTGCCCGACGATACATCGAAGAAGCCGTCGTCGCGGCGGCTCCACACGCCTGCATTCTCGAACAGCGGCTGGACCGCGGGGACATAGGCCACGAACTTGGCATGCGCGAAGGCGTCGTTGACGAAGTCGATGCTCGGCTTGTCCTCGGCGTAGCGCTTGCCGCTGTCCTCGCCCATCACCACCGCGACCGCGTCATAGACCACCGAGGGGCCGCCATCGATCTTCTCGTCGGCTTCCATCAGCTTGCCGTCGGACAGCTTGGCGCCCGCGACATGCGGGGCAATGATTTCCGCCATCGCGCCGGCATCCTTGGCCGCCTGCTGCAGCGCCTTGACCACGCCCGCATCGGCGCCCTCGGCAATGTAGATACCCAGCTTGCGGCCCTTGAAGCTGTCGGGGCCGTTCTTGAGGATCGACAGCGCGGGGCTTTCGGGCAGGTCGGTGATCGGCTTGCGCGCGAAGGGCACCTTGTCGGGCAGTTCGGTCAGGCCGATGCCGTCAGCGACGTCCTGCGCCAGTCCCTCGTCGATATGCCGCAGATGGCCGACCATGCGCTTGCGGATATCCATCCGCTGCACTTTCGACAGTTCGAAGGTCAGCGCATTGCCCATGTGGGTCTGCTCGACCGGGGTCTGCGAGATGTAGAACTGCCGCGCCTGGCTGTAGTGATCGGCAAAAGTCGGGCTGCGCTCGCGCACCTTGGCGCCGCTGATCTCGGCCGGATAGGACTGGAAGCCGCGTTCGGCCGACGCGCGCGGACCGGGATCCACGTCTGCGCCGTCGCCGCTGCCCCAGCTGTTGGGTTCGTAATTCACGCGGCCCTTGGGATTGTGCATCGCCATGTGCCCGTCCTGCTGGAAATGCCGCACCGGGCATTTGGGCGCGTTTATCGGCAGGTGCGTGAAGTTGGGCCCGCCGAGACGCTTGAGCTGCGTGTCGAGATAGCTGAAATTGCGGCCCTGCAGCAGCGGATCGTCCGAATGGTCGATACCGGGCACGATGTTCTGCGTGCAGAAGGCGACCTGCTCGGTCTCGGCGAAGAAATTGTCGACATTGGCGTCGAGCGTCAGCGTGCCGATGATCTCGACCGGGACCTGTTCCTCGGGGATGATCTTGGTCGCGTCGAGCACGTCGAATTCGAACTTTTCGGCGAATTCCTCGTCGAACACCTGGATGCCGAGGTCCCACTGCGGATAGTCGCCCGCGTCGATCGCGTCCCACATGTCGCGGCGATGGAAGTCGGGGTCCATCCCGTTGACCTTGAGCGCCTCGTTCCAGACCACCGACTGCAGCCCGAGCGAGGGCTTCCAGTGGAACTTGACGAAATGCGCCTTGCCCTCGGCATTGACCAGCCGGAAGGTATGCACGCCGAAGCCTTCCATGAAGCGGAATGACCGCGGGATCGTGCGGTCGGACATGATCCACATGACCATGTTCATCGCTTCGGGGCTGAGGCTGATGAAGTCCCAGAAATTGTCATGCGCGGTCTGCGCCTGCGGGAAACCGCGGTCGGGCGCGGGCTTGGCGGCGTGGATCAGATCGGGGAACTTGATCGCGTCCTGGATGAAGAACACCGGGATATTGTTGCCGACGAGGTCCCAATTGCCCTCGCTGGTGTAGAACTTGGTGGCAAAGCCGCGCACGTCGCGCGCGAGGTCGGGCGAACCCTTGTTGCCCGCCACGGTGGAGAACCGCGTGAAGGTCGGCACCTTTACGCCTTCCTGGTTGAAGATCGCTGCACGCGAATATTGCGGGATCGCCTTCTTCAGCTCGAAATGGCCGTGCACCCCGTAGCCGCGCGCATGGACCACGCGCTCGGGGATCCGCTCGTGGTCGAAGTGGAAGATCTTCTCGCGCGCGATCTGGTCTTCGAGCAGCTGCGGCCCGCGCGGACCCGCGCTCAGCCAGTTCTGGTCGTCGGCGACCGGGTGACCCTGTGCGGTGGTCATCACGTGGTCGTCATCCTGCGGCTTCTGGTGGTTGGCGCCGCCTTCCGACAGTTCGAATTCATTGGCCATGTCTGCTTGCTCCATCTGGTTTCCCGGCCGCCATAAAACAGCCACCCACTGGCCTACGGACCCTGGCGCGCTTCGTTCCGCATTTCGGTGCAAAAGCGACGCAATCAAACAAACATCAGCTGCGCATGAAAAACCCCCGGCGCATGCGCCGGGGGTTCTCGGTGGACGACCAAGGGTCGCCGGTTAATCAGTCGTGGTATTTGGCATAGCCGATATCGAACCGGTCGGCGTCCATCACCTTGGTCCATGCGCTGACGAAATCGTCGACGAACTTCTGTTCGTGGCCGTTTTCGGCATAGACCTCGGCAACTGCACGCAGCTGCGAATTCGAACCGAAGACGAGGTCGGTGCGCGTGGCGTGCCATTTGACATCGCCCTTCAGGCGGCATTTGCCGACGAACTCCTCGTCGCCGCTCTCGTCGATGACTTCCCACACCGTGCCCATTTCGAGCAAGTTGACGAAGAAGTCGTTCGACAGCACGCCCGGACGGTCGGTGAGAACACCGATGCTGTTGCCGTGCTGGGTGTGCTTGGACACGGCGCCCAGCGCACGCATCCCGCCCAGCAGCACGGTCATTTCGGGCGTCGAAAGGCCGAGCAGATGCGCCTTGTCGACCAGCATGTCTTCGGTCTTCACCGAAGCCTTGGTCTTGAGGTAGTTGCGGAAGCCGTCGGCAAACGGTTCCAGCGGCTCCCAGCTTTCGGCATCGAACTGGTCTTCGCGCGCATCGCCGCGGCCGGTGGTGACATCGACGCTGACGTCGAAGCCGCCGTCCTTGGCCGCCTTCTCGATCGCTGCCGCGCCGCCCAGCACGATGGCATCGGCCATCGAGATATCGCCGCGCAGCTCGTCGAGCTTGGCCAGCACCTTGCCCAGTTCATCCGGATCGTTGACCGCCCAGTTGCGCAGCGCATCGAAACGGATATGCGCGCCATTGGCACCGCCGCGGTGGTCCGAATTGCGGTAGGTCGAGGCCGAGGCCCAGGCGGCCTTGACCAGTTCGCTGACCGACAGTCCGCTGCCGAGGACCGCTTTCTTGAAGTCGGCCACCGCGCTGTCCGACGGCGTGGTGCCGGCGGGGATCGGATCCTGCCAGATCAGGTCTTCGGCGGGGACTTCCGAACCGAGGTACCGGACCTTGGGACCCATGTCGCGGTGCGTAAGCTTGAACCAGGCGCGGGCGAATGCATCGTCGAGCGCGGCCTGGTCGTTGAGGAAACGCTCCGAAATCTTGCGATATTCGGGGTCGCGCTTCAACGCCATGTCGGCCGTGGTCATGATCGTCGGAACCTTCTTGTCCGGGTCCCGGGCATCGGGTGCCATGTCTTCCGGATCGGGATCGATCGGCGTCCACTGGTTCGCGCCTGCAGGGCTCTGGGTGAGCTCGTAATCATATTTGAACAGCAGGCGGAAATAGTCATTGCCCCACTGCGTCGGATTGGGCGTCCACGCGCCCTCGATCCCGCTGGTGGTGATATGACCCTTGCCGATTTCCTCGGGATCGGTCAGCCAGCCGAAGCCCATGCGGTGCAGGCCTTCGCCTTCGGGACCGGTGCCGAACGTGTCCGACGGGGCCGCGCCGTGGCACTTGCCGAAAGCGTGACCGCCCGCGGTCAGCGCGACGGTTTCCTCGTCGTTCATCGCCATGCGAGCGAAGGTTTCGCGCATGTCGCGCGCCATGCCTTCGGCGTCGTGCGGGTTGCCGCCGGGGCCTTCGGGATTGACGTAGATCAGGCCCATCTGGATCGCGGCGAGCGGATTTTCGAGCGCCTTGCCTTCATCGGGGATGATGCGCGTTTCGACGCCCTGGTCGACCCACTGCTCTTCCGAACCCCAATAGACCATCTCGGGTTCGAACACGTCCTTGCGGCCGCCGCCGAAGCCGAACACCGGACCGCCCATCGATTCGATCGCGACATTGCCGGTGAGGACGAAGAGGTCGGCCCAGCTGATGTGCTTGCCGTATTTCTGCTTGATCGGCCACAGCAGGCGCCGTGCCTTGTCGAGATTGCCGTTGTCGGGCCAGCTGTTCAGGGGAGCGAAGCGCTGCTGCCCGCTCGAAGCCCCGCCGCGGCCGTCGCCGGTGCGATAGGTGCCCGCAGCGTGCCACGCCATGCGGATGAAGAACGGGCCGTAATGCCCGTAATCGGCCGGCCACCATTCCTGGCTATCGGTCATCAGCGCCTTCAGGTCCTCCTTCAGCGCACCGTAATCGAGCGCGTTGAAGGCTTCGCAATAATCGAAGTCCTCGCCCATCGGGTCGGGATTGCGGCCCTCGGTCTGGAGGATGTCGATCTGCAGCTGGTCGGGCCACCAGTCGCGATTGGTCCGCCCGAGCAGGTCGCGCGTGCCGCCATTGCCATGGAAGGGGCAGCCGCTCATTTCACCGGTCTTGGCATCCATTGTCCGTTTCTCCGCTTATTATGACTCGAAATATGTCTCGGAGTAAGGGATGGGCCTTTCCCGGTAATTCGTCCAATCGATTAATTGCGTCTCTCGGATTGGATTTGCCGATGATACGGCAGGCCGTGCAGCACATGCGAAAAGCGCCGCCATCCGGTGAGGATGACGGCGCCTTGCAAATGACTGAGGACGCCGGTCAGGCGGCCTGTGCCACTTCCTGTGCAGGCTCATTGCGGATGAGGTAGTCGAAGGCCGACAGACCTGCTTTCGATCCTTCGCCCATTGCCACCACGATCTGCTTGTACGGCACATCGGTGACATCGCCGGCGGCGAACACGCCGTGCAGATTGGTGCGGCCTTCCTCGTCGGTGGCGATCTCGCCGTGCTTGGTCAGCGTGAGCCCGCTGTCCTCGAGCCATTCGGTGTTGGGCACCAGGCCGATCTGTACGAACACGCCTTCGAGCTCGATCGTGCGCTCATCGCCGCTTGCGCGGTCCTTCACGCGCAGGCCGTTGACCTTGCCGTTGGCGCCGGTGATCTCGGTCGTCTGGCCATTGGTGACGATCTCGACATTGGGCAGCGAGCGGAGCTTGGCCTGCAGCACTTCGTCGGCGCGCAGCTTGGTATCGAATTCGATCAGCGTGACGTGGCCGACGGTCTTGGCCAGGTCGATCGCCGCTTCGACGCCCGAATTGCCGCCGCCGATGACCGCAATGCGCTTGCCCTTGAACAACGGCCCGTCGCAATGCGGGCAATAGGCCACGCCCTTGTTGCGGTATTCGGCTTCGCCGGGGACGCCCATGTTGCGCCAGCGGGCCCCGGTGGCGAGGATCAGGCTGCGGGCCTTGAGGCTGGCCCCATTGCCCAATTCGACCGTATGCAGGCCGCCCTTTTCGCTAGCGGGAACCAGTTTGACCGCCTGCGCCAGATCCATCAGGTCGATATCGTAGTCGCCGACATGCCGCTTGAGTTCGCCGGCCAGCTTGGGCCCTTCGGTATAGGGCGTGCCGGGCAGGTTCTCGATCCCCAGCGTGTCATGCAGCTGCCCGCCGAAGCGTTCGGCTGCGACGCCGGTGCGAAAGCCCTTGCGGGCAGTGTAGATCGCGGTCGCCGCACCGGCCGGAC